>JAEIGA010016430.1_pt1 | contig 11263 bp, 13 predicted proteins | sample 9270691 | NCBI WGS metagenome assembly JAEIGA01 (sample SAMN17057246, study PRJNA624740) | gut metagenome | biome: biome; isolation source: fecal sample | host: Bos grunniens | place: China: Xizang | collected 2019
ATCAATGTTCTTTGCGACATGATTTCGTCACTTATCGATAAGGACGGACATATCACTGTAAAGGGCTTCTACGACGACGTTGTGGAACTTTCTGCAGAGGATAGAGCAAAGCTTTCACGTGCGCCGTTCGATATCGAAGAATATAAGGAGTTCCTTGATATCAAGGAGGTCAAGGGTGAAGCTGGCTATACAAGCCTTGAGCGTACCGGTATCCGTCCATGTCTTGATGTGAACGGTATCTGGGGTGGATATATCGGCGAGGGTGCCAAGACTGTGCTTCCTTCAGTTGCTCATGCAAAGATCTCTATGCGCCTTGTACCTAACCAGGACAGCGAGACCATCACAAGACTCTTCACTGAGCATTTCCTTGCGATAGCTCCAGATTATGTGAAGGTGGAGGTTATTCCTCACCATGGTGGAGACGGATTCCTTATTCCTATATCTTCACCTGCATATAAGGCGGCGGAGAAGGCTATGACTGAGGTATATGGTATAGAGCCTGTTCCTTCACGCGGCGGTGGTTCGATTCCTATTCTTGCTGATCTTCAGCGTATTCTCGGCATCGATCCGCTTCTTATGGGCTTTGGTCTTGAGCGTGATACCATCCATTCACCTAATGAGAGCTATCTTCTCAAGCAGCTTTTTGCCGGTATGGAGGCCATCGCATTGTTTTATAGGTACTATTAGTGGCAGTATAGGGGTGAAAAACTAAATCCCTCCCACTCCTTCGGAGCGGGTCCCTCCCGGCAGGCTAAAGCCCTACTGCTCAGGCATGAATGTCCACCGGACATTCTCTGACGGCCATCGCGACCGTTCACGAGGCCACGGGCGGCCACGGTTTTTCAACCCCTATACTACCACCGTAACATAAAACAATGGATATATTAACGCAATATAAATAATACTATGAATAGAAAACAGTTATTTGAGCAGATTCAGGCGAAGAAGAGCATGCTCTGCGTGGGCCTGGACGTGGATTTCGACAAGATGCCTGAGCATGTGAAGGCTTTGGCTGCCAGCGGTGAGCTTGCAATCAAGGGTGAACTTTACAAGGGCAAGGCACGTTCTATCGTCGAGTTCAACAAGGCGATTGTTGACGCTACTGCACCGCATTGTGTTGCATACAAGCCTAATCTTGCATTCTATGAGTGCTATGGTATCGACGGTATGCGTGCGCTTGAGGCTACAGTTGACTACATTCGTACAAAGTATCCTGAGATCTTCCTCATTGCAGATGCGAAGCGTGGTGATATCGGAAACACTGCAAAGATGTATGCAAAGGCTTTCTTTGAAGAGATGGATTTTGATGCAGTGACAATCGCTCCTTATATGGGTGCTGACAGCGTGACTCCTTTCCTTGAGTACAAGGATAAGTGGGCTATCGTGCTTGCTCTTACTTCAAATGCTTCTGCATATCAGTTCCAGAATGCTCAGAAGGATGGCAAGCCGCTCTATCAGGCAGTAATGGAGGAGATGATGGAAATCTCTACACCTGACAACATGATGTTTGTGGTTGGAGCGACAAAGGCTGACAAACTCGATGAACTTCGCAGTTTCTGTCCTGACAATTTCTTCCTCGTTCCAGGAGTCGGCGCCCAGGGTGGTTCAGCTGAGGAGGTGATTGCTCACGGAGCCAACGACCATGGTGGACTTCTTATCAACTCATCGCGAGGAATTCTCTTTGCTGACAGCACTGAGAACTACGCAAAAGTAGCTGCTGAGGTTGCAGCTAAGACAGCTAATCTTTAATTTGAAAAAGGATATATGGAAGAAATAACAAAATGCCCTAAATGCGGCGGAGAATATGTATACTTCGATGGCTCACTTTATGTCTGCCCGGAGTGCTCATATGAGTTCCACTCACTTGAGGAAGCTGCTGAGGCAGATGATGTTGCAAGAGACAGCAACGGTGCAGAGCTCTTTGACGGAGATGCAGTGACTGTGATCAAGGACCTCAAGGTGAAGGGATCATCGATGGTAATCAAGCGCGGAACAAAAGTAAAGAGCATCCGCCTTACTGAGAATCCTGAGGAGGTTGACTGCAAGATCGAAGGCAGCAGCATTGTCCTCAAGACCTGTTTCTTGAAGAAGTAAACTTCGCTTCATAAAATATTCCCTGCATTTCTTGCGGTTTTGAGTTCCGCTGGAGAGATGCAGGGATTTTTTATTACATTGTGTCTTCAATTATGGGTTTGATTTGCTACGGCTGTAGGTCACGATGATCAGTCCGCTGAATACCAGCAGCGTGGCCAGTGCCTTCTGCCATGTCAGGGTGTCCATTCCGATGGCTATGCTCACTGCAATGGCAATGATCGGCTGGACATAGCTGTACATGCTGATCAGTGTCGGTCTGATCCTCTTCTGGGCTACAGGAATAAGGAAGTAACTTATGAAGGTCGCGCATATGATCAGGTAGCTCAGTTCTGCATATTGAATTGACGGAATTTCTGCCCACTTGGTTTCGATGAGTCCTCTGGTTGAAAATGGTATTGCCACAATTGCAGAGAATAGGAATATCCACTTCATGAAGGTCACAACTGAATATTTATTGATCAGAGGCTTGAATATTCCAAGATACATCGAGAAGCTAAGTACGTTAAGGATGATCATGACTATTCCGAACGGTGTGGTTTCTGCTGCGCCTCCTTGTGTGGTTCGGGTGATTATCAGATATATGATTCCAGCGAAACTCAGAAGGACGCCTCCGGCTTTTTGAAGGGAGATAGGTTCCTTTATTACAATTGCAGCTGTAATCATGGTATAAATCGGAGCCATGGCAGTCATCACCGAGCAGTCCATCGGGGTGATGTAGGGGAGTCCAACAAGGAATGTGACCTGGCATGTGAAGAATCCCAGCATTGAGGCAAGGAATATCTTGATGTAGTCTTTCCTGTCGATTTCTTCTTTAGGCCTGAACAGTGATACAAGCCAGAACAGTCCGCCTGCAACAAGGGACCTCAGCGTGAATATGCCCAGTGGGGGAATGAGCTGGTCACTGGTCAGGTCCTTACATACGATGATGTTGAATCCGAATATCGAATATGCAATTAGTGCTGACAGGTGTCCAGCTATAGATTTTTTGTTTGTCATTCCAGTCAAATTTGTCGGATTTCCTTCTCTATCCCAGTTTCCGTTCCAGCTTCCGAAGAGTTTTGCAGAATGGTCAACTGAATTAGTGCTGTCCGGGGCGCAAAGTTAAATATTTTGCAAATATATCAGCACATTGTTTGCAGATTAGAAACATATTCCTATATTTGCATCAAATTAGAATAATTCAAAATAAGTAATTAAAATAAATAGTTAATAATATGGAAAAGGAACTTGTATTAAAGGTAATGAAAGAGGCTGGTAAGCCAATCGCTGCGGGTGAGGTAGCAACATTGTCAGGACTTGACAGAAAGGTTGTGGACAAGGTGTTCGCTGAACTTAAGAAGGAAGGAGCGATCATCTCGCCAGTCCGCTGCAAGTGGACTCCAGCAGAGTAATTGTAGATAGCAAACCTTAGTGCCCGTCAATCGTGTTTATATAATTTGTCAGGCACTTTTGTGGGCACTAAGGGTCATATGACTTACCCTTGGTGCCCGCTAAACTTTTATATATTGTCTCAGTGATATATTTGTGGGCACTAAGGTTTGAAATCCGAAAGATATTAGGATTTACTATCTTTGTGAAACTATAAAGGTAATGTTATGGTTAAGGTATATGTTATGGAAAGTTGTCCGGATTGTGTGGAGGTCAAGGCGAGGTATAAGGATGATCCGGGATATGAACTTGTGGATATCGGAAAGCAGGCGCGTAGTCTGAAGGAGTTTCTCGTGCTGCGTGACAGCCATCCCTCGTTCGCAAAGGTTCGTGAGCGTGGCAATATCGGCATTCCTTGTTTTGTGAAGGAGGATGGTTTTGTGATTATTTCGCTTAAGCACTATGAAGCTTCACTGAATGGAAAGACTGAGGGACTTCCTGAAAAGACTAATGCAGGAACTTCGGAAGAGGCAAAGACTGCAGCACCCGAACCGGAATATGCTGCCGGAACTGCCTGCAACCTTGATGGTACTGGCTGCTAGCTTTTATAGCTGACAAATAATACTGAACTGGATCGATAGCCGAACTGGCGAATAATACAGAACTAGGCCAAGAAGACATAACTGTCAAATAATACCGAAGTGGCAAAGAAGAATGTCATATCTGATTTCAGTGCTCTGAAAGGGAAGGTGACCTTTTCAGAGCCGTCTTCTGTTGCCACTGCCGACCTGGGCGCTGGAATCTGCGCATGTCCAGCAAAGCCAAGTAGCACTCCCAAAGAACAGCACAATGATCAAGCAGCCGGCAGGGTCCTGAAGGTGGGACAGAAGGTTGTTCTGATGGATTCCGACCTGCGTGGCAAGATCGTATCATTGGGCAGGACTGTGGGAATCGAACTGGAGGATGGACTTGTGATCAAGGCTGCATACGGAGAGTTCGCAGTGACGCATACTGATGAAATTACAGCCTTGAAGCAGAGCAGGGTCAAGCCTAAGAAAACCGTGACATCACCAAGACCAACTCTTTCAAAACCAAATTCTAATGCAATCGAGGTGGACTTGCACGTTGAGGCACTCCCGGGAGGTCGAAACATCCCGAAAGGACAACATCTCGATTTCCAGATGGAAACTTTCCGCAAGGTCATAAGGGAGAATGCTCCACACCGCGGAAGGACCATCACCTTCATACACGGAGTAGGCGACGGCATACTAAAAGCTGCAATCCGAAAGGAATTGGACGAAGTCCTTGCTCTCAGATGCAGCTATTCTGTGGGTGACCCAGCAGTCACAATAGTATCAATCCGATAATCTGCTATTCAATCGTCAGACCAACTATCGGATATAATGAGGCATGTCCTCCGGAATGATCATTGATATCTCTACCAGGCCGGCCACCTCGCCGTTTTCTCTCCAGGCAGTCTGATATATCATTTTGCGAAGACCGTTCTTCTGAATTGTATAGGCATTTGAACCTCCGCTTGCAAGAAGTTCAGCGATGATGCCTCTTGAACGCTCGCTATGGCATGGAATGAGACTCTTGCCCACGAGATCTCCATGGCTGGCGAAGGTCTCCTTTGCCTTGTCGTTCATGTAAATAATTACGCCTTCCTTGTCGCAGACTGTGACTGCGCAATTCATCTCTTTAGCCCACTCTGGAATCATATTCATAACTCAATTACTGTTTAGGAACAACTGCATAAAAAACAAGATCACCCTCCTCAGAAGTGTTCTGGAGGCTGTGTGAATGGCCCTTAGGGCAATATAGACAATCTCCAGCAGTTACAGGTGACGCTGACTCGGACTCTGACTCCGGCCCCTTTTCCAGGATAGTTCCATGACCGGAAAGAATGAAGATTACCTCACAACTGTCATCGTGCGTGTGCATACCGATAGTTGCACCAGGGACAAGAACCCCCTTGAATATACGATTTGTTCCGTCAAAGAACATATTCGCAGCGAACTCCTTTTCTCCACCTTTGAAGTTCGGAAGGACTGTCACGTCCATCTTGCTGAAATCAATGATCATAATATATAATCGTCAATTAATTTTGCTTGATTTTTGGCACACCTTGACTAAAAGTTGGCCATTTCTTTACCAAGGTGTGTTGGCTTCCTTTATTGAGGGATTGCTAATAAAGGCATTTGAGTGATTCCGCAAACTGCTCAGGAGTGCGCGCTCCCACGATTACAGAAGTCACTCCTTCCTGTCCAAGAATCCATTTCAGGGACATCGATGCCAAGGTTTCGCCCTGCTCAAGAGCCTCTGTATTCCACTGTCTCAACTTCTCAAGCAACTCAGGAGTAAGCATGTTTTCTTTTAATGATCCACCCTTGGCCATACGAGAATCCTGTGGAATTCCGTCCAGATAGCGGGATGTCAACAGTCCCTGGGCCAAAGGAGAAAAACCTATGAAACCAATGCCGGCCTCCTGGCAATATTCCAGAATACCTTCCTCCTGTACAGCCCTGTCGATAAGATTCAGACGGCCCTGGAAAATCAAAGGAGGAACATTGCGTGCGCGAAGATATGTGTCTGCATATTTGAGTGCCTCAAGTGGCCAGCGGGAAATACCTATATATAATGCCTTGCCGGAACGTACGATGTCCACAAGAGCCTGAAGAGTCTCATCGAGTGGAGTCACAGGATCATACCTGTGGATGTAGAAAAGGTCCACATAATCCAGACCCATGCGGGAAAGACTCTGGTCAAGACTTGCCATCAGTGACTTGCGGGAACCCCAATTGCCATATGGACCTGGCCACATCTCGTACCCGGCCTTGGTGGCGATGAAAAGTTCGTCGCGATATGGTGCAAAATCGTCCTTGAGCATACGTCCCACCATTTTCTCTGCAGAACCCGGAGGAGGACCATAGTTGTTCGCGAGGTCAAAGTGTGTCACACCGTGATCAAAGGCCATGCGGGCAATCTCACGGCAGTTGTCATACGAAGCCTCCGCTCCGAAATTCTGCCAGAATCCAAGACTGATCTTCGGCAGCAGAATGCCACTGTTGCCGCATCTGCGATAAATCGCATCTGCCTTGTCATACCTTGCAGGATGTGCAATGTAGTCGTTCATGTCGTATTGGTTAATAGAGTCCAACTTATAAAATCTTTTTCAATCAGCAGGCAACATCTGCCACCTTTGCACCCACAAAATCAATCAGTGCTGAAGGTGAAATCTCTATCTGTAGACCTCTCATGCCGGCGCTGACATATATATGCTCAAAATTCAATGCCGTAGAATGGAAATATGTCGGAAAGCGTTTTTTCATGCCGACAGGTGAACACCCGCCACGGATATAACCTGTAACTGCCAGAAGATCCTTCATCGCAATCATCTCAACCTTCTTGTTGCCGGAAGCCTTGGCAAGAGCCTTCAGGTCCACCTCCATATCTCCCGGAACCACGCACACGATATGTCCTGTCTTGTCTCCTTGCAGAACCAGCGTCTTGAAGACCTGAGCGATATCCTGCCCGAGACTATCAGCCACATGCTGTGCTGCCAGATCGTTCTCATCGAACTCATATGGAATCAGCCTATATGCAATCCCTGCCTTGTCCAGCAGTCTGGCTGCATTTGTCTTCTCGATCTTCTTTGCCATAAACCTTTCCTGTTACGATATCTCTCCAGGATAACTTATTCAATTACAATGTTCTGAACCTCAATATTCTCAACCTGGAGACGCACCTGAATCCATCTCTTCAACTGAGCGAAGGCTACGTCGCTCATCAGAGAATCAGTCTTGACTTCAACCATTACACAAGGAGTTGATGACAGGCTGTCCAAAGAAATATGTGCACCTTGGCCCATATAGATATGTTTCACTTCAGGATAGGTTGCCGCTATCTCGTTGGCCAACTGAAGATATGGAAGCTCCTCCTTCCTGGCCTGCTCGAGCTGGAGACGGAGCTCCTCGATGGTCTGTTCCTGCTTGTCTATCTTGGAACCAAGACGTTCGTAGATGCCCTTGAATACAGCGTCATCTTCCTTAGTGTTCTGAGTGGTATATTCCCTGATGATGATCTGATCTTCCCGGATACCGTATTCCTTGGCATAAGCAAAAAGGTTGCTCTTGCCGCTTGAGCTCAAGGTCTCTCCTGTCATGAACACTTTCAACACGGAGCCTTCCTCATGCTCGATCTTGTAGTCGTAGATGACACTGTTGCCGATTGAGCGATGATTCTCCACAAACTCTGCTGCGTGCTGGTCGAAGTTGTTCTGCTTCACGAGAATCACAGCTGACCATATGCTCGGAACCAGGAAAAGTATGATCAAGACTGTCGTTACCCTCTGGGTCCTTACACCGAAGCTGGAATCCGCATATTCCGCCTTCTTGAATTTGAAATATTTAACCAGAAAATATGTCGCGAGGGTGATGAAGAGGCAGTTGATTGAGAAAAGGTATATGGCTCCGAGGAAGCTGCTGAAATTTCCTGTCGCCAGACTGAAGCCCGCAGTGCACAATGGTGGCATCAGGGCTGTCGCAATGGCCACGCCGGCAAACACAGTACCTTTCTCCTTGCGGCATTGCTCAAAGATGCCGGCAAAACCTCCGAACAGGGCTATGAACACATCGAAGATGGTCGGTCTTGTACGTGCAAGAAGCTCAGTGGGGTTGCTCAGGCTAAGTGGAGTGACCAGAAAATATATGAATGACACTACTAGACTTATGGAAACCATCACGAGGAGGTTCTTGCCTGCCTGTTTCATCAGACTGATGTCGTTGATTCCAAGGCCGAGGCCAAGTCCGAAGATAGGACCCATCAAAGGGGAAATCAGCATGGCTCCGATGATGACAGGAATGGAGTTTACGTTAAGGCCGACAGAGGCAATGATGATTGCAACTGCAAGAATCCATGCATTCGGACCTTTGAACTCAATATTGTTTCTGATGGAGCGCTCCGCAGTATCGGTGTCGATGTGCCCGTCCAGATTTGTGATCTCCTTGATGAAGAGTGTCAGTCGTTTAAGCATAGCCAAAATGTTAAGAAAGCGTAAATTTAACAAAAACTTTCTGACTTACGTTACTTCATTATTTTTCTTAAATATGCTACGGCAGCGTATGCCAGAGGGGTGCCGAAGAAAGATTCGATGGCGAGCTTCATAATGTATTGGCTCACAATCATCAGCAGCAGATCACGTGTTGACAGCACGCCGAGGAAGGCAATCAGCACAAACGGAATTGTGTCGAACAGGTATCCGACAAGGGAACTGCCGATTGTCCGCACCCAAAGGTGTCTGCCCTTGGTTCTTGCCTTGATCTTGTCCATCAGCCATGCGTTCGAAAGTTCTCCAAGAAGGAATCCTGTCAGCGAACCGAGCACTATGCGCGGAACATACGAGAATACTGTGTCGTACGCATTGGCAGTGGCATCGAGGTAATCCGGAGACGGAAGCCACACGCCGATCTGAGTGCAGATCACCACGAATATATTACAGAAGAAAGCCAGTAGAATTGTCTTGCGTGCGGTTTTATATCCCCATATGTCAGTCAGGACATCACCGAGCATATATGCAAGCGGGAATGTGATTGTGCCCGCGTCGAAGTAGAAAAGTCCGAAGAATCCGATGACCTTCACTGCCATCAGATTCGAGACGACGTAGCACATCACGAAAAGAACTGTGACAATGACGTACGGTGACATCACGTCTGTTCGGTTTTTGAAAGGGTTTTCCGATACCTTGTCCATAATTGTCGTTTTTTAAAAGGATTGCAAATATAGCAAATATAAAACAAAATGAGACGTCGTCGCTCGCGCGAGGATGCCTCATCTAACCACATAATTAATAACACTAAAACTAATAACCGGGTGCAAAGGTACTGCTTTTTCGATGCGCCGCAATAGTTGTCGTGTTAATTAATTGTTACAAAATGATTTGTCGGACCTGATATTATGTCTTATATATCTGTCGGCCAGACGAACTGAGAGTTGATTGATTCTCCGCCATCAACGACTATGCACTGGCCTGTGCAGAATGTATTTTCAACTGTCAGGAAGAAGGCCCACTGAGCGATTTCATCGGCCGTAGCCCATCGTTTCAGTGGTGTCTGCTCCATGATCTCATTCCAAAGCTGAGGATCATTGACAACGCAATCATTCAAAGGTGTGTGCACGCCACCCGGATCAAGGCTGTTGCATGTGGCGCCATACTGTGCTACACGCAGGGCAACATTCTTGGTGTAGGCTATGACTCCGCCTTTGCTTGCGCAATATTCCGGAAATTCTGCACCGGTATGGCCGCTGGCAGAACCGATGTTGAGGATTGAACGTATACCCTCACGAATGCCATATTTTTCTGTTATCTTGATAAGGGCCTTGAGGTTGGTGTCGATATCTTCCTCGTTCTGAGTTCCTGCGTTATTGATGAGAATCTCAACTCCGTCAATTTCAGGAAGATTGTCAAAATCCCTGATGTCTCGCTGAAAATGGATATAGGAGTCATGCTCGATCGATGCCTCACATCTGTCAATTCCAATTACTGAATGACCTTTTGATAAGAATCTCTCTGCGATCGCCTTACCAATGCCTTGCGAAGTTCCTGTAATCAATACCTTCATATGATTTAAATGGACTCAAATGAAAAATGGGGGTAGTATATAAAAAATGAGCTGCGTCACTCTCGTGAGGCACCTCATACTAACCACATAATTAATAACACTAAAACTAATAACCGGGTGCAAAGGTACGGCAATTTTGCAGACCTGCAATAATTTTATTGTTAATTAATTGTTACAAATAGATTTATATACTATCTTTACATAGTATAAACCTAAAAACCAGTATACCACTCAGCTAACCTATAAACTTTTTCTATATGGAACAGAATGTAAAGCAGAACCCGTTCATGGCGATATTACGTGCCTTAAGGACTATAATGTTCTTCTGGATATCAGGCCAGCCAAGAAAGCATAAGTTCGATGCATGGACTGTAGGATTGATATCGTTTTTCGCCATCGGGTCCACTATTCTCATCACAGATGCCTTCAAGCCGCTTAACCCTTCCCTCAAGACAAAGGAAGCTGAGATTGCAGCAACGTGCCCTTTGCTGGATTTAACGGATAACTCTGAGATATGTGTCCTCAATAAGGGTGAGAAGGTAGAAGTCCTGGCTTATACTACTTCATACTTCCAGGTGCAGACAGAAAAAGGTGAGCGAGGATGGGTATATATGACGGCTTTCGGTAATGAGATGGTTGTTGAGGAACTTGATAATAAGGCTGGTCTGGAAGTCGGTAGTATCTGCACCTATGTCCAGATATCTCCTGACAGCAAGTATAAGTTTCTTGTAAAGGATTCAGATGGAAATATCCATACGCTCTCGAATGGAGATGTTGTGCCTGTGTCTTCGTTCGGTGTTAATTCTGTCGTATATGAAACCACGACGGAAAAACCATACATCTATGTGACCTCCCGCTGGATGAAAAAGCATTTCAAGGAGGGAATGAAGCTGGATAAGCTCATGAAGACGTATTACGGTAATGCTAAATCGATCGATATCAGAGAAGATGGAAGCAAGGTGGTGATATTCCCTCTGCATGTGAAGGAATATTGGAAAAGAAATGAGTTTGAAACTGTAAAGGCAAAGTTCCAGAATGATGCTCTGGTAAGCTATGATCTGAAAGATCCTTGCAAGCTGCAGTTCGTTGAAAAATGGATCCCTTTCGCAGAGAGAATTGCAAGCTCGCGTCTGTACATAAAGCTGCGCAGCCACTCGTATTTAACCAAGCCAAAGTATAAT
>JAEIGA010016431.1_pt1 | contig 11263 bp, 18 predicted proteins | sample 9270691 | NCBI WGS metagenome assembly JAEIGA01 (sample SAMN17057246, study PRJNA624740) | gut metagenome | biome: biome; isolation source: fecal sample | host: Bos grunniens | place: China: Xizang | collected 2019
GAATGCATAAGTCTTTTGCAGGAGCTAAGCCATGGCATCAGTTTATGATTTAAGTAGTCTTGTCCCTTTTAGATTAATGAAAGGCCGTTTAGGAACCTATGAGAAAATGTCGTTTGATACGGACGCAACTCCCGTTGAAGGAGTTACTGATTAGGCTATTCGTTTGCATCAAGCGGGCGGTAATAGATAGCAAGAGCGAATGATAAAAGATAAACGGCGCTCTTTAGATCATGCAGTTTGGTATTCATATCAAGCCGCAGAGATCGTAAAAACTGATGCGACGGATCGGAAACCGTTCCGCGCACTTATTAATCCGAATAAATTAAAATAGGACTATGATGATAAAGTTCTATCTGTGGGATTTGAATATAATGTCACTCCTGGCACTATTTTTGAATGGGTTGGCACAAATACATTTTGGATTGTTTATTTACAGGATTTAACTGAGTTAGCATATTTCCGAGGCGATATTCGCAAGTGTTCTTACGAAATTGCGTGGGAAGACGAGAGTGGTAAGCATAAAACCTATGCTGCTGTTCGAGGTCCAGTTGAAACAAAAATTAACTATATTTAGAAACATGGCATTAGTGTTGATACTCCTAATTTTTCTCTAAATATTTTAATGCCGAAAACTGATTCGGCACTTAAATATTTTCAAAGATATAGTAAATTTTATCTCAGTGAAGATAAAATTAATAATGTTTGTTGGCGAGTTGAAGCAATTGATTGGTTAAGTACACCAGGTGTGCTTGAAATCAATGCGGTTGAATATTATGCCAATGAGCATGCAGATGATATTGAAAATGGCGTTGTAGGTGGATTGATTGCCGAGCCTATTAATCCAAATCCCCAAAAAGTTGAAGAAACTATTATTGGTGAATCTTTCATCAAACCTAAAAAGACTTATGAATTTACTTATAATGGCAATCTTGAGGGTGAATGGAAAGTAGATAAAGATGTACCTGTTAAGCTTGATACTAATGGAAAAACAGTGCAAATTAAATGGCTTGACACTTATAGCGGTCAATTTGATTTATATTATGCCGATGTATTTAAAAAGACTATCGTTGTAGAGTCTTTGTTTTAATGAGTAAAAGGAGAGAGCATATATGATTATTGATAAAAATCCTATGCCAAAATCTTCTTTCTTATCAATTGAGAAAGATATGCATCTCATTTCTAACATGCTTTTAAAAAATTCTCGTTTAAAGAAAATGCTTTATTATACAGTACCAAATTGTTTAGATAAGCCTAATTTAAATGAGGATCAAAGTATTGAGATGTTTGGTAAAAATATTAAAATTGTCCCAAAACTTTATGTAGATAATTCAGTATTAAATTATATTATTATTAGTTTTGATAATTTTACTCCAAATGCAACTAATACCGAATTCAGAGATAATATTATTGAATTTGATATTATTTGTCATTTTGATTAGTGGACTATGAAAGATTTTCAATTACGTCCCTATAAGATTGCGGCAGAAATTGATAGTATGTTTAATGACAAGCATTTAACCGGTATTGGCACCTTACAATTTTTAGGTGCAAATCAAATGATTCTTACTGATGAATATGCAGGATTATGTTTAATGTACTCAGCTATTCATGGTGAAGAAGATAAAAGAAATATGCCAAATCCAAAAGATTAGGAGCAATTTGAAAAAGACTTTAAAGAGTTAATGAGTGAATAATGACTGATATACGTCTAGCCCTAATGTGCGGTACAGATATACCAATTCCAGAAATCTAGACTGCAATTCATTAGCCTAAAATTAAAGAAATTGCTCTTATTGGAGAAGTGGATTTTTTCATTGCAATACAATGTTTGAATGTAAATAAAGACCTTTTACGCTAGGACAAAGTACTTTTATAGAATACGAATAATTTTTAGATATTTATGACGATAATGTTGGAAAAAGAAACAAAAGATAAGAAGATCGCTACACAATCGCTTTTATAGCTTTTGTTTCCCCAACATTCCGTTATGTTTACTCCTCGTTCAATTCTTTTATAGGGTAAAGATAGTTCTCATATTATTGATGAAAATAATTTTGATATTTTTCAAGAAATTATAAAATAGATTTTTTGTGTATCAAATAAAAATAATCAACAGGCAGGTTTTAATCCAGCCAATGAGAAAGCTAGAGAGATTGCTGAAAAGTTAATGAGGGGTAGAAAAAGAGTTGCTGAATTGAATGGTTCAGCAGATGCAAGTATATTCAGTTAGTATCTTTCTATTTTAACTATTGGACTTTCATCCATGTCTCTGCAAGAATTAATGGAATTAACTATGTTTTAGTTATACGATCTCGTGGAAAGATACCAACTTTATATTAATTGGGATATTGATATTAAATCTCGTTTAGCAGGAGCTAAACCTGATGAACGTCCCGAAAACTGGATGAAAAACATTCATTAATTTTTAAGGAGGAAAATAACCTATGAAATTCGGTGTACGCGAAATTTGCGACGTTGTTTTGAAGGCTAAGGCTCCTCAGAAGATCGGTAATAAGATTTTCTATACCAATGAGCCTGTTCTTTATTTCGACACTTTGAAGACTTCTAGTATGGAAGGCGCCGCTACTACTGTTTATGCTCAGGGTGGCCGTGGTAACTCCCGCTTAGTTGCTTGGGAAGGTGAGAGAACTGTTACCTTTACCATGGAAGACGCTTTAATCTCTCCCGAAGGCTTCATGATTCTTTCTGGTGCTGGCTTGATTGAGGCTTCTGCTGGCAAGCCTATCTATCAGCATTTGACCGAGCGTGTTGACCGCGGTTCTATCACTGTCGGCGACACTCTTGAAATCCCTGTAAGCCATAAGCCTTATTTGCCTGATAACTCTGACGGCACTTTTGATGGCAATTATGCTTTCGTTATGTTGGTTAAGGATGATGAAATCATCACTGAGCCTTACATTCCTACTCATGCTGAAATTGTTGCCAATGAGAATGGTGAGTTCGTTATTACTGTTGCACCTCACCCCTCTTATGATGTTGAGACCGATGAGCAGTATGATCTTAAGGAAGAGTTCCCTCTCTTTGACTCTGTGATTGTTGACTATTACACTCCACATGAGGCAGATGCAATGCAGATTGAAATTACTCCTGACAAGTTCGGTGGTAACTATTATCTTGAGGCTTCTACTCTCTTCCGTGATCAGCGCGGTGTTGATATGCCTGCTGAATTTATCATTCCTAACTGCAAGATTCAGTCTAACTTCAACTTCACCATGGCTTCCACCGGTGATCCTTCTACTTTCACCTTTACCATGGACGCATTCCCTGACTATACTCGCTTCGATCGTAGTAAGAAAGTTCTTGCTGCTATCCAGATCATTAAGGAAGCTGGTAGCCAGGACCTCTATCGTAAGTCTACCGCTCATAGCGATGACCACGATTTGATTTTCGGTTAATTAATAAATTAACATAAATTAAAGGGGAGAGATAGAAATATCTCTCCCCTTATTTTTGTTTAAGGAGGAAAAGGGGATGGAAAATAATTTTTAGATTATTACTAAAGAAGACTTAAAGAATTTAGGAGTATCTAATTATGTTCAAGATTTAATATTAGAAGGAGTTAATTCTGAAGAATTATCTCTTGAAGATTTATTTAAATTAATTAATAATCTAACAACATTGTTGACTTAGGTTATGAAGATGAATAGTAATGGAAAAAGTTATAGTTATTCTTATTAGCAGATAAGAAAAAATACTTTTAAATAGATTGTATTAACTGGAGGTTTTTTAACCTTTAGATTGAGATAGTTTTTATTGCAAGAAACAATTTATTATTCTTTAGGTGCAACTGATGAACGAGGATAGCTCTTTTAGAGAGAAATGAGTCAAGACGAATTATGGTCATCTAGTACAAATAAAAACACTTTGGCTTTACGAAGTTCATTATCATCTAAAGCAATTTTATTGTCTAAATCTTTAGAAAAATTTAATAAAGATGATTTCCAATAGGTAGGCAGCTTAAATCTCTGGCCCAAAGTTTTAAATTTAGCTTTTGGAGGTCCTGCAGTTAAAGACCCCTCTGATCCTTCTTATGGAAAATATTACCAAAAAGACAATAAAGATGATAATGTTTATGTGCGATATACTGAGGGTAGAAGAAAAGCAAAAAAGAATTATTATTACAAAAAAGGCGAAGAATTTTTATTCTATAACCAAGGATGGCTATATGAATGGTATTTAACATATATTAATAAATCTGTAGAACATGAGCAATTTTTATAGCAAAGTATTAAGAATAATACAATTGCTCCGATTATGTATGGTATGGATAATGTCGCCGGCATTACTGCAGGCGACTTCGTTGATGCTAAAGGTCGTCAAGTTTAGGCTAAATTTCATAATTAGCAAATTATTACTTTTAATAATATTTTGAATATATTATTGGAAATTGAAACTATTTTATCTGATTTTATAAAACATCCTACAGACTCTTAGGCTATGGCTGAAAAATTTGTTAATATATTTACATCCGATGATATAAGTGTAAATCATTTAAATACAACTTATAATGAGATTGTTGAAAAACAATTATTATCATTAATTAAAAATAAAAATTGACAAGACAAAAAAATTATGTTATAATAAAATAAGAAGAGTTAAAGGAGGCTAGTTAAATGGCAAAAGTTAGTTTAACAAAACTTGGTTTAAAAGTAAATCAAGATATTAAATGTATTGAATTTAATGAGCAAATTATCGAGGTAAAGCAATATTTACCTGTTAATGATAAATTAGAATTGATTGGAAATGTTATTAATCTAGCACATGATGAAAATAATTTTTCTAATCCTATTAAAGTGAGTGTATTTACTACGCTTGAAATTATGTATGCTTATACAAATATTAATTTTACTGAGAAGCAGAAGGAAGACCCAACAAAGCTTTATGACATGTTGATTTCTTCTGGATTGGTTGCTGAAATTATTTGTGCTATTCCAGAAGCTGAATATCATGATATCATTTGTGGAATTGCTGACACTATTGATGCAGTTTATACTTATCAAAATTCCGTTATGGGTATTTTGGATACTGTTGTAAAAGATTATGATGGTATGAATTTAGACGCTTCTAATATTTATAATAAGCTTGCCGATCCTGAGAATATGGATTTAATTAAGCAGGTTTTGACCAAATTGGGCTAATTAAATTTATTGATTTATCCTATTTTTAAAGATATATAGGAGTAATTGGGGATAAGAGTTGTGTTACTCTTATCCCCAATTTTTTATTTTGCAAAATAAAAAATATGGAGAGAAAGGAGCAAAATAATGGCTAAACAATTAAATGTTAATCTTGCGTTTACTGCCGATACAACAAAAGCGAAGGCTCAACTACAAGATTTGCAAAATTAGTTATCTCAAGTAATCAATACACCAACTACCGGACTTGGTGAAAAAATGGTTGCTGAAATTAATTAGGCTTCTCATGCAGCCGCAGAATTAAAAGTACATTTACAAAATGCTACAAATGCTAAAACAGGCAATTTAGATTTTACTAAATTAAATCAATCTATTAAAAATAGTGGAAAGTCTTTAACTGAATATGCCAGTAAAATTTAGCAAATTGGCCCAGAAGGTCAAAAGGCTTTTATGCTTTTAGCGCAATCTGTGGCAAGTGCCGAGGTGCCTATTAGACGCTCTAACGCTCTTTTAAGTGAGTTATGGGTTACTATGAAGAATACTGCCCGTTGGCAATTAACATCTAGTATGCTTCATGGATTTATGGGGGCAGTTCAATCTGCACTGGGATATACGTAGGATTTGAATGAATCCTTAAATAATATTAGAATTGTTACAGGTAATAGTGTAGATGAAATGGCAGATTTTGCTAAAGAAGCAAATAAAGCTGCGAAGGCATTAAGTACTTCTACTACTAATTATACTAATGCCGCCTTGATTTATTATCAGCAAGGCTTAGATAAAGAGCAGGTATTAGAAAGAGCAGATATTACCACTAAAATGGCGAATGTTTCTAGACAAAGTGCCGAAGAAGTATCTGATCAATTAACTGCTATTTGGAACAATTTTTATGATGGTTCTCAATCTTTAGAGCATTATGCCGATGCAATGACACGCCTTGGTGCAGATACTGCGTCTAGCTCTGATGAAATTGCTTAGGGTTTAGAGAAGTTTGCTGCTATTGGCGATATGATTGGTTTAAGTTTTGATAATGCTGCCGCTGCATTAGCAACTGTTACTGCGACAACTCGTCAAAGTGCAGATGTTGTGGGTACTGCATTTAAAACTATTTTTGCTCGTATTCAGGGATTATCTCTTGGAGAAACTCTTGAAGATGGAACTAATTTAAATAAATATTCCGAGGCTTTAAATAAAGTTGGAATTTCTATTTTTGAATAGAATGGTGAGTTAAAGGATATGGATAATATCCTTGAGGAGATGGGTGCCAAATGGAAAACTTTATCTAAAGATTAGTAGGTTGCCTTGGCGCAAACTGTCGCTGGTGTTCGTCAATATAACCAGCTTGTTGCTTTGATGGATAATTATGATTTTTATGAATAGAATTTATTTTCTGCTTAGACCGCGGATGGAAGCTTACAGGAGCAAGCAGATATTTATGCTGAATCTTGGGAAGCTGCTAGCGAGCGAGTTGATGCAGCATTAGAGGGTTTATATGATTCTTTAATTAATGATGAAGCCTTTATTAATTTACTTAATGGTATTGAAAAAATAGTTTCTGCTACTGAAAAGATGGTGGACTCTATGGGCGGATTTAGTGGAGTTATTTCTGCTCTTGGTGTGGTATTTACTAATGTATTTAGAAAACAAATTACTCAATCTATCACTGACGCTTCTTATAGTTTAATGTCTTGGACCGAAGCTGGTCGTTAGAAAATCCAATAGGAAAAAATGGATGAATTTTCTTCTATGCTTGAAAAAGCTAAAATTGGTGAAACTGAACGAGCAGTACTTGAAGCTCAGTTTGAAAGTTATTAGAAATTAACTGCTAGTGCGAAAGATTTAACTGATTTAGAAAGAGAAACTCATTAGATCCTATTAGATTAGCAAAAAGCTCGTGGAGCTATGGCTACATAGAAACAAGAAGAGTTGAATAAAGCTAAAGGTAATACGGGAGAGGCGAGATTAAATGCTTTATGGTCATTAACAGATGTCACAGATAATAATTTTGAAGGAGCAGAAGCTAGTGCGGCATTAGAGACTTATGAAAAAAATGTACAGGAAATGCTGAAAGCTCGTTCAAATATATTAACTAAAACTTAGAATGGTACTGTAACTGATGAAGATACAAAAGCATTTCTTAATGCTTAGAAAGCTGTTAAGGCATTAGAAAATTCTTATAAAGGTGCAAAAACAGAATTACATGCTTTTAAAGCAGCTTTGGAGCAATAGCATTAGATTAGAGAATAGGTAATTGAACTTCTTTAGCAAGCTACTGGAAAAACCAGAGAAGAATGCGAAGCAATAGTAGATAATACTAATAAGAAAAAAGAAAATGCTAATGCAACAAATCAAGCTGGCGATTCAGAAGAAAATTTCGCAAGTGATGTTGGAAAAAGTACAGAAGCTATTGAAAAAGAAAGAAAAGCTTTAGAAGAGAATGAAAAGCAAAAGAATAAATTAACTTCTTCTCAAGTCGCTAAGAATTTTGTTGCTGGAGCAAATGCTGCAATGAGTGCAGCAAGTGCTATTCAAGCTTTTTCTAGTGCAATTGATACTTTCAATTCTGACGCTGAACCCATGGAAAAGTTTACATCCATATTAATGTCTGCTTCTATGGGTGCAACTATGACTGGTAATGCTTTAAATGGCCTAAATAAAATTATGGTTAATAATAATACCACTCTAGGTCAAGCAGCAGCACAAACTGGATTGGCTTCTAAAGCACTTAAAGCTTTTAAAATACCAATTACTGAAGCTGGCACTGGAGCAGTTACTACAGGAGCTGCTATTGGAGCTTTAGCTATCTATGCCGCGGCGGCAATTGCAGCTATTGCAGCACTTACAGCCGTTATAAAATTTAGTATTGATAAATATAATGAAGATGCCAATGCCGCTAAAAGAGCTGCTGAGGCAGCAGATAATTTAAGTAAATCTGCGCAGGACGCTCAATCTGCGGTTGATAATTTATTGTCTGCTTTTGATAGTTATGATTCTGCGATTGAAAAACTTGAAGAATGTGCTGAAAAATTAGATGGAACGGCTGAGAGTACTGAAAATTGGTAGAATGCTTTAAATGATGTTAATAATTAGATTTGGAATATTTTGGATAAGTATCCTGAACTTGCCAAAATGGACAAACTATTCAACCCCGATGGAACTTTAAATAGAGCTACTGTTGATGAATATATTGCTCAATAGAAAGATAAAGCTGATAATGCTAGGGCTTCAGCTTTAAGTGCAAAAGCTAGGGCATCTCAATTACGAGTTTAGTCTGATGCTACTGATTTAAGAAGAGATATTGGTAATACGATAGCTAATAATACTTATGATGCTGGCGATAATGGCTCTATTTATGCTAAAAATTAGCAACAAGCTTCTAAAATGTTTAATGGTCTTTATGAGCTTGCAAAACAAGAGAATTTTAATGCTGAAGGATTTAATGCTGCAGTAGATGAATATATTGCAGGCTTTGAAATGACTTCTGGCTCTTTTGAAGATGAATTAAGAGATGCTGCTAAAGATATTAGAGATTTAGGTAAAGCGGCCTAGGCTGCAGATACTCAAATGTCTAATGTTGGAATTTTATTAGCAAAACAAGTCTTAGGAGCTAATGCAACTGAAGACTAGATTGATGATTATTCTAGCGCTTATAGTGAAGCTGAAAAAACAGCTTACAATGAAGCTTTAAAAGACACCAAAAATGGAATTAATATTTGGTCTAATAAAAATGATCTAGAAGTATAGAAACTTTGGAAACGTTATTCTGAAGCAACAGGAACTAATTTTGAATTATCTCAAAACGCTGTACAAGGCGATGATTTAAATCGTTATTTTGAGTATTTAAATGAAGAAGGCATTAAAGTTACTATCTCTGCTGAAGAGCTAGCAGCTGCCATTGCTTCTTCTGAGGCTCAAACTTAGGCTTAGTCTATATCAAGAGACGAGATACTTAAGCCAGGACATGGTGGAACTAATTTAGCTTTTTTAAATGGAGAAATTAATGATGCCGTTGATACGAGCTTACTCAATGATTTAGCTCAAGTAATGGATTTAACCGATTCAGTAACGAGATAGGCAATAGATGCTCAATTAAATGCAACCTAGACTGCGGCTGAACAAACAAAAATTATTCAAGATATGTTATCAAAGATGACATTTGAATAGTAGGAAGCTGCTGATATTGCTCAATTAAAATCTGATGCAGAAAATAATTATGTATTAGATCCTAAAGTAATTGAAATTTAGGCAGAAGCTTTTCAAGAACTTTATAAGGCCGAATAGCTAACTGAAAAAGAAGCTACTAAGTTGGCAATTGAAAACCAGCGCATGAATAATGGTGTTGCTGATTTAGTAAAGAATTGGGAAGATTGGAATAAAGAATTAAAAGCGGGAAAATTAGATCCAAATAAAAAAGCCACATCTGATTATGCTAAAGTAATTAAAGATTTAACTAAAACTGTGGCAGATTTAGTTGGCGCTTCTGCAGATTTAGAATTGTCTAGCGATTTCTTTGATGAAGAAGATGGAAAAAATTTAGAATTAATAGAAAAAGCTGCTAAAGGTAGCGAGCAAGCGATTAATGAGCTTGGTATCGCTGTTGCAAAAGCACAGCTCGATTAGTTTGCTCCAGAAGAAATAATTGATGCAGATGGAATAACTATTAATCAAGATGCAATTAATGCTTTTAACACTAATAAAACCACTATTATAAATGGCTTAAATGAAATTTAGACGGCTATTCAATCAGGCTAGGATTTAACCGGAAAAGGCCTGGAAGAAATTTTAGCTAATTCTACTACTGGTTCTGAAGCTTGGATTAATGCTTTAAATGAAATGGCAGTTGCAACAAAGATGTCAACAGAAGAAATGAATTCTTTGTTAAACTCCATGGGATTAGAAGCTGATGTAAAGCTTGAGGAGAAAGAAGTTACTTCTAAAAAACCAATTACTCACACTAGAATTGTTAATAGAAATCCTGTTAAAGATGAAAAAGGCACTGTAATTGGTGAAGAATATGATACTGTTACCTCTGTTTCTGGATATGAAGAAGTAACAGAAACATTAATGATTCCTCAAATAAACGTTAATGGAGGAGATGACAACCAATCCTCTGTTAAGTTTATTGGTAATGGTAATGTATCTCCAACGAGTACATCGAAAAAAAGTGGTGGCGGAGGCTCTAAAAAATCTTCTACTAAAAAGGCATCTGATGAAATTGAGCGTTATCATACTGTCAATAAAGAAATTGAATCTATTGAAAGTAAAATGTCTCGTGCTGAAGGTAAAAAAGATGTTGCCTTTGGAAGAGATAAATTACCCCATATAGAGCAAGAAATTAAAGCTTTAGATGAATTAATTAGTAAACATAAAGAATATATTGCTGAAATTGAAAAGAATTTAAAAATTGATGAAGTTAATATTAAACAATATGGTTTTATTGATGCTAATGCTGATGGAATTCTTGATAATTGGGAATAGGTTATGGAGCGAGAACTCGCGGCGTTTAATAAAGCTGCAGAGGCATATGATAAAGGCGGAAGCGAGGCGGCTTTTGAAGCAGCGACTAAGCGATATGAAGATTTTAAAGCTTTTGTCGAACAATTTGAAGAAACTCAAAAATTAATGGAAGATGCTCTCGCCAAAGCAGAAGAGTTAGAGCGTGAACGAATTGCTAAACAATTGGAAAAAATTACTACAGAAGTTGATTTTGAAGTTGAAATGAATCAAAGAGATTTAGATAAACTCGATTACATTGTTGATAAACTTGGCAGAAATTTAAATACTATGATTGAGCAAATTGATAAATTAGGCTCTTAGGTTGGTTTCTATAGTAGTCAATCTGACTGGTATACTAATGGCATTAATCGTATTAAAGCATAGGCTAAATCTGAAGGTCGTGAATTAACCGATGATGAGCAACGTCAAATTTGGGAGTATGAAGATGCTCTCCTTGATATTAATGTTTCTTTAATGGACCTCGTTGAAACAGTTGAAAATTCTGTCATGGAAGAGTTTAATCGTTTAAGTGATGAGGTTGATGAGAATATTAATCGATTTGACACTTATAATAGTATGCTTGATCATTACAATAGCATTATTAAATTATC
>JAEIGA010016432.1_pt1 | contig 11263 bp, 9 predicted proteins | sample 9270691 | NCBI WGS metagenome assembly JAEIGA01 (sample SAMN17057246, study PRJNA624740) | gut metagenome | biome: biome; isolation source: fecal sample | host: Bos grunniens | place: China: Xizang | collected 2019
AACAAAAAAGCAAAGGATGTATGCAAGTTCTGCAGTGACTACGAAGGCTGTCTGCTGACAAGCAAAGCCGACTTTGGTGACCTCATAAAGACCATAAAAAAGACTGTTGAATACACTAACGGGCTATATCCAAGAACAAAGCCATTCCGGGTTACCACAAACCACGACAACTATATACACATTGAAGTTGAAGGAGGGCTTGGAACGAGTGTCGTTCGCTTTCATATTTCAAAAGTGACAGGAGTCTATAACAACAGCATAAATATGCCGATTAGCTACTTTGTAATGAACGGAAAGGAGGTAACACTATGAACAAGGATATGTATTTGGATAAGCTCTCTGCATTGCGAGAGGCAAGCCCGGCAAGAATGTCGCCATTGCTTGATTTCCTTGAACACTACCGCCCCATGGAGAACTTCGACGGCGAAGTTGAGTTCTCAAGCGAGGACATCAAAATTACTCTCGGCGGTATGGTGGAACTTGAAATCAATGATATCGCTAATGCTATGGTTACCCTTGGCTACAAGACTGTCTATTACGATTACGAATGGTATTGGAATATGCAGTTCATTGCAAAGGAGAGGGATACAAAGGGAGAGGAGTAAAAAGGGGATAAAGTCAGGGAAGAGCCTTCGCTATAACCGTAGTCGCACTGGTGTCGCTTTTGGGGATCCTGGGAACTCGCCCCCTTCAGGTGTCGGGGGAAACAAAAACCTCCGACACTTTTTTATTAAAACAACTTTTTGTATCTTTGAGAATATAAAACAATGAATATGATACCACTCGCATTTTTCGCACCCGGGCACGGCATCTATTGGCTGATAGGTGTGCTGATTCTCATCGTTATTTATAAATGGAAGAAAGTGCTGAACGTGCTGTTTTACGTTATCGTTTTTCCTTTTGTTTTGCCATATACAATTATTCACGACATTGTAATGACCGTCAAACGTAAACGAAGAAAGCGTATTTCGGGAAAAGACTTCTAACAAAAGACCAAAATCATACTGTTTTGGTCTTTTGTTGTGCCTTTTTTTTGCTATTTATTTGTGGGTAAAATTTTACCCGTATGGCAACAATTAAAGATGTAGCAGAAATCCTCGTTAAAATCAATGACGAGGAAGCTAAAAAGCAACTACCGGCATTGCAACAGAAAGTCAAAGACTTAAACAAGGAGTTTGATGAACTTCGCAACAACAATGCACCCAATGATAAAATACAGGAGTTAGGTAAGGAATTAAAAAAGACCTATGAGCAGGCCGAGGCATTGCGTAAGCGTACGCAGAGCATTGATGAAGCGATGCAAAATCTTTCTTTGGCCAAGCCAAAGGAACTGCGCCAGCTGATGGCACGAATAAATGGAGAACTGAATTCCGGATATATCGAGCGCGGAACAAAGGAGTGGGATGACTATTGCGACAAACTCAAGCAAGTAAAAACTGAACTCAAGAAGATTGCCGATGAGCAGAAGGTGGTGGCGGACTCCGGCTTATCGTTCAAGGATATGCTTGACATTGGTGGCAATCTATCAATGATAATCGGTTCTTTCATTGATATGAAGGATTCGGTTGCCGACTTTGTCCGTGACAATGTAAACAGTTACATTGAATTGGATGCAGAGATGGCCAATGTGCAGAAGTTCACAGGTATGACACGTGAAGGTGTAGAGGAACTGAATGAGGAGTTCAAGAAGATTGACACACGCACATCGGTTATAGAACTCAATAAACTGGCCGAGGAAGCCGGCCGACTGGGCAAGACATCGCAAGAGGATGTTCTTGGATTCGTAAAGGCAGCCGACATCATCAATGTTGCCCTCGATGACCTTGGCGAGGGTGCAACGCTTGAGATTTCAAAGCTTACCAATATTTTCGGTGACGAGAAGGCTCTCGGTACCGAAAAGTCTATGCTTGCAGTTGGCTCTGTAATCAACGAACTCTCGCAGAACTGTACTGCTGCAGCACCTTACCTGGCCAACTTTACCAAGCGCCTTGCCGGTGTCGGTGCGCAGGCCGATATGACCATACCGCAAATTATGGGTTTTGCCGCAGTTCTCGACTCTCAAGGCCAGGCAGTGGAGATGTCGGCCACAGCTGTATCGCAGCTCATCACAAAGATGTTCCAGGATCCGGCAAAGATTGCAAAGGCCGTCGGTATGGACGTGAAGGAGTTTACAAACCTTGTAAAGACCGATACCAATGCCGCATTGCTTACCCTGCTTGAGAGGCTCAACTCTATGGGCAACATGGATGTTCTTTCACCTATTTTCAAGGAGATGGGCACCGATGGAGCACGAGCTTCTGCTGTGCTTGCATCGTTGGCCGGCAATATCGATATGGTGAAACAGCAACAGGAGGTTGCCACACAGGCCTACAAAGAGGCAACATCGGTTGTCAAGGAGTTTACCGTGCAGAACGAGACCGAGGAGGCAAAACTGGAGAAGAAACGCAAGAAACTTGAGGAGGTGAAGGTTGCCCTCGGCGAGAAACTTCTGCCCGTTATGGGAGCATTCACATCGACTGGAACGATGATGATAAAAACACTCAATGCGCTTATTGATGTCTTTAATGATTACAAGGTAACCATTCTTACTACGGGTTCAGCGGTTCTTGCATATACCGCATACGTAAAGGCGAAGAACCTTGTCACTGAGCATTCGATAACCTTGCGTAAGGCAAAGATTGTATTGTTGAGAAAGTCGCGTTTGGCTTGGGTGCAATTAAAAAAAGTTATGGCAAGCAATATCTGGGGTATTGCCATAGTAGCCATTACTGCTGTTATAGGTCTTTTGATAGACTATAATAGACGTTTGAACAAGGTTTCTGCAGGCGAAAGAGCACTCGGTAAGATAAGAGAAAATGCCAACAAAAAAACTGCTGAGGAAGAGGCAAGATTGAAAGCTCTCATAAAGACTGCCGAAGATGAAAATGCTTCGTTGGAAAGCAGAAAGAAAGCCATCGATGCGCTTAATCAGGTTATTCCCGGGTATAATGCCCAACTGGATGAGACAACAGGCCAATACAAGGCCAATAAGACAGCTCTTGATGAATATATAAAATCTCTTACCAAGAAATATGAGATTGAGGGTGCAAAGGGTATGCTTGCCGAGATGGGTGGTGAGAAGGCACGTTTGAATATCGAGAAGGAGGAGATTGAAGCCGAGATTGAGAGACTCAAGGAACAGCAAAGAAATATTGAGTCTGCAAGCACTTCTACGCAGGCATACGGTACTGCAGGTATGACAATGGGGCAATATAGTGGAGCTTCCATTGCTCCCTTGTTGGCCTCAAAGAAAGTCGCACTTAAAGGCATCAACAAGGAACTTGATGACATTGCCCAAAAGGAGGCAAGAATATTTGGAGCTTATGGCGAGGACTTGAGCAATTCATATGCTGAAAACGTTGTCTCTACTACAACTACTACAGGGGGTGGCTCCGGAGGGGGAACTCCTGAGGATCCTGAAGAGTGGAACAAAAAGCAGAATGCAATCAACAGAGCTGCTTACGCTACCGGTCAAATAGATTATGAGGAGTTTCTGAAGAAGAAGCACGAGATACTCTTGGCATACTATGACAAGATGTTGCAAGATACATCTTTGAGTGAGACAAAACGCTTGGAGGTGTTGGCTGACAAAGCGGAGGAGGAGCAGAACTGGAGTAAAAAGCAGCAAGAGGAATATTTACAGCAGAGCCTGGCCGACATCGACAAAAAGTACGAGAATACCAAAGCTCGTGAAACAGCCTGGTGCTATGACATTGCCAACGAGAACTACGGAAACGAAAAGATTCTCCATGAAAAACTGTTTCAGGCAAATGTTGAGTACCTCAAAGAGAAAGAACTGCTATACCGCAGCAAAGGGTATAGCGAAGAGGCTGATAAGATTGCCGTAGAAAGAGAGAAACTCATAAATGATGAGAAGATTCGCAAGCAGAAAGAGTTCATTGCATTGTACGATAAGATGCAAAAGGAATATCAAACTGCAAGTAGCGAAGAAAGAATGGCAGCAGAGCTTGCGACTCTTGATGCGCTGCACAAAGAGGGCATTATAAAGGAGGAAGAATACCAAAAACTGCGTAAGGCAATCCAGGAGAAGTACTCAACCAAAGGTCAAAAATTCTCCGATAGTGGCTTTGGCGATATGTTGAGCAACCTGTATACTTCGTGGGATACTCTTATCAACGGAACTACAGATAAGACCCTCACCAGTATGCAGAAGATTGGTGCGGTGGCACAATCAACCTGGGCAATCGCCGGCGCTGCATTGGAGCAGTACTCGGCATACTCGCAGGCTTGCTGTGATGTAGAGGTTGCTGATATTGAGGCAAAGTATGACAAGGAAATTAAGGCTGCCGGTAAGAACCAAAAGAGAGTTGCCCAGCTGGAGGAACAGAAAGAAAAGGAAGTTGCCAAGGTAAAAAGCAAATATAACAAGCAGGCAATGACCATAGAGATTGCTCAGGCTGTTGCACAAAGCGCAATGGCTGCAATCAATGCTTACTCATCAGCGGCTGCTATTCCTGTTGTCGGTTTTGTAGCGGCACCTATTGCTGCTGCTATGGCACTTGCGGCCGGTGCAATACAGATTGCGACAATAAAGAAGCAGCACCAGGCACAGCAATCGGGTTACTATTGGGGTGGTTTTACAAAAAAGTCGGCCAATGACCGCGAGGAGGTTGGTGTTGTTCACGCAAACGAGTTCGTGGTTAATGCTCAGGCAACGCGTAACCCGGCAGTGACACCATTCCTATCACTCCTTGACCATGCGCAGCGTAACAACACTGTCAGCAGTCTTACTGCGGCCGATGTGTCACATTCTATGGGTATGGGTGCAGTTGTTCGCGCGAACACGGCAGTATCATCGGCCATGAGTGATGAGAACTCGGCAAGACTTGTTGCTGTAAGCTCTGCGATGACAGCCAGTGCACAGGCTATTGACCGCTTGAACGAGCAACTCGAGGGCGGAATAGAGTCTTATATGGTAATGGACGGTGAACGCGGTTTTGACCGTAGATATGCAGAGTATAACAAAATGAAAAATAGACCAAGAAGATGACAACTCTATTTCTTGATGGCCGACAAGCCGTAATCGATGAAGGGCAGGCCTTGAAACTGGTGCGTGAAGATACCTATTTTACGAAATCGGGAACATATACTTATGATATATCTCTCCCTGTATGTCCGGAGAATATAGCAATATTTGGTATGCTCTCCAGGAAAGATATAAGTAAAACAGTAGAGATGAAATACAAAGCTCTGCTTGTGGTGAACAACCGTGACATATTGAATGGCACGGCAACTGTCACCAATATCAGCGAAGAGGAAATCAAGGTGCAGTTGATGGGAGGTAACAGCGAGCTTAATTTCTATACCAAGAACGAGAACCGCTATATTGACGAGCTGGAACTTGGTACCTGGTATGATGATGAGGGTATAACTTCTTCAGACCTTACAATGCGCACAATGGCCGAAAGGATTCAGTCGCAGTTCAACAGCGATATAGCCTCAATGGGGCTTCACCAGGCTTACAAAAAACTATGTCGTAGGCTGTGGAATGAGAACACCAAAGATAACCCTTGTAAATGGGTGGCCTTGCCCTGCTGGAACGAAAATTATGAGGTGACTTGTAATAATTTCGGAATTAAGCATTTTGCTGATGAGAGTGCTTATTACACTTGTATCAATGATATTGAAAATGTGAACCTCTCAGCACAACCCTATCTGGTACCGATGATTGAGAGGATATTCGAGCATCTTGGATATCCTATTGTGGAGAATAGTTTGCGCGACAACGAGTTCTTTATGCACCTGGTTGTTGTCACTGCAAACAACCGTTCGGCTATTGCGCGTGCTCTCCCTCATTGGACCATCAAAGAGTTTATAGAGGAGATTGAGAACCTTTTTGCCATTGTAATACACATCAACGAGGCCACAAAAGAGGCTTCTATCAAATCTCGTGGCAACTACTTCAATGAGCACATTGAATACATTGACAATGTGCTGGAGGAATACAGCGTTGAGGTTGACTCGGAGAATACAGATGACATTGCCAATGCTAATGTGGGATATTCTGAGGTCTCTGAATATGACCGGATAGAGGCCGATATCAAAGAACTTGCAAAGTATGACTATTCCTTTGACAATACTGATTTTCCTACAGGTTTGCAGAACCTTGTGGACCACATCTACGATCTTCGCAGAAACGATAAGAGTGAGGACAATAGTTCGCTGTTCAAATACAAAGGTACTATATTCAAGATTTGTGGCCGTTCTGTCATTCTTGAGCTTTTTGACTATGTTGATGAGGATGGTGGTACCGGTACTTATAAAAATCACGCAAAAGTACTCTTGGTAGATGAGTTTTCGGACCGTATAAATGTCGAGGACAAAACCGATGTTGATATTGAGCTGAAGATATGTCCGGCAAAATATAAACCTGATGGTGATGTGTCATTCTATGATAACAGTGGTGCTGTTGTAGGAACCAAAACCTGCTATCATCTGGTCAAGGCAGACAATACGGATCCTGCCGGAATCGATGATGAAACAAAGGTGTATATAGCCGGGTTGATAAGTGGCGAGACGGAGAAGGTTGATACCAAGGAGGATTTGATGTCTATTTGCCTATATGATGGTGGCTTTGTAAAGCGTGATTTTACAGGTGACTCCACTCAAGAGTATTTCCGTTCATTCTTGACTCAGGTGGCGCACCCTAACGGTGTGCAGTGCTTCTATCCATCGGGCTATCTTATGAGTACTTACACAGCCAATACTTATACTGGTGGTGGACAGATACAGAAATTCGCCAATGAGAGTCTTGCGTTGAACATTGATTCGTTCCAACAGAATATCGGTGGGAAGATGTACACTTACCGTACATTCTATTCCGAGGTGTTCAAGAACCTCAGCCGTATCGATACACAGGTGAAGTACTGTTTCAAGTTCATTACAGACAAGATTGATTTGCCGGTCAATTCGACCTTCATAATAAGAAACCGAAAGTTCGTTTGTGAAAAACTTGAATATAGTATCGGGGCAAAAAGTGTAGACAAATTAGTTACCGGGTATTTCTATGAATTAGAGGAGTAGGGAAACGATTTTTATCTGCGTTCAGAGGGTCTGGAGACGGCACCCTCTTGTTTTATGCCCGTTCGTGAGCAAAACGGATATTTTTCGGGTAAATTCTTGTTCTACACATTCTACATATTCTACAATGTTAATAATGAATGAATTATATTGTAGAAATACGCCTACTTGCTTACTACATTATTCTACAAATATTACTACATTACTGTTTTTTCTACAATAGATGTGTTTTTACTACAATGTAGAAAAATGATTGTGTTTGATTGGTGTTGATAATCAATGTTTTACAAAAATGTAGTGAATGTAGAAGATGTAGAAACCTGAACTTATGTGGCAAAATCTGTAATATATTATTGATTTTGGGCGTTTTTCCTTAATAAAATACTACTTTTGTAAAAAGAATAATCCTATGAGCCAATTTGTTATCTATCTTGATTTAAAGCCTTACCTAAAAGAATGGCTTGAGCATTCTCTGGGAAATCCTGTTGAATTTCCTCCACACTCGAATGAGAATGCCGTTATCCGTACATTCATTCAACGGCGGCCGGAGGCTGAACCTATTGAGACAAATTCGAGTGGACTGTTGACTGCCATTCGTATTCCTGATTCCAAGGCTAAACCGGCAGAGTATTATAACTATATAACCGGCAGTGGCAAGCAGGCTATTGTCGAGGCCATAGAGGACCGATTTATTCAAAACTTGTGGGGCGAACTTTCAATGCTCACACTCTCTACTCAAGGGAAGGGTATAAACACTCACATCGCTGCCTGGTGTGAGATGCACGGCATATCCCTTGACTCTGTTGAGACTGTAAGGCAAAAGTATTTTCGTGTACGAAAGGCTTACACTGAAAAAGGAATCGATTTGCGAAATTTTTCGCGAAAAAAAATCGGACAAGAGTAGCCGTTTTTCGGTTTTAACTACCATTAACAATTTTAACTACCGTTAACAACTTATGGAGAGATTATTAAACATCACAAAAGTCGAGTGCATTGAAGCTCGTTACCTCGCCGGAATAAACATCGTAAAAAACACTGGTGTTCTTCTCAACCAATGGCGCCAATGGCAGGAGTTGCCGACAGTCGGCCTTTCATCGTTGGTCTCCGATAGCAAGATAGTTGACAAGGAAACTATCTTTACTCTTAAACTCACATCTGAACTTCGTGACAGTTTTACTGTCGGTGGCCGACACCTTTGTTACCGTCTTACAACGGCGACCGGTGGCCAGTTCCTGATGGGTACCAGTGACAGACCTTACACGATTACCAATATTCAAGACAATTACCCGGGCGAAGCGACAGAGAAATCTGTAACTCGATTGACAGCCGAATATTCCAATATTTATGGCCTCTTGGCTATCCTGGACTAGTTTATAGTCTTTTTATTACTCTTCTGTTGGTAGTTCATTTGCATAAAATAGATTGCAAATGGACTACCAACTTTATTTAAACACCACTATTGGCTTTTGGAACAGTTCCAAGACTGCTGTTCGTGAGGTGCTTGCAAAGCATAAGAATAAGCCTGTCAATGTGCTTATCTCCTCACCCGGAGGCTTGCTCGATGATGGCCTTGACATTATGCAGCAGTTCAAGGATCACGGCGATGTCACTGTGTACATCTCCGGCTTTACTGCATCGGCTGCAACTGTAGCAGCTATGGGTGCAAAGAAAATCGTAATGGGTAAATACTCATTCTTCCTCGTGCACAAGTGTTCGAACTTCATCGATGCCTGGGGCAGTTTCAATGCTGACCAGATTCAGAAACTCATAGAGGACCTTGAGGCAAACAAAAAAGAGAACGACAAGATTGATGTCGTGCTTGCGCAGCTCTATGCCGACCGATGCGGTAAACCTATCTCCGAGATACTCGATGTTCTCAAGGAGGGCAAATGGCTGAACGCAACCGAAGCTCTTGAACTTGGCCTTATAGATGAAATCTCTACCGAGGATAAAAAGCAAAATCTTTCGTTGGCCGACAAGGATAGATTTATCAATATGGGCTTGCCTGTTGAGCAGCTCAATTTTGGCGAAGATGAAGCTCCTTCGTGGTTCTCGCGTTTCCTTGCTTCTTTCAACGGCAAGAAAAAGGAGAATGCCACCACTCCGGAAGACAATGGCGACAAATCAAATAATAATTCCACAACAATGAAAAAGAAATTCAATTCCGTTGGCAAGGTTCTCGGCAAAGAGGACTTTGGCACAGCCGATGATGGCACAGTCGCTATCACCGGCGATGAGATGCAGAAGGTGGAGGACCATGTAGCCTCGCTGGAGAGCACCATCGCAGACAGGGATACTACTATCGCCGAGCGCGACAATAGTATTGCCGAGCTCAAGCAGCAGGTGGAGAACCTGAAGAAACTGCCTGGAGATGAGACACCTGATGTGCTTCCTGTAGAGGATTCTCTTAGGGTGGCCGAGGAGAGTAAAAAATTGTACGACAAAATTAAAGACCTTTAACTATGGCTGAAGAAACTACAAAAGTTAAGATTACGCCAGAAGAACTGGCTACATCTGCACGAAAGTATCGTAAGACACTGCTTATGATGCCTGTTCATGCAATGGGAAAGACATTGGCTCACATGACACCTCGTTACGGTATCCGTTATGCCGAAACAATTGGAGAACTGTCAGGTGACATGGAGATGGGTCCTTATTCTGAAACAAGAGTGGACAACGAAAAAGTTGAGATAAAGGGTAGAACTCTTTATACATACTTCGGTTCTGTTGTGAAAAACTTCTCTCCTAATAGTGTTGTAGGTTCTATCTATGATGCTGCGCAGACTAAAGGCGAGGCCCTTAAGCGTACAGAAATAGCACAGAGGGTTGTATCTTTCCTTGCTGCTAAAGTAGGCAAGAACCTTAATGCTGCTATCTGGAATGGAGTTCGAAATCCCGAAGGTAGTACTTCTAAGGACTTGTTCAATGGCTTTGACACTATTGCAACCAATGAGATTTCTGATGGCAATATCGCTGTTGCTAAGAAGAATCTCTATGAGTTCACAGAATCTATCACTGTAAACAATGCTGTTGAACAGCTCAAATCATTCTGTCGTGCTGCAGATCCTGTTCTCCGTGATCGTGATGAACTCAAACTTTATGTATCGCAGGACATCTACGATGCGTATGTAGACGACTACCAGGCTACGGTCGGTCCCATCGTTTATAACAAGACTTTTGACAAGTTGACTGTTGAGGGTTTTGATAATGTTGAACTTGTTGTCTTGGCCAACAAGAAAAATTCTCCTTTCATTCAGTTGTCAACCAAAAATAATATGCAGGTAGGATTCAACCAGCATGGTGAGGAGGAGCATATCGCTATTGAGAAGTACAAGAGCTTTGTGCTTACTTTCGAGGCTACAATGTTTATGGGTTGCCAGTATGAGAGCATCTCTCCTGAGGTTCTTCTCGTTGGTAAATTGTTCAACTCTTAAAAATAGAGATTATGACTAAGTGCAATACATCTAATCTGTATGAATCACTCCGCTTTTGCGACGGTACCACGGTAATGCCGGGTATCCGCCGCAAGGCATATGTCATTCCAAAGGATGACATTCTGAAATATCCTGAACTTCCAAAGCTCAGTGATGAGAATGTGAAAATGAGTGAACTGGCCACCTACAAGGGAGATTTCGTTTTGGCCGCAGACAAGACATTCAAGGTTATTGACCTTGATGATTCGGCTTCTAATGTAACCTCTGAATCTCAGGGCGAGAAACCATCAAAGAGTTTCTTGAACAAGGCGACATTCAAGCACCCAGGTAAGGGTGAGGAGGCAACCGGCTTTGCTCGATTGGCAAACAGTTCAAACCTCCTACTCATATATCAGGAACGCGACGGTGCTATGCGTGTGCTTGGTAACGATATGTTCCCTACTAACATAAAACCATCTCAGGAGTCTGGAGCGAAGGAGACAGATGCGTCTGGTACCACATTCAATGTTGAGGTAACAGATTTGACACCTGCGCCCTTCTACAAGGGTATCATCAAAACCGATGAGGGTGATATCGATGCTTCTACCGGTGAACTCGTTGAAGGCGATTAAATACTGCTTTTGTCTGTAAGTGGGTCGGCAGTTTGCTTTAGGGCTGCTGCCGGCCTTTAATTTTTAGAAACCATGGATCATAAATTTACTGAAAAGATAAGGGAATGGCTTGATAAGCCCGTGAATGAACGCAACCTT
>JAEIGA010016433.1_pt1 | contig 11263 bp, 11 predicted proteins | sample 9270691 | NCBI WGS metagenome assembly JAEIGA01 (sample SAMN17057246, study PRJNA624740) | gut metagenome | biome: biome; isolation source: fecal sample | host: Bos grunniens | place: China: Xizang | collected 2019
AAGGAAGTGACGCTGCTAGGACAGAATGTGAACTCGTATCGCTACACGCACACGAACGAACAAGGTGAAGAAGAAGTGATAGACTTCTCTATGTTGCTAGAAACGATAGCCAAACTGGTGCCCGACATGCGCATCCGATTTACAACATCGCACCCAAAAGACATGTCGGACAAGACACTAGAAGTGATAGCCGCGCACAAGAACCTGTGTCGTTTCATCCACCTGCCAGTGCAGAGTGGTTCGAATAGGATACTCAAACTAATGAATCGCAAGTACACACGCGAGTGGTATTTGGACCGCATAGCCGCTATTCGCCGTATCCTGCCAGATGCCGCTATCAGCACAGACGTGTTCTGCGGCTTCCACAGCGAGACAATAGAGGAGCACCAAGAGACCCTATCACTGATGCGCGAAGTGGGATTTGACTCTGCGTTTATGTTCAAATATAGCGAGCGCCCAGGTACGCACGCACAAAAGCACCTACCCGACAATATCAGCGAGGAGGAGAAAGTGCGCCGACTGAACGAAATCATTGCTCTGCAAACACAACTATCGCTAGAGAGCAACCTACGAGAAGTGGGCAAAACCGTAGAAGTACTAGTAGAAGGCTACTCCAAACGAAGCAATGATGATATGTACGGACGCACTAGTCAGTACAAAACCGTAGTCTTTCCACGCGAGGGAAGACAGATAGGAGAACTGGTAAAAGTGGTGATAACTGAGGCCTCTGCAGCCACTTTGAAGGGAAAAATAGCAAAATAAGTGAAAAAAAACATAAAAAATAGCATTTTTTCTAAAAAAAATTTGGTCGGATAAGAAAAAAGCAGTACCTTTGCACCGAAAACAATAAATTTTCATAGTTAAGGTTTAGGTTTAATGGCAACGAGAGGCTGGGAAGTTTCTCGTTGTTTTTCAAACTGAGTAGTTACAGGTCACTTATATAGTGGCCTAAAGTGGGACTATTGTTTTCACTATTTTTGTATATATAGCTTTATAGTTTATAATATATTATAAGGTGTAACAACATCATTTACAAACAATGAGCGAACAAATAAATAACCAAGAAAATCCATTGCTCCCAGACTTGAGCGATGCAGAAGAGGCTCGCAAAGCATTTATTGCGGGTGAGATTTTCAATCGTAAATATTAAAAACAGATATGGCAACAACCTACATGACCGCAAACGGTCTTCAAAAACTAAAAGAAGAACTCCAACAGTTGGAGAGTATCGAGCGCCCACGCGTGATTGCTGCTATTGCTGAAGCACGTGAGAAAGGTGATCTGAGCGAAAACGCTGAATATGACGCAGCCAAAGAAGAGCAAGGCGTATTGGAAAGTCGAATAGCTATGCTAAAAGCAAAAATCATGGATGCACGCATCATTGATGAAAGTAGCGTTAATACCGACGAAGTACAAATTTTGACCAAAGTACGCGTGGAAAATCTGAAAACTGGTCAGGAGAAAATCTACCAACTCGTTACAGAGGGCGAAGCAAACATTCTAGAAGGCAAGATAGCTACCACTACCCCTATTGCCAAAGGACTAATGGGCAAGAAAGTGGGCGACATAGCAGAGGTAGTAGTACCTGCTGGCAAACTAAGCTTCAAGATTCTGGAAATTAGTATCTAATTCGTAGCACTATGACAATCTTTACTAAAATCATCAATGGCGAGATTCCAAGCTACAAAGTGGCAGAAAATGACAAGTTCTATGCCTTCTTGGACATCAATCCACTACAAAAAGGTCATACCCTAGTAGTGCCTAAACTGGCAGAACCTGAGGCAGACTATATCTTCGACCTGGACGACGATATCCTAAGCGAGATGCTAGTATTTGCCAAGCAAGTGGCAGGTGGTATCAAAGGCGCTGTAGCGTGCAAACGCGTAGGCGTGGCAGTGATTGGACTAGAAGTGCCTCACGTACATATGCACCTGATTCCTATCAGCAAAGAGGGAGATATGTCATTTGCTAACCCTAAACTAACACTCCCAGCCGAGGAGATGGCAGAGATAGCACAATCCATCGCAAAGGGGATTTAAGAATTGTAAAGGTGAACACCATAAAAAAATGACTGCTGCGGCAGTCATTTTTTTGTCATATAGGATGATCTAGGAAAAGTTACCATCCTTTGTAGATGGATCCTATTAGTTCTTAGGCAACCATGTTTGGCTACGTCCTAACACACCTGCTCTATCCAAAGAACCACGAAGGATTAGTTTGCCATCCTTGAGAAACACCTTGGCATAGTAGAACTTACCATTATCAGGATCCAGCACCTTACCGCCACGCAATTCTCCATCCTTGAGTTGCATGTCACGAATGATAGTCAAACCTACGATAGGCCTATTATGCTCCTCACCTACACATGCTTCACAAACCGCAGCATCTGCATTTTCACCAAATAGCTGGATAATGTCGCCATAGTACTTACCATCTGCAGCTTGGTAAATTCTTACTACTGATTTTTGTTCGCCTGTGTTGTCATCCACAGTAATCCATTCACCCAAAATAGGAGTTTGAGCAAACAAGGTGGCCGCCATAAAGATAGCCAATGATAAAAAAAGATTTCGTTTGTTCATAACTGTTATTGATTAAAAAGTTATTAAATGCTCTTGCAAAATCGTGGCAAAAGTACAAAAAAAATATGGAATATACACAAAGTAAGGCAAATAATTTTGATATTTGCACAAAAAATAGTAATTTTGCCGGGAAATAGTTGAATATTCGAAAAAAATGAGACTGATATTTGCATCCAACAATGCGCACAAACTGGAGGAAGTGCGCAAGATACTCTCTCCACTGGAGGTAGTAGGACTGAGGGAGATAGGATTTCTGAGCGAGATCGACGAGACAGGCACCACTCTAGAAGCCAATTCGCTACTGAAAGCCCAAGCCGTATGGGATTGGCTAGTAGCTCAGGGGCAAGATATTAGCCATTGGGCTGTGTTTGCCGACGATACTGGATTGGAGATTACAGCGCTCAATGGTGCACCAGGCGTATATTCTGCCCGTTGGGCAGGTGAACCTGCCAATGACGCACGCAATAGACAAAAAGCACTGAGCATGCTAGCAGGTATCGCTCAGCGCGAAGCACGCTTCCGCACCGTTATCACATGGATAGATGCCCATGGCACACAGCAAGTGGAGGGGATAGTCAATGGCCATATGGCCACCGAAGAGAGCGGAGAAGGCGGATTTGGGTACGATGCACTGTTCATCCCAGAGGGGTACGATACCACCTTTGCCTGCCTACCCGCAGAAGCCAAAAACAGCATCAGCCACCGTGCACGTGCACTACAAGCACTACGCGAAATAGTACTAGTAAACATATAATCATAAGATTAGCATAATGATGAAAAAATATATCACATTAGCACTATGCAGCCTATTGGCCATTGGTATGTGTGCCAACAAACGTGTGGACACAAGCGAGAAAAACTGGTCGTACGGACGTATGCACCAATGGAGGGCACATACCGCCTTCTCACATATCAGTCAAGCGGAAGCAACCACCCATCATGTGTATGGCGTGTCTAATAATTCACTGTTTTCCGTGGATAAACAATCGGAAGAAATCAGCTACCACAACCGCCTTACAGGACTGAGTGGAGCCGTCATCTCGCAGATGGCATACAACCCCAGCGTGGATGCCATACTATTGACTTACCAAAACGGACAATTGGATATCATAGACACGAGAGATGATATTCATAATATCCCCGACCTCTATCTAAAGCAAATGAACTACTCTAAGGTAGTCAACCATATCTACATGCACGAAGACAAGGCATACCTATCGATGAGTTTTGGTATTATCGTGCTGGATATGAAAAAACGCGAGATCAAAGACACCTATTTCTTGGGCAACAAAAATGACGAAATAAATGTACAAGCGACCACCATCATGGGTGACTCGCTATACGCCATATCGTCCAAAGCACTATACACAGCATCGCTACAGTCTAACTTGATGGATTTCGCTCATTGGACTACCCTATCGATCCCATCTGGTTCGGCTATCAAAAATTTCTGCACCTACGACCAGCAGCTATACCTAGTACGCGACACCTCGCTTTGGGTTAGAAATAGCCATCATTGGCAGAACTGCAAGGTTCCTTTTGCCGTAGCAGGTATTCGCCCAACGGATGATAATCTATTCATACTACCAACCGATAAAAACGGTTTGGCCATCATAGGCACAGACTACTCGCTACAATTGGAAGAATATGGTAAAATTTACGACATAACACAAGACCAAGATTCTTATTGGATTAGTTCATCGCTCTATGGTCTGTTTGACCTCAAGAACCAACGCTATTATGCCCCCCGCGGACCTATCGACAATACTGCCTACCGCATGCGCTTCTTCGGCGATCGACTATATGTGGTGCCAGGCGGAAGATGGGCTACACAGAACAAGCACACAGGATGTATCATGTACCTAGAGAACAATCGATGGACAAATATCTCTAACTATGTTTTGGGAGAAGCGTTGGGTATTAGACCACTCGACCTGATGAACGTAGCACAAGACCCCAAAGACCCTAATCACTACTTTGTGACCAGCTACGGATTTGGCATGCTGGAAATGTATGGTACAGAGGTAATCAAACACCACAAACCCGACAATAGCCCACTCTGCTCTGCCGTGCCTAATAATCCTGATAAATATACGCGCACCGACTGCGCCATATACGACGAAAAGGGTTATCTCTGGGTACTCAATACCGACAAAGCTATTGGACTAAAGAATATCCACGTGATCAGCCCCGACCAAAAGCAATGGGAGTCGTTCAACCTGACCCACAATGGACAGCAATTGGTATTCAACACCCCAGGAGAGATTGTCATTGACAACCGCAATCCTAACTGGAAATGGATTCCACTCTGCCGAGACAATACGGGTATTATCCTGCTAGACGATCAGGGTACTCCACTACACCCCAATGACGACCGAATGACCTATCGTACCCAATGGGTGGATCAGAACGGCAAACAAATTAGACCCCGTGAGATTCACTCCATGGCACAAGACCTAGATGGTACCCTATGGATAGGAACCGACGAGGGAATCTTCCTTATCCCTTCCACAGTAGATTTCGCTAGTTCAGACCGCTGCGAGCGCGTTATTATAGGTCGCAACGATGGCACGCAACTGGGAGACTACCTGCTGGAGAATGAAAAGATACAAAGTATCGTAGTGGACGGAGCTAACCGCAAATGGATTGGCACAGCCACATCGGGCGTGTTCCTATTGTCGGAAGACGGACAGGAGACAATAGAGCATTTTACAACGGAAAACTCGCCGCTACTGAGCAATACTATTTTATCTATAGCTATCCAGAAGTCCACAGGAGAAGTCTTTATCGGTACTGGCGACGGACTGATGTCCTACATGAGCGATGCAGTACCTGCGGAAGAAGACTTCAGCCAGATCTATGCCTACCCCAATCCTGTGCATCCTAACTATAGAGGATACGTAGTGATTAAAGGACTGATGGCCGACACCGAAGTGCGTATTGTGGATGCTAGTGGCAACCTACTGAAGACACTGGAAGGATTGGGAGGTGAAGTGGTATGGGATATGACCAACGCTATGGGTGCACGCGTAGCATCGGGCGTCTATACCGCTATTTGCAACACCAAAGATGGTGCCGCATACGGAACTACTAAAATATTGGTAATCAATTAATGGTAACTTCTAGATGCTTAACCACGGATAAGCTTCATAAACTCCTCGCGCGTTTCAGGTCGATTGAAGGCACCAGTGAAGTCGCTAGTGGTAGTGATGGCATGTTGCTTCTGCACACCACGCATTTGCATGCATAGGTGCTCTGCCTCAATTACCACCATCACTCCTAAAGGATTGAGGGTATTCTGAATACACTCTTTGATTTGCGTTGTCATACGCTCTTGTACCTGCAGTCGGTGCGCAAACGCATCCACTACACGAGCTACCTTGCTTAATCCAGTGATCTTGCCATTAGGTATATACGCCACGTGCGCCTTGCCAAAGAATGGCAATAGATGGTGCTCGCACAAGGAATAAAAAGTGATATCCTTCACTACTACCATTTGACGATAGTCTTCCTCAAACAATGCAGATCGCAATATCTCTTCAGGATTTTGATTATACCCCTGTGTGAGAAACTGCATCGCCTCGCCTACGCGTACTGGCGTGCGCTGGAGTCCTTCACGATTAGGATCTTCGCCCATGTGCTGAAGCACCTGGGTAATATGTTGGGCAATCTGCTCTGTGACTTCGGCAGATGGTACAAAGGGAGGTGTCATGATCTAGTTGTTTAATACAATTATCTTATCAGGTACTACATATGTACTACCTATCATTTCTGGGAATAGTTGTAGGAAGAGGGTTTTATATTCGTTTGCTTCTTCGCGAGTTTGGAAATTACCTATTCTAACCTTCCAAAACGGAGGTTCGGAGAGCGTATATACAGACACATCTATCTGATTTTCTATCAGTTGTTGCAATTCGGCAGCTTCTCTCTTAGCCACTTGCTGGCTATTGGAAGCATAGACCTGTACACGAAAACCATCTACCAGATGTTCGCCACGCATATAACCCGTACGCTTATCGCGCATGAGCTGAGTGACTAGCGAATCCTGATATACTACAGCATACGACATCTGCTCCGTAATCAGAGTTACTTCATCTAGTATCTCTAGACTATCTAGAACAACTAGCGTATCTAGGCGATCTAGCGTATCTAGAGCCACTAGACTCACACTATCCATCTGCTGTGCTCTACCAACCATCAGCATCAAGCACAATAATCCAATTATCATCAATGTTTTCTTCATATCATCTGCGTCTCTAAACTCTAAACAAACATTAATACCTAAACGAACTACCACCGACAAACTCGCGCAAGAAAGATGTAGGCGGAATCTCACGCTCAGGAATTGACTCAAAATAGCTCAAGTACTTCTTCAATCGATGGGCAGTAGTGTATTCATCGCAGTACTTAGGTACTTCGTCCAGAATAGGTTCTGCATGACGCCTGAGCACCGCTAGTTCGAAGAGTAGTGCCGAATTGAACATCACATCAGCTTCCTCCTGGAATGGCGCAATCCATCTATCTTCACCACGCTGTACGCTATCTAGGCGAGCAATCGTCTCGCGAGCTGAGTAACCACGATAACGGTAGTCGCGCACAATACGGCGAATGAGGCGCACATCTACCGTAGGTATCCAGTTGTGGTTATCCAGATTGACCGTTGTGAGCGAACTAACATAAATCTTGAAGGTAGCTTCGCGTGGGATATTAGGCATTAATTCTGGATTCAGCGCATGTAGTCCCTCCAGAATAACCACCGTATCCTTCTCTAATCGAAGCGTGTCACCACGATACTCACGCATACCAGTCTCAAAATTATAGAATGGCAGCGAGACGGTTTTTCCCTCTAGCAACTCGGCTACTTGCTGACGAAAGAGTGGTAAGTCAAGCGTATGCAAATGCTCAAAATCCCACTGACCATTCTCATCGCGCGGCGTATCCACACGATTGACAAAATAATTATCCATCGAGATGACCACCGGACGAATACCATTGACCATCAACTGTATCGTCAAACGTTTAGAAAAAGTAGTTTTACCCGACGAACTAGGACCAGAGATCAATACAAACTTAGGAATACCACCCTCGCGATGCGCTATTTGATCGGCTATCATCGCCACTTTCTTCTCATGAAGCGCCTCTGACAGCTGAATCATCTCAAAGCTCCTCTGATTCTTACAAGCCTGATTAAATTCTCCTACATTGCTGATATGCAGCAGTTTGTTCCATCCTACATACTCCTTGAAAATAGCAAAACGCTTGTCCTGAACACACTTTTCCTCCAGTCGATCAGGCGTGCGACGACATGGGATACGCAACAATATATTGCCTTGGTATAACTCTACATCGAAGAGTGTGATGTACGCAGTAGAAGGCATCAGAGCACCCGTATAGTAGTCAATATAGTCACCCATACGATAATAGCGACAATAAGGGTTGCCTAGCGTCTCAAAGAGGGTAACATTCCCCTCGTTACGCTCACCAAACAGACGTATTACCTCTTTGGTTTGTCGCTCTTCGGTAACTATAGGACGATCCTCTGCTATAATAGCTTGCATACGCCCTTTTAGTTGCGCTACCACCTCTGGAGTGATGGTCATTGCCACATCGCGCGATTTGCGGATAGTGCAGTAGTAACCACGACTAATAGGGTGCTCTATACGCAAGTCGCAATCAGGCCAGAGCTCGCGGACAGCACATGCCATTACCATGCTCAAAGTACGCACATAGCAGCGTGCACCACTCTCGCTAGTAGCATCGATAAACTCAATATCTTTGGGTTTATAGATTAAGAAGTTCAAACTCTGAACCTTATAGTTTACTCGCGCAGCTATGATGGGATAGTGAATATCCAATTCAGGGCGCAATTGCTCATACAAGTCCTTGATGGACGTACCGCAAGGGATTTGAATAAACTGCTTGTTGTTCTTGCAGTAGATGGTGACTAAATTGTGCATATATTCATCGGTTTTAGACTACCAAAATAATAATATCATCAGCTGACCTGTCAAAACACGTAGAAACATCGTCAGTGGATAGACTGTAGAATACGCCACGGCAGCTCGATCATTGCTCAGCGATAGTGTAGTGGCATATGCCAATGCAGGAGGATTAGTGGTACTACCTGCTATCAATCCCATTAGGGAAAAATAGTCCAACTTAAGCCACAAGCGAGCTATCACACCCACAATGAGCAGCGGCAGCAGCGTTATAATAACACCATATCCTATCCATACATAACCTCCGTCTAGCAAAGTAGGAAGAAAAGTTTTACCCGCACCAAATCCTACCGCAGCCAAGAACATGGCTATACCTATCTCACGAATCATCAGGTTGGCACTACTAGTGGTATAGGTAACGATATGTAGTTTTGGACCAAAACAACCCAACAATATCGCTACAATGAGCGAACCACCCGCTATACCCAACTTGAACGGTTGTGACAATCCAGGTAGCATGATAGGTAGCATACCTAGTGCTACACCAATTGCTATTCCCAAGAAGATAGATACTAGATTGGGTATATCCAAACGCTTCATTGAGTTACCAAACAAACTCTCTACTTTGTTCACAGCGCGCTCCTCGCCTACCACAGTAATGCGGTCACCTAATTGCAAATAGAGGTCCTTGGTGGCTAGCAATTCGATACCAGCACGACGAATACGCGTAATAGACACATGATAGGTAGCACGCACATTCAGGTCGCCAATACGCTTGCCGTTCAACTCAGACTTGGTAACTACCACATGGCGGGAAACTAAGTGCGCAGTATGCTGATCGTCATTTTGAATGGAAGTCTCCATACCCAAGAGTAGAACACTCTTCTCGTGCTCTTTATCAATCACCACGCGTATCCTATCACCTACGTGCAAGATAGTATCCACATCGGGCAACTCATCTTCGCCAGACGGACGAACCAATCGCGAGATGATCAGATTCATATTGCACAGCGTACTCAGTTCGCGAATATGCGCACCTTCCACCTGAGGGTTGGTCAATAGGATATCAATATGCGAAACCTCCTTTTGTACTTCACTTTCGTTTTTTACACGCAATTCCTCTTGGTCTAACTTGATACGGAACACCCAACGCATGATCAGTATCACCGTAATAATGCCCACCACACCCAAGGGATATGCCATGGCATAACCGCTAGCAATATTGGCATTGGACTCGCCCGTAACATCTGCAAAAGCCTGCTGGGCAGCACCTAAGCCTGGAGTGTTGGTTACCGCACCTGATAACACACCCGTCATCGTAGCAATATCTACTCCTGATAGCAAATGAATCACATAGGTAATAGCACAACCTAGCAACACCACTGTCATCGCTAGTATATTAAGCTTGATACCCCCTTTGCCAAAAGACGAAAAAAAACTAGGACCTACTTGCAAACCAATGGAATAGACGAATAATATCAGACCAAAATCCTTGGCAAACGTTTCTACTACTGGATCCAAATGCATGCCAAAATGCGACATCGCAATGGCGCAAAACAAGATCCAAGTGATACCAAGTGTAATACCCTTGAACTTCAAATGATGGCTTAGAAAGATACCACCTGCTATTGCAATAGTAAGAATGAATATCGAATGCGGAACACCTGTACCAAATAGTAATGTATGTAACCAATCCATAAGCTTTTTAATACTTTTAGACTTTAATACTTTCAAACAGCTTCTATAAACAGCGCAAAGGTACTACAATTTTTTGACATACACAAATTCCATTGCGAAAAACTACTCATCTCAGCATCTAAATACTCAATAGATACTCCAAAGCTTCATCTATATCTTTTTCGCTGATGTATTGATTGATAATAGGTTGCCCTACTTGCTGTAGCAGAGTAAAGTTAGGTGCTTTATTGGCACTATTCTTCTTGTCTTGATACATTCGTGCTATGAGTTGTTCGCGCTGCTTGCAGTCGCACTCAGGACGACCATAATACTGCAACATGATTTGTGTGAGTTGCTGCAGCACCTCTCGCGGACAAGCTGCATGCACTACGCTCAGATACACCTCTGTCACCATGCCCCATAGTACGCAGTAGCCGTGGGAGGGATGGTGCAAATTGGTGTAGCGTGGTGTAGAATGGTGTAGCATAGTTTGCTCTAAGCATGCGGATTCGATAGCATGCCCAATGGTGTGTCCAAAGTTGAGTATCTTGCGCCTGCCTGCCTCATGAGGGTCTTCAGCCACCACCTGCTCCTTGATAGCGATACTAGCTTGCAGTAATCCGCGATCAGATAGCGCCTGCACAAACTGATCCTGTGGCAGTTCGTCTTGAACCAATTGCAACAATCTTACCCACTCTTCTGGGCTAGCAATCAACGCATGCTTGAGCATCTCAGCAAAACCACTAAGCAGTTCCGTAGCAGGTAGCGTTTGTAAAAATGGAGGGTGGATTAGCGTAGCCAATGGCGGTGTGAACGTGCCTATCACATTTTTTACTCCCTGGTAATCAAATCCTGTCTTTCCCCCCGACGAGGCATCCACCATAGCAAGCAACGTGGTGGGGATATTCACAAAGCGTATACCCCGCATATAGGTAGCCGCAGCAAAACCGCCCAAGTCGGTAATCATGCCGCCTCCTAGGTTAATCAATAGCGCCTCACGAGTAGCATGGTGCTGGAGTAGAAAATCCCAAACGCTTTGCACAGAAGCTAACGTCTTGTTCATCTCTC
>JAEIGA010016434.1_pt1 | contig 11263 bp, 6 predicted proteins | sample 9270691 | NCBI WGS metagenome assembly JAEIGA01 (sample SAMN17057246, study PRJNA624740) | gut metagenome | biome: biome; isolation source: fecal sample | host: Bos grunniens | place: China: Xizang | collected 2019
CATCAAGCAGACGGCTCCAATCACCGTGAAAGCCAACTTCCTTGGCGCACATGCCGTAGGACGCGCCTACAAAGGCCGTCAGGCTGAATATGTAGACCTTGTCTGCAACGAAATGCTGCCAAGAGTAGCTGAAGAAGGACTCGCTGACTTTGTTGACGTATTCTGCGACGCAGGATTCTTCACTGTAGAGGAGACTGACAAAATCCTCTCTGCTGCAGCCAAATATGGAATCACTCCTAAGATTCATGCAAACGAACTTGAAGTATCAGGAGGAGTACAGGTCGGAGTGAAGTATAACGCTCTTTCTGTCGACCATCTCGAGAAGACAACAGACGCCGAGATCGAGGCACTCAGAGGCAGCAGAACCATGCCTACAATGCTCCCTGGCTGCTCATTCTTCCTTGGCATCCCATATGGAAATGCAAAAGGCTACATCGAGGCAGGACTTCCTGTGGCGCTTGCCTCCGACTACAATCCTGGCTCGAGCCCAAGCGGCAACATGCGCTTTGTCATGGCCCTGGGATGCATCCGAATGCGCCTTACACCAGAGCAGTCATTCAACGCCTGCACCATCAATACGGCCTATGCGATGGGCGTAAGCGACATCCTCGGATCAATCACCGTAGGCAAGAAGGCAAACCTGATCATCACCAAGCCGGTACCGTCTCTGGCCTTCATCCCTTACAGTCATCAGACTCCAGTCATTGAAAAGGTAATCATCTCATAACAGAGTCTCCGCACTCCCTTCCGGGAGCACGGAGACTCTGATATTTTTAGATCAGTCGTTATACCTGACGCGTACGGATCTTATATCGGATCAATATGAGATGCGTAAGCGCGAACATAATGAAAAGTCCTGAAGATGACAGAATTACGAGTCCAGGACCTGACGGTTCAAAACCCGGGCTTATTGTCTGCATCAAATCTATAAGCACAGGATATGCAAGCAGAGTAATTACTGATGCAACCAGCCATACGACAAGATCCATTCCCACAGCAAGCGCCTGATATGGTAAAGCTATCATGCCATCAGGATATCCAAGCTGATGAAGAGTATCGTTCTTGTAACGGTTCTTCTCTATCAGGAGCAGGATCGATATGAGAAGAAGGAAGAATGCCAAAGCTGATATCAAGAGACCAAGGGCGACAACAATCGAAATGATCATCCTCACAATAGCAAGCATTCTTACAGCATCCTCACTACCGCCATCTATAACATATTCCTTCTCGTTAATAAAATCCATCAATGCCTGAGGAGCTTCAGAACCAGCCTCTACAATGACACGGGTCGGTTCTTTTGGATCTTCTGTAGCAAAACGCTCATTAGCCTGACGAAGGAATTCGTCCGGAACAAGAATGGAATTCATTCTGTCTGTAAGTCCCACAATGACGCCATCATATACTTTTCTTCCCTCGCTGCCATAGAAGACAAGAGTAACAGGAACCGTTGCAAATATATCTTCGCTGATCTGAGGTGTACCGCGTGATGCTGCATAACCATAGTTATAGAAGTTGATATATGTCCGAGGCAAAACTACTGGGACAGTTCTGCCATCAACATCAGCATGCCACTTTTCCATATCCACATCGAGGAACTGATCTGGCACAGACTCGACAAACATCTCGGTTGAGATATTGAAGTTGGCATTTGGATATGAGATCAGGCCCGATACCGGGAATTGGGCAATACGGAACGTTGCTACAGATGTAACGCCTTCTATATTGCGTATTTCCTGTATTTCTTCCTCTGAGAAAGAACGCGGACCAGCTCCCAAGACATTGGCTATGGTATTGACCGTAGATACCGGTTTACTGAGAACCAAAACATTGTTGCTCATCACACTGTCCGGGGCCTTCAAGACCTGGGCAGCATCCTTGTAAGCCTGTATTCCGAAAAGGACAATAACGGCACCAACAAGATTGGCAATTGCAAATCCTGTCAACTGCCAGAAATTCACATTCTTCCTTAATAGTTTGAATAGCAGCCTCATAGCATCAACACTTTATCATAACTATATGGTAGATCGTGACCGATGGTTGTCACCAGCAGACCTGTTCCGGACACACTTATTTCTCTCTCCAGCATCTGAACCATAATGCCAGCATTTGCTGCATCCAGATGACTTACAGGCTCATCAAGAAGCCAGAAGTCAGCCTTCTGACACAGCATCCTCACAAAAGCCACTCTCTGCTGCTGACCAAATGAAAGCAGACGTACCGGGCGGTCAAGCCGATCTGAAAGTCCCAGTTCACAAAGCATCTCGACAGCTTTCATCTCATCACAGTATGATGTAAGCCCGGCCTTGATCATGACATTATCCACTGCCGTAAGATCACCAAAGAGTCTGAGATCCTGAAACAGCACACCAAGTTCCTTCTGCCTGATTTCATTCCACCGCGACGATCTGATATCCGGGGCAGATGCATCATCTATCAATATCTGACCTTGATAGTCATCGCGCAAACCATAAATATAGCTGCAGAGCGATGACTTGCCGCGTCCTGACGCAGCCTTTATGAGATATGATTTCCCCTTTTCAAACAATAAGTCAGTGCCCCAGACATCCGACACCGGATCCTCGGGCACCTGACCATTGAAAACATTGGGAATTACATCCTGTAATCGTATAGAATACATTAACGTATAGCTCTTCTAATCTCCTTAGCAAAATATTCAGCAAACTGCTCAAGCATATTGCTGTACCTGTCCGACATCACGATAGTCGCCTTCAAGCCTGTCATTGTTTCAGTCGGAGCAATTGCACAAGCTTCCACACCTGTTTCATACGCCGTTTCTGCTAGCTGAGGTATTTGTCTAAGCATAAACAAGATGCCACCATCTTCTATGTATTGTGCATAATTGCTGTCAGCAAATGAGCCATAATAATCTATATATTGGATATCTCCGTATGCGTTTTCATCCATTAAACAGAGAGATCCATCACGATATTGCAGACCCTTATCATCTTTCACATAGAAATCCTCATACAGCTCATCTGCCTTATCTGATATTTTATTCTCCAGGAAATTCCAAAGAGTTCTATCTGCGTCAAGACATATGACATACTTTGCATCAGATTCATAATACTCTTCCAGCATATCTACAGCCATGGTAATGACACCAGGGCCACCTGCCAAAACCTTCTTATCAATACCTGCCTTACGTAATTCCTCTTTGACCCCCGGTACAGAACTGATAATGTCAACAAGGCCTGGGAGATCCTTGACAGCTGCATTGAGCACGACTGCATAGTTATCTGGAATCTCTGTAAAGTATTTATCTGATGCTTTTTTGAAATATCTCTGAACTAATTCATTAATCTTTTCTGAACCCAAGACATTAGCCGTCATCACAGTTTCTCCATCCTTGAAATTGATATCGGCAACAGCAGATGCACCTTTAAAGAACGAAGCTACCTCAGTAATGATTGCCCTAGCATCCTTAGGTGCTTTTTCTTTAATAGCAGGGATCAGTGAAGACACAATCTCATCGAGATTAATCCAAACTGCAGCATCACCCTTTGAATCGTGGAAAGCCTTTATACCCTCTTTATCATCAGGACCTCCGGCAGCGAACAGATTTGACATGCTGGCCTTACTATCTTTAGCTGAGTCAGGAGTATTAATGGAGAGACGTAGAACCGCAGACTCAGGTGTCACACCAAGATCAAGGAAAAATGGTTCACCAGATTTTGACATCTTATAATATGTGAACGAGCCACTTGCTTCTCTTGTTATTTCAGCTTCGCCATTCTTTTTGGCGAGATCCATCAATGAATCGAACACTTTCACAAATGCTCCGCTATCATCCAACAGAGCAACAACAGTCATCTCCATCTGTGGATTTCTAGATAGCAACTTAGCAACATCTGCTGAATAAGAAACGACAAGCGGTTCTTTCAGATTGACACCAAGATTAGCAGGATCATCCAATACAGACTTGGCTACCTTACCAAAATCACCCATTCCATTCAGCAGATATGTCAATTGATCTTTTCCGTACTCCCAAAGCTCATAGGCTTCAGAGCCTCGTACACCGAATGACTTGTTCCATATCTGCTCTGGCATGACCTTAATAGCCATGATGGAATTGTCAGGGACCATATTTCCCTTCGACGCAAGGGTAACTTCAGGTGCATCTTCTGATCCACATGCACCCAATAACATCATTACAGCAGCAGAGGCTGTAAGTTTGATAAAGTTTTTAAATAGTTTCATATTGATTGATTTTTAAAGTTAGTACAATGACATCTGGGAGATTATCTCGGAAAAGAGAAGTTCCAACATATTGTGTTTCTTATCGCCCATGTTACATGTAATGGTTCCTGACATGTGATCATATGACGAGCTGACAGTAATTGAACTCATGTATTTCAAAAGTTCACGACCTGACAAAGGAATATCACATTCATCAATAAGTTCATTCAATAAACTTATTGGAAGTTCCTCAAGATTCAACAAGACACCTCCTGTGCTTATTTCTTTTGAAAATGCAGTATCTGCAAATACTGAGCTGCCACCTGATATTGTCTTCTCATTACCAAAAACAAGAGCACAACCATCATATTTCACGATCAGATTGTCTGCCAGGAGATATGTATTCCTACCATATTTTTGAGAATACCCGGAAACAGATTCTTCTATGTAATCCCATACGGACTCTTCACATTCAACAAATGCAATAACACCAGGGATTTCATCATCATTACCCAAATTGCGGCCATCAACAGCAATAACCACCTGACCTGAGATTCCTGCAAGCAGATCCTGATCAAAACCAAATTCATCCTCAAAATATTCAAGGTATTCGGTCAGTTCAGGGTTCATCGCTGCATATTCATCAAGCAAGCCTGGCAGATCCTTCACAGCAGCATTCATCACAAGAACAGAAGACGCAGGGAGATACTTGAAATATTTATCAGAAGCTACAGCGTTATACTTCTGCGCATATTCCTTGATCTTCTCTGAGCCATGCATTTTAACATTTAAAACTGTCTTTCCGTTGCTGAAGTCAAGATCAGATACGATGGAAGATCCTTTAAACATCGACATATCCATACCTGATTCCGGCATAAACGACATTACTTTATCATAATCAAGCCAGAGCGCAACATCTGCTCCAGTAGCATAAAAGTCCTTCATAGCATCCGATCCCTTGTGTCTGCCATCTGCAAAAAGCTCAGACATACTCTTCTTCAAATCATCAGATTGCTTATCAGCACTATAACTGAAACGTAAGACAGCTGATTTTTCTAATATAGCGAGGTCTGCATACTGGGAGTTTTCAGAATACAGATTATAATAAGTGAACGTATCAGCTATGATTTCCTTTGTAATCTTTCTATCTGTCGCCTTACCTGCAAATGGAACAAGTGCATCCATAAATTTCTCGAAAGAAGCACGACTGCTGAGAGTTGCAACAACATACAGCTCGAAAGACTGATTTGTCTCTGAGGCAGTTTTCGGGTCAAGCGCAACAGAAAGGACCAACGGTTCTGTAAGAGAAAGTCCAAGTGCATCAGGATTATCGAAGGCGTCAGTGAGCATACTGCCAAGCTCCCCAAGTCCCAAAGAGAGCAGTGAAGACTGACTTTTCACATTCTGCCAAAGATCATAGCCCTGAGAGCCTGGTTGACCGATAGTCTTTGTCCACAACTGCTGCGGCATAATCTTCATCGCAGCAACAGCGCCATCAGGAACCATGTTTTCCTTGCCGACAGAATTAAGCGTCTCCATGGTCTTTTTCTTCACGACAATGGTTTGCTTTGAGTCCTTATTCTCCGAGTCTTTATTATTTCCACCACAGGAAACAGATCCCAAGAGCACCGCCACTACAACGGTCAGCTTCAATATTCTACCAAATCTTTCCATATTCTATATACAGCTTTAATTTTACAATAATTTATTCGGGATGTTCTTCAGGCATCGGAGAGTCAACGGAAGTAGAATCATTCGATGCAGGCATCTCGGTCTTCACCTCTACTGGCTCCTTCTCTTTATAGCGGTCAAGAGGTGATGGAAGTCCTACACAATCAAGAATATTGAACAGCCATAGTCCCGCAAACACTGCCGCCAGGCAGAAGAATGAAATACAACATTTCTTCCAAGCAGCCATCTTTTTGGCAAACGGATCCGCCATCTTTACTTTTGGGAACTTCGCCATATCTGTAAGCGTTTCTCCGAATGGGATGCTTACCTTAGAGTTTGCATTTATAGCCCAGCCATTGGCATTGAGGATCGGCGTGATGTTACGTCTGCGAAGCTTCAGCCAGGCAAGAATCATAGCAGGTCCTGAAACCATCAGCATCAATCCAACGAAAACCATCAGCAACTGCCACCACTTGAGTGCCGCCAGTCCAGTGAACAACGCGACCAGAGCGGAGCCGATCATACCGAGAGCCATACCTATGGCAGCAAATATTCCGGCAAATTTGGCAATATCAAAAGGAGGTTTCTGAGGTGTTGGAGCTGGTGCCGGAGCCGGAGCTGGTGCAGCGCCATCAGCGGCAGGCTCATCCTTCTTATCCATCGCCTCCGATGCAGTATTTATCTTGGCATTTGCCTTCTCCATCATCTTGGCATCCTTCTCAGCAGCCTTCTTGCTGATAAGATCCTCCACTGTCTTGGCCATTCTGCGATACGGAGACCAGAATGCCTGTCCTACACTGACAGGATTTTCAACTATCTTGGTAACGACAGCATCCCATTCAACTCCATTGTTGTCATAATAAATGGCATTCTTTCCGACAAAGAGATCTCCGACCTCGCCTACGGTCATTGCAGCAACGATAGGCAATGTGCCAGGCTGAGTCTTGGTCTTACAGTCGCAATAAAGAAGATACATGCCTGATGGCGCAACAGTAGCGTTGTGCTTGGCCATATCCACTACCTTCATACAGAAATGGCATGCCCTCTGATCGATGATAAGTGTTCCAGACTGGAAGATCGCGATAGTTTTCGGGTCTCTGTCATAGAAATCATAAAGAGTAACAAAGTTGCGGACAAGCCTGTAGAAATCGCGCATCAAGTGCAGGAACTTGTCTACCATCGCTATATTACCGGCCTCCTGAGCAAGAGCGGCATCCTGGGCAACAAGTCCCAACAGGGCAGCCTTCTTATCCTGAGCTATGAAAGCACGGACAGCATCGATGCCTAGGCACTCGACCTCAGCTCCTGCCTTGGCATTCTTCCATGTTGTATATGCAGCAAACTGTGTCGCAATTGCCTGCCAGTCTTCCGGAGTAAGAACCTTCTTGCCTTTCAAAGCTACCTTCTTGATGAGTTCAAACTGCGAACTCCAAGCTGGATTGACCTGTTCGCTCAGATCGATTTCCACTTTGCCGTTCACTCTGGCAATAGGATATGAAGCGATCTCTTCTGTCCTGCATGTCAGATTGTCTGCACTGATCGCCTGAATAAGCGAAGTCTGAACATCAAGAGATGACGCACTGTCCGGAGAGAATGCAGCGAGTCTTGAGCGGACAAAGAAATCCTTTATCTTGGCATCCAAAGCATTGTATGCCGCAATCACAGCATCTGTATCTGCACCGTATGGTGCCTCAACTGCTGCGTCATTCCAAGCTGCATATGCTGTAAGAGCTGCATAAAAGGCTTCTATCTTAGCAGCATCCACTCCCATTTCACCGCTTCTGTCGAGAACTCCTCCGAGAGTCTTTACAGCCGCAGCAATGGCTGCCTTCTCCTGTGCATCGTCAGCCGAAGCCTCGATGATCACACCATCACCATTGAATTTTGTCTTTGCAAAGATCGCTGAGATATCAGCGGCATCTGACAGAGTCACCACTTCACCCTGCTTGCCGAGATTTTCAAGAATCTGAACTGCAGAGGCATATAGCTTCGCTCCTTCCGGAGTATCCTTGTTGATCTGATCAAGATTAATGGAATCCGAACCTTTGAGAATCAGCTCTGAATCCTTGAGAACACCAGTGAGCCACTTTGATGTAGCCACCACATCGTTGATTCTTATTCTTCCATCTCCGTCTACATCGACATACCTCAAGCTACGGGATGATATTTCCAGTCCGTCCACAGGACATGAAAGCACTGTCCATAGTTTCGGATCAAGTTCAGACAAGTGTGCGATATCGGCACCAGAAGTGATTCTGACTCTAGGGACTCCTCCTACATTACTGAATCCCCATTTATACTTACGGTCTTTTTTAAGGATAGCCATAGTGAAATGATTAAATTCATAAACACGCGAATTTAATCATTTTTTTCTATTTATATATCAATAAGTTTGGATTTCAACAACGCCGTCACGAGTCATCCCGATACGGAACTGAGTGTACATTGGCTTACCGTCGTGAACCAGCTGGAAAACAATGTTCAAATAGTAGATTTTTTGGACTTTAAGAGAAGATATGGCGCCATCGTCATCCATGACGTCGACTACCATCTGAGCATTATCCATCTTATGGGTAAAACGGTTCAGATGCAGGCGAAGAATTTCGTTGACTCCCTCTCTAGGATACTGGTCTTTCACTGTCAAAGCCCTGTCATCCAGCTTTACCCTCTGACGATAAAGAAGCACCTTCTCATCAAAGATAGTAGATTCACCTTCCACGAAAGATGCGTTTTCGCGCATCTTCTTGACTTCGTCCGGCATCTTATTGACCGAGATGAAGTCAAAGCCCTCCTTGATCTCACCGACCTTGGTCTTACCGATGGTGATCAGAGCTTTCTTGTCGTAATATTGATTACCCAGCTTGTGAGCAAAATAATAACGGAGGAGATCCTTGATGCGGTCCTTAAGCATATAGCTGATTACTAGAGCCACAAAGAGCGGCCATGTGACACTGCCATACTTCTGCTGCGAATGCCATGACACAACAGTTGCAAAGACCATGGCGACACCGGCTGCGAGACTATAATAGATCTGCTGAACCGCCACACCGTCCTTCTTCTTGTCAAGTCTGATATAGAGTTCGCTTTCTATGAATTTCTTCAGCATGCCGTAATGGTGCACCAGTTCCCGGTCTTTCTTTGGCTTACCAGACAACATCGCATATCCGACATTTATCCTGTACAGGTGCTCACTTGTCAGAAGATCAGTAAACTTCTGTCTCAAAAGAGCGGAATTCTCAGCATCTGATGATGAATCCATGAGTTTGATCAGACGCATGGTCCTGACATCAAGAACATGTGTCATGAATTCGTCACACATCCTGAAACTGGTCTTGATTCTGTCAGGAATATCCGGACTATCTATCAGTTCATATAAGCTACGGAACTGATTCATAACCTTCTTTGAACTTCCTACATATTCGTCCACAAGCGAAGACGCATCAGGCAAGGTACAGGAACGCATCAGACTTTTGGCCTGATCACGCAAAGCACTTTTGAAGATTGCAGCGAACATCTTCAGATGATACTCGTATGCATCGACCGCCTTTGCATCGGAATGCGCTTGTGCGACCTTTCTCAAGGCCGTACTCAAAGATTTATGAGGGAGGGAGGTTTCTTCTGACAGCTGCTGCAGGGAGAACACTGGGGTAATGAGTCTTACATTAGACTTGATGTCACGGTAGAACTGGCTCTTTCCGTAGTTCTCAGGGGTTATATCCAGGCTGTTCGGAACGAATATCCAGGCATTGACAGCAAAGTCATCCTTCACGCCATCAATCGTGCAGTTGAATCCGAACTTGAACTCAACTGAAAAATTGTCGTGCTTCTTTGCCTGAATGGATATCATATCTTTATGTTCCCGGCTAGAATAGACCTGGAGTATATCCCAACCAGTGAAGGACGGTCTGTCCCCAGATGATTATCATAATCCATGCTATGAGCATCATGGTGATACCGAACTTGAAGGTATCGCTCCAGCTGTAGTGGTTTGTTGTATAGAGCAGCGCTGCCGGCTTGCTGTTGAACGGCAGCACGTAAACGTGTTCAATCAAAAGTGCCATTGGGAAAGCGAGACTGAATGCCGGATAGCCGAACTTTGCCTCCACTCCAAGGGCAATAGGAATAAATACCAATGCTCTCATGTTCTTTGACTGGAAGAGCAAAGCACTAAAGAGCATAAGTCCTGTCATAAGGAGATATGGAACAATAAACGGAGTGTCAGCTGTAATACCGAGAGAATCCATACCTGCACTTACTGCAATGTTTGGAAGATCTGTAGCATTAAGACCTGAGCCAAGAGCATAAGCTCCTGCAGAGAATATCATCAGGTGCCATGGAATATCGACATCGTTCCATTTTACAACTCCAACGCCTGGTAAAAGGGCCACAATGGCACCCATGAACGCAACGGTAGTCTCATCGATTCCATGCCAGTTTTTGGTAACCCAAAGAACAAGCACACTGACAAAAATGGTTATGGTCTTGAACTCATCGCGGGTCATCTTTCCCATCGAGTCAAGTTCCTCGCGAAGACGAGCCATTCCACCCGCAAGCTGCGGTTCCTTTTCCTCTTTCTTCATAGGGAAGATGAGCTTCACGCCTACGAACCATCCCAAAAGGAGAAGGATCATAGCGAGTGGGAAACCTGCAGCAAGCCAGTCTGAGTATCCGAATGACGCACCAGTGGCTCCAACCATAAGAGAGATGGCGAGCAGGTTAGCTCCCGAACCGGTCATAAAGGCACTTGCTCCTATATTTACCTGGAAGAGGTTCTGAAGAACAAGGTTACGACCGAAATTATTTCTCTTGCCCTGGCTTGCACCGAAGATTGCGGCGATGACCATAAAGATAGGCAAGAGGATTGTTGCTTTTACTGTCGTTGCAGAAATGAACATCGACAGCACAACATTGATGATAAGAAAACTAAAGAATATACCTGAAGCACTCTTTCCAAACTTCAGTACGAACCAAAGAGCAAATCTCTTTGCGACTCTTGTCTTGACCAGCATGCTGGCAAGAACGAAGGACAGGATATTAAGCCACATCACAGGGTGGCCGAGCTGTGCAAAGGCCTCTTTCTGAGGTACTACCCCACAGAGAACCAATGCAAGAATAACCAACAGGGACGTCAGATAACTCGGAACAGCCTCAGTGATCCACAGGATGATCGATGCAATGAAGATAGCCAGCATCGCATAGTTGTTGTCAATGAAATCTTCCGTCGCCATAGCTTGCGCCTTGGCGTTGATTTGAGATTCTGTTTCTGCAGGAAGTTCAGCCGTCAGTTCTTCCGTATGTTTTTCTACGATGCCGTCATAGCTCTTCTGTCCCTTCTCTGAAAGAGTGACAGAGCTTTCAGCCCCTTTCCTGAGATCCACATTGGCAAGATCGTCAA
>JAEIGA010016435.1_pt1 | contig 11262 bp, 8 predicted proteins | sample 9270691 | NCBI WGS metagenome assembly JAEIGA01 (sample SAMN17057246, study PRJNA624740) | gut metagenome | biome: biome; isolation source: fecal sample | host: Bos grunniens | place: China: Xizang | collected 2019
CTACAACCTCTTACCCTTGCTTCGGTCAAGACCTGGGGGAGTTCAGAGGGAGCTGGTCGTGTAGGACTTACCCTAAATCGGCTGCAAAGGTACAACAAAAAATGCATATACGCAAATATTTGCGAACAAAATTTTGAAAATTACAATTATTTCAGTAATTTTGCAAAAAATTTAATCAACTCGGGATTTCACAGACCAATGCTGGAGCAGTTTATCAAAAATAGAATCATACACCAACTACCCTTCCAAGCCAACGAAGGACAAGAACAGCTATTGGATAAGCTGAGCCAGTTCATCACCTCTCCTACCCCACGCAAAGCATTCATCCTACGCGGATACGCCGGAACAGGAAAAACAAGCATCATGGCAGCACTGGTTCAAGCCATGCAACACCTCAACCAACGCATCGTTCTGCTAGCTCCCACGGGAAGAGCAGCCAAAGTGCTGGCAGGTTATGCACGCGTACCCGCATACACTATACATAAATATATATATAGGGCGCGCACAAAGGGTGCGCCTAGTTTAGAGGACGATACAAAGTACCTACAGAACGCTACGCTACAGTTTAGAGGCAAGGAACAGTTTACCTTGAGAGATAATCTGCACAAGAACACCCTATTCATCATAGACGAAGCCTCCATGATCAGCGGGCTGCGCGACAACCCCATCTTTGGTTCGGGTATGCTACTAGATGACCTCGTGAGATACGTCTATAGCGGCGAGGGATGCAGTATGTTGCTACTGGGAGACAATGCCCAATTACCCCCTGTAGGGTCAAACCTATCGCCTGCGTTAGATGCCGATTATATGGCAGGTTATCAGTTGGTTATACACGAGCACACACTCACCGAAGTGGCACGACAAGCATTGGATAGCGGTATCTTGAAAAACGCTACACGATTGCGTCCGCTTGCGTTGGGGAGCGCGAGTGCGCCCAGTTTAGAGGACGGCATCGAGGAGGATTTCTGGGAGATACTAGAATTGGGGAAGGATGTGCAAACGATCTCGGGCGGAGAACTACTAGAAGCACTGGAACAATCATATAGCGAAGTAGGCGAAGAAGAGACCATTATGCTTACACGCACCAACCGACGGACCAACATATACAACCAAGGGATACGCGCACGCATCCTCTGGCGCGAAGAGGAGATATCCACCGCAGACAGAGTGATGGTGAGCAAGAATAACTATTTCTGGACAGAACAATACGAAAACCTCCCCTTCCTCGCCAATGGCGACATGCTGGAAATTGTGCGACTGCGCAACACGCGCGAGCTATACGGATACCGCTTTGCCGATGCTCAGTTGCGTGCGCTAGACTACGAATGGGAGATAGATGCCATCGTGTGGCTTGATACGCTTTACAGCGATAGTCCAGATGCCAATAATGCCATGCACAAGGACCTATTTTACAAGATTGCAGAGGACTATCCCGAGTTGCAACACAACCGCAAACAACTGACCGAAACCATCTGTGAATCACCCTATTACAACGCCTTACAGATACGCATGGCATATGCGATCACAGGACACAAATCGCAAGGCGGACAATGGGCACACGTGTTCGTGGATCCATATATAGGGAAGCCTACCCCCACCCCCTCCCTGAAGGGAAGGGAGAATGAGACACAGGAGTTCTACAGATGGTTATACACCGCCGTGACACGTGCCAAAGAAAAAGTGTGGATTGTGAAGAGAGAGACGCCGAGTTGAGGCGATTGGCGATTGGATATGGGCTATTGGTGATTGGGTATGGGATATTGGATATAGGCGATTGGCGACTGGGTATGGGATATTGATAGATAAAATCTATCTTTTTCACAAAAATATCTTCTTTTACTTGCATATATGCGTATTTTTTCGTACCTTTGCGCGATATTTTGTAAAATCATCTAAATACATATATTATGAAACCATTTTATCTATTTGCAACAACATGCATTATCGGAGTAGGTCTGATGATGCAGGGATGTGAAGCAGATGTTGATCTGAACAACATCGACACATCCGTGAAAGTGAATGCCAACATCGCTACGCCAGTGGGCTCGATGCGCGCAACATTGGGTGACTTTGTAGGCGACGGTACATGGGGCATTTTCGTAGAGAATGGTGTACTAACCTTCAAGGACACGTTCAGCATCGAGCGTAATTTCCACCAAATGGACTTGAAAAAGTACATCAGTAACACCAGTGTGACGATGAATGTCTATGAGAAGTTGGCGGATCTTAATATCCTCAACAATGGCAAAGTGACCGGTACGGGTCAAACTATTGCGTTGAACTTCCCATTGACCTTGAAGCTCAATGGCATCAACAGCAATGAGGATCATCAACGCTTGGATAGCGCATTGATCAAGAATGCCAGCTTTGTGAGCAACATTGCCAAGGCAGGTAACTTGCCTTTGGAATGGGAGTGGATTGACAAAGTGACTATCAGCATGTCTCCAGAGTTCTTCCACCGTGCAGCTGGCAATGACGTAGTGGTATATAGCAGAGGCCAACAAGGCGGTTACAACCAAAATATCAACATTAATGTAGATGAGTTCTCTATCAACCTCATGAAGAACAAAAATCCAGAGAACTTCCGAGGTTATTGGAACAACGTGAAGGACTACTGCGAGTTTGTGATTACCATGCAGGTAACCATCCCACAAGGCAAGGAAGTAGCCATTCCACAAAGTGCGGCATTCCAATATAACTTGGGCGTACAATTCATTGACTACGCAGCTATCTGGGGTATGTTTGAGCCAAGTAATGATATGTCTGGCGAGGATGAGATCACCATCGCTGATCACTGGGGTCCATGGAATGACTTGAAAGCCGCAAAGTTGCCATTTGCCAACCCAAGCATTGACGCACAAATTACCACCCATATTGCAGGTGCGTTGAAGGTGACCGGTGACTACTTGTACGTAAAAGATGAGAACGATCAACCTGTATATGCTACCTTTGACGGTGACCAACATCTCTACAAGACTTTCCACAAGAACGAGTACCTGCCTTTGGACAGCGAGATTGGCGCTTCAAAGACCATGCACCAACTCTTTGACAAGGATGAGCAACGCGGACGCATTGACCGCCTATTTGCAGTACACCCAGAGAAATTGGGATATAAGTTCCAAATAGACTTTGATCAGGCAGAGACTCCACAAATTCGTATTACCGACAACACCTCCATCAAGGTGGATGCCGTATGCAACTTGCCTATGGTATTCAATGAGGGCGTGGTATTGGATTACTCAGATACCATCACAGGTATTGATTTGACCGTATTGAACGAAGACTCATTGATGCAATATGTGCCAGATATGGTGGATACCATCCAAGAGGCGAGTGCAGTAGTAGCACTGACGTTTACCAATGATATTCCATTCCAATTCAAGGCGGTGGTAACATGTTTGGACGAGAACAACAATGTGATTATCGATCCAAAGACCGAAAAACCTCTCTTGATTACCGAGAATGACACCATTTTGATTCCTTCTCCAGAGTACACCTACAACGATTTGGCATTGACATGGACTCCAAAGCCAGTGGAGCACGTGGAGACGGTATATGTAGATCGAGAGGATTTGGAGACCTTGCGAAAGATCAAGAGCATCGCTTTCTACGCATTGATGGATGACAAATCGCTCAGCGAGGTTTACAAAGCAGGTAATTTCAACGCTAAGCTGACCGACGGCGAAGGACTTCGCATCAAGGTGGGCGTAGGTGCTAATGTAGAAGCTATCTTGCAAGTATTAAACACAGGTGCAGCACAATAAAAAGGAGGACACAACAATGAAAAAAACACTTCGTACATTATTAGTAGGTATTCTCCTTGCGTCAGCATCGATCGCGAGTGCTCAACAAGTGAATACATTGTATTTCTTGGAAAACGCGCCAATGCGCCATACCATCAACCCTGCTTTCCAGCCAGTTAGCAGATTCTATTTGACCTTGCCCGCGATAGGATACACCAGTTTGTGGGCAGGAACCAACAACTGGACCATGTCGGACTTCGTCTTCAAAGGTCCAGAAGGCAATACTATCACCCCATTCCACCCAGATGCTCCTACCAACTGGTTGGATGGAAAACCACAGAAATTTGTGTTTGATACAGACGTATATCTCAATATTCTAGGCTTTGGTTTTGCCATTAAAGACTTTGGATATTTCCACTTCAACGTGTCAGAGCATATCATGGCCGATGCAGGATTCTCCTCATCGCTATTCGGGATCAACGATTTGAGTTCGGGTAGCATCATGCCATTCTCCGTAGGCGCGAACGCTCAAGCCTACACCGACATTGCGTTGGGGTATTCACACAAGATTAACAAGCAGTGGACAGTCGGCGGTAAGATCAAAGTGCTGGTAGGTCAAGCCAAAGTGAATGCCAACTTCAATGATCTGACCTTGAACACCTCTTTGGATTCTTTGCGCGTTTCTGGAACAGGCGATATCTACGCTGCTGCACCATTGCGCTGGAGCCAATTGCCAACCGATATCAATGAATTTGCGGACTTTGATCTGATGACATTAATAAAAGAAGAAAATGCAACTACCAAGCAGATGATCACCAACTTTATCAAACCTGCAGGTATGGGCGTTGCATTTGACTTGGGTGTGACCTACAAGCCAATCAAGAACTTGCAGATCACAGCATCTGTGACCGACCTCGGATTTATCCGTTGGCACCGTCACGCTAAAGCAGCCGTATCCGTAGATACCACTTTCTACGGCGTAGATTTCAACTATGGCGATTACGGATCATTGAATCACTTTGATAGCGACAGCCTGCTAGCAGATGCTACCACCGAGTTGGAAGGCTATTTGGATGCTATCCACGTAGAAGAGATCCAAGCAGGTGGTAAATTATTCCCAAAGGTGGACATGATCACAGCGAACTTGAACGTAGGTGTAGATGCTAACTTCTGGCAAAATCGTGTAGGCGTTGGCGTTCACTCACGTACTCGTTTCTACAATAATCGTATTACCGAGGAGGTGACCTTGGGTGCAGCTTTCCGTCCGTTTAACTGGTTGAACTTGGCAGCGTCCTACTCCTTCCTCAATGGCAAATGGAGCAATATGGGTGCCGCTCTATCTATCGCACCATATGATGGACTGATGCTTACCTTAGCCACCGATTATATCCCAACCAGCTACGCAAGAGCAGCCACCGAAGATGGCCGAATCTCATTGCCATACAAGACTCCTGGCGTGAACTTGTCACTCGGTTTGGCCATCGTAGTAGGCACCAATCCAAGAGATAAAGACCGAGATAAAGATGGTGTATTTGACAAATTGGACGTATGTCCAAACACTCCACTCAACGTACGCGTAGATGAGATGGGTTGCCCATTGGATCACGACGGTGACGGTGTACCAGAGTACTTGGATGAATGTCCATACACTCCATCAGCAGCATATGGTTTGATTGACTCAGTAGGTTGTCCATTGGATAGCGATGGTGATGGTGTAGCCGATTACCTAGACTGGTGTCCAAATACTCCAGAAGAGGCATACAATAGCATTGATATTCATGGTTGTCCATTGGATAGCGATGGCGATGGTATCTACAACTATCTCGACCAATGTCCAAACACACCAATGGCAGCATATGGTATGGTGGACTCTGTAGGTTGTCCTATCGACACGGATGGTGACGGCGTAGCAGATTACTTAGATCACTGCCCAGACACTCCAGCAGAAGCATACGGCATGGTGGATGCCAATGGTTGTCCTATCGATACCGATAAAGACGGTGTACCAGATTATATGGATCAATGTAACAACACCATACCAGAGTCACGCAACTATGTAGATTCAGTAGGTTGTCCATTGGATACAGACAAGGATGGTGTACTTGACTACGAAGATCTCTGCCCTACAATCGCAGGTGTGAAGGAGAATAGAGGTTGTCCTGAGGTGAAACGCGAGGTACGCAACTTGCTCAACAAAGCGATGTCAGGTATTCAATTCGAGACAGGCAAAGCAACTATCAAGAAGAACTCTTATAAGATTCTGAACGATATTGCCAAGATCTTTATCGATAACCCAACCTATATCATTGAGGTACAGGGTCACACCGATAACGTAGGTAAGCACGATTACAACGTAGATTTGTCTGATCGTCGTGCAAATTCCGTACGTACATATTTGATCAACCAAGGTGTACCTGCATCCCGCATGAGTGCACATGGTTATGGTCCAGATGTACCTATTGCAGATAATAATACAAGCGCTGGTCGTGCGAAGAACCGTCGTGTAGAATTTAAGATCACATTCGAAGAGGTGACCTACGAGACCATCTATGACCGCGTACAAAATACAGAGGCAGCTGCGCAACCAGCTGCCCCTGTACAAACCACAGACTCAACAACTACAAAATAAAAAAATAGAACACATTTAATATGGGAAGAGCTTTTGAATATCGCAAAGCGACAAAAATGAAACGTTGGGGTCACATGGCCCGTGTATTTACTAAATTAGGAAAAGAAATCACCATGGCAGCTCGCGATGGTGGTCCAGATCCAGATAGCAACCCACGTCTTCGTACCCTGATGCAACAGTGTAAGAAGGAGAACATGCCAAAAGACAATATCGAGCGTGCCATCAAGAAAGCAACCGACAAGTCTTCAGAAGGTTACAAAGAGATTTGCTACGAAGGATATGGTCCTCACGGTGTGGCAATCTTCGTGGAAACAGCTACCGACAACAATATGCGTACAGTAGCCAATATCCGTAGTTATTTTACGAAGCATGGTGGTAGTCTTGGCACACAAGGTTGCTTGCAATTCCTTTTTGAGCGCAAGGCATGCTTTACCGTTTCTGCGAAAGAAGGTATTGACTTGGACGAGCTCGAGTTGGAATTGATTGATTTCGGCGTAGAGGAGTTAGGTCATGATGAAGAAGAAGGTACCATCGTTATCTACGGCGACTTCAACCAATACTCACAAATGCAAAAATACTTGGAGGAGAACGGATTTGAGATCCAATCATGCGAATTTGTTCGTATTCCAAATGACACCAAGACCCTCAGCGATGAGGAGATGGAAAGCGTACAAAAACTCATAGACCGCATTGAGGAAGATGAGGATGTACAAAATGTATTCACCAACTTGGGATAAGGACTATTGGACGCTACGCTATTGAACGGCATACTGCCTATAGGTTGTAGCGTTTAAAGGAAAGAGTTTATGAATGAGACGAACTCATTAGATTATGTAGGTGTAGAGAGCATCAAGGAGTATTTCTCCTTGACGCCTCTGCAAGTACAACAGTTCACCGCATTGGGTGCTCTGTACCGCGATTGGAATTCGAAGATCAATGTCATCTCACGCAAGGATATTGATAATCTATTTCCCCATCATATCATTCATTCGCTAGCTATAGCGAAGGTATTGAGTTTTGAGCCAGGGACAACCCTATTAGATGTCGGTACAGGAGGCGGTTTCCCTGGAATACCATTGGCCATTCTATTTCCAGAATGCCAATTCACCCTCATTGATAGCATTGGTAAGAAGATTAAAGTGGCTTCAGAGGTCGCGAAAGCAATCGGGCTGACCAATGTAACATGCATCCAAGAACGTGCGGAAGAAGAGAAAGGCAAATATGACTTTGTCATCAGTCGCGCCGTGATGCCACTGACGGATCTAGTAAAACTAATCCGCAAGAATGTGAGTAGCAAACATCAAAATGCCATGCCTAATGGATTGATGGTACTCAAAGGAGGAAACTTGGAAGGAGAGACACACCCATATCGCAAATATGTAGAAATAACCGATGTTTCTACTCTATTCAAAGGCGATTGGTACAAAGAAAAAGCAGTAGTATATCTACCATTATAATATCATGCTGAAGACCTTTTATTTCAACCCCTATCGTGAATGTACCTATGTGCTGACCGACCATGCCAAGCATGCTATCGTGATTGATGCAGGTATGTACGAGGAGCGAGAACAAGAGCGCTTTGCAGCATATATCCAGCAAGAGCAACTGACCATAGTGGCTCTGTTGATTACGCATGCTCACCCCGATCATGTGTGTGGCGTGGAGTGGATGGAACGCACTTATGGTATCCAAGCCATCATACAACCAGCCGAAGGTAAATTAGAGAATCCATATTTTAACATAGAGACCATAGCGACTCCAGGTCACAAGGAAGATGCGGTATGTTACTACCTATCCGAAGAGAAATTAATCTTTACTGGAGATACGCTATTTCAAGAATCCATTGGGCGAACTGATCTACCAGGAGGTGATATGGGCACCCTGATACATTCGCTGAAGAAACTAGTCGTACTACCCGATGATACAACCGTATATCCTGGACACGGCTATCCAACGACTATCCAACACGAAAAACAATATAATCCATATTTATAGACCGTCTGCAACTGTTAAATATTAGACCGCTGCGCTGTTAGACGTTAGATTAAGAGATATGCAATATTCCGTAGTCCATCTAAGATATAGTTTTGCAGAAGAATGGCAACAGGACTTGTTTGAACAAGCGATGTGCGATATAGGTTTTGAAGTATTTGATGAAACCAATGCCTATATTCAGACTACCCTATTGGAGGAGAACAAGGATATTATTGAGGCATTAATAGCCGATAGCGATGGCGTAGAGTTGTTGGCAATGGAAGCCTGCGAAGATAAAAATTGGAACGAAGCATGGGAGTCAGAGCATGAGATAGAGGAATTGCCATTGGGTGTGCGCATCACGCCACACTGCGCCTTTGGGGCAGGTCATCACGAGACAACATCGATGATGATAGCTGCCTTGTTAGAAGCGCAGGCATCGGGAATATTTGAGCAGCCACGCAAAGTATTAGATATGGGGTGTGGCACGGGTGTATTGGGCATCATGGCTAAGAAATGTGGCGCGGCAATGGTTGTAGCAGTAGATATAGACGATAAGAGCGTGAAAAATAGCCTAGAAAATGCCGAAGCCAACGATGTGGTGATGGATGTGCGATTGGGTAGTACCCCACCCGATGGCGAATACGACCTGATATTGGCCAATATCCATCGTAATATATTAGTGGAACACATGCCCGCATACGCGCGCGGTTTGAGTCCTGCTGGCGAAGTATGGATGAGCGGCTTTTACGCAGATGATATCCCGCATTTGGCAGCTGCAGCAGAAAAAGTAGGTTTGCAGGTGGCAGAAACACGCAAGCTCGGAGAATGGAACTGGATACGATTGACGCGATGAATACTATTTGTGCCATATCAACCCCTTACGGAAGCGGCGGAATAGCTGTAGTTCGCGTAAGCGGAGCGGACGCTATAGCGATAGTGGACACGTTGTATCATGGGCGTCAGTCATTGATAGACGCCAAGGCTTATACCGTGCATTACGGTGAGATTAAGAGGAAAACAAGCGAGGAGAGATTGGAGGCGAAAGGCGAGGAGATTCTCGACCAAGTATTGGTCAGCGTATTTCGTGCGCCACACTCGTTCACAGGAGAAGATGTCGTAGAAATAGCATGCCACGGCAGCATGTATATCCAACAAACGCTGCTACAGTGGTTGGTGGATGCAGGATGTCAGATGGCTAAAGCAGGCGAGTTTACTCAACGTGCCTTTCTCAATGGCAAGATGGATCTAGCTGAAGCAGAAGCAGTTGCAGACCTGATAGCTGCACAAACGAAAGCCGAAAAAGACTTGGCATTGGCGCAATTACGTGGTGGAATATCTCAAGAGTTAGCTGTGTTGCGCGAACGACTACTGACCTTCACATCGCTCGTGGAGTTGGAATTAGACTTTGCAGATCATGAGGAGTTGGAATTTGCCGATCGCCAGCAATTATTTGATTTAGCAGAAGAGGTAGATTCTACAATCGGTGCATTGGTACGATCATTCCAAACAGGAAATGCCATCAAGCAGGGCGTGCCAGTAGCTATCATAGGAGCACCTAATGTAGGCAAATCGACATTGCTCAATGCCCTATTGGGGGAAGAGCGTGCGATTGTAAGCGACATACAAGGAACTACGCGTGATACCGTGGAAGAGACGTTGGTACTGGGTGGTATGTTGTTTCGGTTTATTGATACAGCAGGTATGCGAGAGACCGAGGATAGAATAGAAAATTTGGGTATTGAACGCAGCCGTCAAGCCGCACAAAAAGCCGCTATCATTATCCATCTGCAGGATGCCACACAACCCATAAACACACTATCACAAATAACTGATACTGAGGGGAAAACGATTATACAGGTATATAATAAAGTGGACTTAAAGCCCGGAATCTTAATTGATGACGATAGTATCGGTATATCGGCCAAAAGTGGCGATATTGAAGCACTGAAGCAACAATTGGTGGCCTATGCAGAAGCGCAATACAATGTGCGTAATGCGGTGACAATCAGCAACACACGTCACTATGAGGCATTGGTGCGGGCTCAAGCTGCCATTCAACGTGTGAAAGAGGGATTGGATATGCAAATAAGTGGCGAATTCTTGAGTATGGATTTGCAAGATTGCCTTGCCGCCCTAGGAGAGATAACAGGACAAATCACTTCACAAGAAGTATTAAATACTATCTTTAGTAAATTTTGTATTGGGAAATAGATATGAGAAAGAAGATTCATGTAGTATTGAGCAGTTTGATTGCATTGCTGAGTGGTTGCAAGACCCATTTAGCTCCCTCACAGCCAACAGCTATAGCAATATATGGTGTTCCTTACGCACGTTATCATGTGCATGGTACCGTAGAAGATCAACAAGGTACCCCTATAGAGAATGCCGAGGTAATCATCAAAGAGGATAGCCAACGCGTACTTGGAGATACCCTCCAAACCAATGAATCAGGAACATTTGATACCACCGTATCTAAATTTCCAGTAAGTACATTGCGTATAGTGGTTAACGATCCTAGCGGCGTACACGCTAGTGATTCCACACAAGTAACAATCTCTGAATCTGGTACAAATGCAAATGGATTCTTCCGAGGAGATTACAATGTGGAAGCAAACATTCAACTGAAGAAAAAATAATATATATGATATACTCCATGACCGGCTATGGCAAAGCCGAGAAACAAGTTGCCAACAATAAAAAAATTATTGTGGAGGTGAGAAGTCTCAACTCTAAGTCACTAGATTTGAATGTGCGCATTGCTCCACAATTACGCAGCAAAGAATTGGAGATTCGTACTTTGATAGGACAACGCCTAGAACGTGGAAAAATAGACCTGAGTATCTACTATCAAGATGCGACAAATGCTGACCAAACAATGGCATATGCTCCTATCAACCACGAGGCCTTTGCGTA
>JAEIGA010016436.1_pt1 | contig 11262 bp, 7 predicted proteins | sample 9270691 | NCBI WGS metagenome assembly JAEIGA01 (sample SAMN17057246, study PRJNA624740) | gut metagenome | biome: biome; isolation source: fecal sample | host: Bos grunniens | place: China: Xizang | collected 2019
TGATCTTTATCAGTTTGTTCCATAACTGGGTTGCCTTCATCATCAAGAACAACTTCACCAGTTTCAGGATCTAATTTAGCTTCCATTTTCTTATCAGGTGTAGTTTCACCTTCAACATATTTAACAAGTTTGCCATCAACATAGCAGAATAAAGGAGCAACTAAAGTTTCAGCAGCACCTTCAGTTCCTGGTTCTAAGAATGCAGCGTTACCTGTTGAACCACGGATTGCGCGACCTTCACCGTCGAATACTAATGTAGCTAAGTACATACGACCATCGTCAGCACCATCGCCTACGCGTTTGAATAATTCTTGCATATTGAATGTAATATCTTGTCCAGAAATATTAGTTGCCATATGTGATAATGATGGGTCAGCTGCGTTTCTGTTTTCGTAAGTTTTACCTTGATCGATTCTGTCTAAACGAACTTTACCTTCAGCATCAACATTGTAAACTAAAATATTTTTACCAGCGCCTGGAACTTGGTCATTACCATCCATGTGAGTTAATGAACCTGTAAAGTAAACTGCGTAATATTTACCAGTAGCTTTACCATCTACGTATTGAGCAATACGTAATTTAGTTTCGTTCCAAGGGTACATACGACCTGCACCTTGCCATTTTTCATCTGGTTTTTCTTCATTGTCATAATAATTAGGGAAAGTACTATAAATACTATCCATGATGTACATTGGAATTTCATCTTCAGCTAAAGTAGGGTCTTCTGTGAAAATTTTACTTTCAGCAGCAGAAACTTGAGCTTTAGTTAAAAAACCAAAACATGCTAAAGCGACTAACATTGTAGTCATAACAGCAAATGCTTTTTTCATAAATTTTCCTCCTATATGTTTTTTGAAAGCGTTTGTATCTTTATTATAACATAATCATATTTTTAATGCAAGCGTTTTACGAGAATTTGCCTAATTTTTTATTGGTAAATTATACTAATTACCACATATCAAAAAATAAGCTAAACCATTTCTTTTGGTTTAGCTTATTTAAAGTTAATTTATTTAATTTTTGCGTATGCTGCTTCGTCAATAATTACTGTACAATCAGGGTGATTATGTAAGATTGATGCAGGGAAATCAGTTGTAATTTCACCACTTAAAAGTCTTACTACTGTATCAGCTTTTCCACTTCCGCTGATTAACATTAAGATTTTCTTAGCTTGCATAATGTTATTAATACCCATAGTCATTGCATGTGTAGGTACTTCATCAATTGAATTAAAGAAACGTTTATTATCTTGGCGAGTTCCTTCTGCAAGTTTAACAACAAATGTTTCTTGATCAAATGGAGTTCCTGGTTCATTAAAACCAATATGTCCATTAGAACCAATTCCAAGTAATTGTAAATCAATTTCTACTTGATGTAATGCATCGTTATATTTTTTGCAATCAGCTTCTAAATCTTGACCTGATGCACTTGGAATATGAACATTAGCTTCATCCATATCTACATGATTAAATAATTGTTCATGCATGAAATAATAATAACTTTGTGGGTGTTCAATACTAATACCACAGTATTCATCTAGGTTATATGATGAAACATTTTTAAATGATAATGAACCTTCATTATGCATTTTAATAAGTTCTTGATATGTTCCAATTGGAGATGAACCAGTTGCAAGACCTAAAATTGGTTTCTCATTTTCTTTAATTGTATTAGCGATTATTTCCGCACCTTTTTTGCTTAATTCAGCATAATCTTTTACTACTATTACTTTTAACATAATTTTATTTTTCCTCTAAAGTAACAGGTAATTTACCAGTTGCTTTAACCTTTCCTGTTAATATTTTTGCAAGTGATTTAAAGCTTAATACACTCGCTTCATAACTACAAATGTAAGTTTTAACATCTAATACATTATAGTCATATGGTGTTCTTAATGCAATATTAATTAATTTATTTTTGTCAATTGCATTGATTAAATTAGCTTGTCCAGGATTGAAATTTGCATTATAACTACAATAAACAACCTTATCATAATCTGCTAATTTATTTAGTAAATCTAGTTGTTCTTCTTCACTTGGATTAAGATCCATATAGTATTTGTCAACTTCAAATGGAAGATAATCACCTAGTGAATTTAATGTATTGTCTTCGTTTTCTACAAGTGTTACGACTTTAATAATTGGGAAGACTACAGCAATTTTTTCTGTTTCTTTTAGTGGTAATAACTTAGCATCGTCTTTAACAATTGTGATTGCTTCATCCATTACCTTTTCTGCAAGAGCAACTCTTTCTTCATTTTCTAAGTCACCCTCAACATCTTCGAATTTATCTGCCATCTTGCCTACTAAATATTCTTCTTTATATTTAAGAATTCTTTCAACAGCAGCATCAATCATTTCCATTTTTATTTTACCTTCTTCAGCAAGTCTAAGTGCAATACTCGCAAATTCCTTTTGCATTTCTATCTTTCTTGCACCACAAAGAAGTAAAATATCACAGCCAGAATTAAAGCCATTCAATACAATTTCTTCTAAAGAATAGTTATTAAAAACAGCTTGCATTGTAAGTGAATCGGTTACAACTAAACCTTTAAATCCTAGCTCATTTCTTAATTTTTGTTCAACCATAATATTTGATAAAGTAGTAGGGTATTTAGGATCATAGTGTCTATATAACATATGACTTGCCATAATACCAGGAAGCCCTTCTTCAATGACACCTTTGAATGGAATTAATTCCATATTATTGATTCTTTCATCATCAAAGTCAACAACAGGTAGACCAATATGAGAATCAACACTTGTATCTCCATGCCCTGGATAATGTTTTAAAGATGCCATCATAAGTGCATCTTTAAAGCCTTTCATAGCTTTAAGTGCATATTCTTTAACAACTTCAGGTTTTTCTGAATAAGATCTAACACTTACAACAGAATTTTTAGGGTTATTTGTTATATCCCCCACTGGAGCAAAGTTAAAGTTAAAACCGATTTTTCTAAGTTCAACACCCATATCATAACAAAGTTGATATGCATAGTCAGAATTATCAGCAGCACTTATTGCCATAGCACCAGGAGTTTGAACAACGCCACTAGTAACACGTGCCACCATTCCACCTTCTTGGTCTAAAGCAATAAATGGTGGAATCTTGGCCGCTTGATTAATTTTTTTATTTAGTTCAAATATTTGTTTAGGGTTTATGCAATTATCTTTAAAATATATAATCAAACCAGCTTCAATTTCTTCAATCTGCATTTGAAGTTCTTTTGAATATTCACTTCCAGAAAATGCTAGACCGATCATTTGACCAATTTTTTGTTTTAAAGTTAATTTTTTTATATCAATCATAAACTTATTTTTTCTTTCTTAATACTAATACTGCAAGTGATACTGCACTAAGTGTTGCAACAACAATACTACCAGCTGATTTGCCACATCCTTTTTTAGGAGTTTCTGGTTGTGGAGTTGGTTGAGGTTCTGGTTTTGGTTCAGGATTAACCGGTGTTTCTACTACAACTTTTTCAGCTATGATTTCATCTGAATAATAAGTGCTTGCAAACATTGCTCCTTCTTTTTCGTAGTATAAAACTTCAAATTTAAACGAATAATTACCACTTGTTAAATCAAGATTAGTAAATTCGATATTACCACGTTTTCTAGAAACTTTTTCGCGTGCAACTTCTTTACCAGATTCATCATAAGCTACAATACTTACTTCTAAAGCAATATCGTCTTCATCGTCATATTCATATGCGATTTTTACTGAATTTTCAGTCTTATTTGATATTTCAAATTTAGGGAATGTTGGAAGGTTAAATGCAAGAGTTCTAATATAAATAGGATCTTCTTGACCTTTATACACTGTCTCATTTCCTGGTTCAATTACATTATATGTAAAGTATACAGTATAATCAGTGTCATCAAATAAACCACTTACCTTAAGTTCAAAGTTTTCTCCCATGTAGTAAGATTCGTCGCCTACATGAACTGTAACAGCTTGAATCCAACTAGCAAACTCTGAATCTCTTTTTGTTATAACAATTTCATTTTTATTTATTTCGGAAACTTCAAGTCCTGAAGGTGGCATTATAAAGTCTTTTGTTTTAGTTTTTACTGTATATCCACCTTTAATCTTTTTACCACCTGAGCGATAATCAACAATAACATATTCAATTTGAACTAAATATTCAGTAGATTCTTTTAAACCACCAATTGTTACTGAATTACCTTCAAGTTTTTCTGTTTTACCATCAATAGTAACTTTGATATCTTCTAGTAAATCACTAACAAGTGTATCAGTTTTTGTAATCGTAATGGAATTTCTTGTTGTGCTTTTAACATCAACTTTAATTCCAGGATCACGCATAACCATTAAGATTGCATTTGCGATTGATCTTTCAGATCCATCACTTGGTCGGTTAATAACTTCTAAGTTACCTTGTGTGTTTCTTGCAACAAGTGTTGCAGAACCACCACCATCCATTTGATAAACTGTTTTACATCCTGCAAGTCTCATCATTTCAGCAATTTGGAAGTAAGACATGCCTACTCCATAATCACGGTCCATAAAACGTCCATCACTAACCATCATTACTACTGAACCGTCTTCTTTAAATCCGATAACAGTTCGAGGGTTTTTTGCAAGACCATAGTCATTTTTTACGCCAATAATTGAATCTTGGAAGAATAAATGTTCTCCATCTTTTAAAAGTACACAATAATATCTTATTGCACTTTCAATTCCTGCCCATTCGCCAAGTAAATTATATTGGCATCTAACATAACTGTCAGTACTTACTAAGTTATCAAGTGAACCATCTTTAGAAGCTAAATAGAATTCTCCATTTTTAGGAATAGAAACTTCTAAGTTATTTACTTTATCAATAATTGTTCCTTTAACAAATGCTTTATTGCTATTACTCATTCTATTTAATTCGTAATTACCAATATAAACTGTAGCGCCTGTTAAATTAATATCAGTTCTTGCATCTTTTGTAACAAGAGCAATTCCTGTATCAGGTATTACTTTTGGATTAACTTCGCTAATCTTTGCAACTTCAGTATATTTACCTGATTCATTTCGAATTTCTAAACTCATTGTAGTACTAACTTGTGGAAAGCCTTCCATAAAGTTATTATCTTTATCCCAAGCAAGTACACCATCGTATTCACCAACCCATGAAGATGGACCTTGTTGGAATGGACGAATAACATCTGTATCTTGTACCATTAAACCAAGTGCTTCATAAGTAGTGTTAATATGGAAGAAGTCACCATTAATTGCGGCTACAACAATCCACCCAGGATGTTTTTCTTCCCAATCTTTTGCAGTAAGTGTTGTTCTAGATGATTTGAAACCATGATCTGTACCTTGGCTCCATACCACCATTTTAACTTCTTCACTAGTTGCAGGTAAATCAACCCATTGGACTGTGTTACCTGCATATTCATATCCTTTTACAGTAGGATCAGTAATTCCATCAAAATAAGATTTAAGTCTTTGTTTATATAATTTAACTCCACCAAGTAAGTCAGTTTCTTCTCTTTCTCCAACAGCATCAATATAGTCAGATAATTTTGTTATAGAATCTGCCTTAACTGTAGGAAGCATTATTGCAAGAGCACTTGCAACAATAAACATCATTGCAAGAAGATAGGTTGTTTTAATTTTTTTCATTTTTTCACCTATTTTCTTTTTCTGATTACAAGCACTGCAAGTGATAATGCACTAAGAGTTGCAACCACAATACTACCAGCTGATTTGCCGCATCCTTTTTTAGGAGTCTCAGGTTTAGGCTGTGGTTCTGGATTTGGTTCTGGGTTTGGGTTAGGATTTGGATTAGGGTTAGGATCTGTTGGTTCTTCCTTAATTACAGGAACTTCAACTTCATCAGAATAACAAACTTCTGCAAACACAGCGCCTTCTTCTGCATAATATAATGCTTCAAATTTAACAGTGTAACCTTCTTTTGTTAAATCTAATCCAGTAAATTCAACGTTGCCGCGTTTTCTTGTAACAGCTTTACGCGCAACTTCTTTGCCATTTAATAATAATAAAATATTAATGCTTTCAGCTATATCATCTTCATCATCATATTCATAAGCAACTTTTAAAGTTTCTTTTGTATAATCAGTAATTTCTAATTTTTCAAATAATGGTAAATTGAACGCTAAAGTTTTAATTAAAATTAATTCTTCTTCAACTTTATAAACTTTTGGATTTCCTGGTTCAACTACATCATATTTAAATTGAACTTTATATTCAGTATCACTTAATAATCCTTCAATTTCAAGGCGTGATTCATTTCCTAAATAGTAGCTTTCGCCACTTACAATAACGCTAACATTTTGAATCCAGCTTCCAAAGCCTTTATCTTCTTTTTCAACAACAATTCCTTCTTTATTGATTTTAGAAATCTTTAATCCAGAAGGAGGTAATTGGAAATCTTTTGTTCTAACAGATAAAGTGAATTTACCTTTAGAATATTTTGCAGGATCTTTTGAATTAGGTTCTTCATATTCAATAACTGCATTATATGTTGTTGATTCTTCTAAACCACTAATTTCTAAACGATCGCCTACAAATTCATGTTTTTGTCCATCAATAGTAACTGTTACATTCTTAAGTTCACTACTAATTAATGTTTCATTTCTTTCAAATACAACAGTATTTCTTGTTGTATCTTTTTGATTAAATGTAATGCCTGGGTCTCTCATAACGAATAATACAGCATTACCGATTGATCTTTCGCCACCATCACTTGGACGATTGATTACTTCAAATTCACCTTTATTATTTCTAACAAGTAATGTTGATGAACCACCACCATCAAGGTTAAATGCAGTTTTACAACCTGCAAGACGCATTAATTCACCACCTTGGAATAATGATGTACCAATTTGACAATCAGATTCTTTACCACGGCCTTCAGTAACCATCATAACAACTGAACCATCTTCTTTGAAACCAACAAATGTTCTTGGATGTGTTGTATAAACAAAGTCATCAGTTGTGTTGCCTTGATGCATTGGTTGTGAATTATCTAAGATTTGATATACGCTACCAATTACGTTATCATAATTTGCCCAGTTGCCAGTAAGATTATATTGACATCTTACATAATCATCTGTTTTTAAGAAACCATCTAATGATCCATCTTTAGATGCAAGATAGAAACTTCCACTTGGCGCTCTTGATACGCCTAATGATGCTTCTTCAACAATAGTACCTCTTACATATACTTTTGATTGATCAGTTTTTGTAACACGACATACATCGTAATTACCAACAAGTACTTTATAACCTGTTAAATCAAGATCACTTCTCGCATCTTTTGTAAGTAAGCAAATACCTGTTTCACTTAGTGCATTAACAGTAGTTGCTTGCTTAGTTGCAGTAACCTTGCCATCAACTAATACATCAATACTTAATTTAGACGAAATAGAAACATCACCATAAATTACATCAGTAAAGTCACCACTATTAAAGCCAATACCTTTACGGTAGTTATTTAATACTTTTGGTTGATAAACTTCACCATTTTGTACTGAAATATTTGTTGGTTCTTTTGTACCATTAATATCAAAGAAGTCTCCATTTACTGCAGCTACAACAATCCAACCAGGATTCTTTTCTTCAAAGTCTTTAGCAGTATTTCTTACTGTTGATGATGCCCAACCATGTTTGCCACCATCAGTCCATACGACTACATTGATATTTTCACTTGTTGCAGGTAAATCTACCCATTGAACTGTATGAGGGTTCCATGCATACTTTTTATTTGATGGATCTGTAATACCATTAAATAAAGTTTTAATTTGTTGTTTGTATAATGTAACACCACCCATAAGTTCGGTAGTTTGTAAATCAGAAATGGCAACAGCATAATCTGATTTCTCCTCGCCAGCTTGATCGCCTTTTGCAGCTTCTACATTATTAACTTGGAATAAGCAAACAAATAAGAAACAAGCGATAAAAAAACTAAATACTCTCTTCATTTTCTCTTCTTTCCACCTTTCTATATATTTTTATATATTCTTTAAATGAGATCCTAACGATAAAGTATAGCGGTAAACTAATACCTAATATAAATAGAATAACAGGTGATATTGCAGGAATTAAAAAGTCAGCTGCAATAAACCCTATAATTATTAAAAGAATAACTAATGTTTTCCAAACATTCTTAAAAGCCATTATGAATGCTAATTTTAAATACTGTAGTAATGATAAACCATCAAAATAAACTATTACAAGTGGTAAATGCGTTAGCATAATTGCAAGTAAAAGCAAGAATGATAAAGTTATCATTAAACCAATTAAACATTCAAATCTATGTAAATTAAAAAAGAAATATAATAGTGGCCCTTTAAATCCAGGAAAGTCCATTAACAATACAAATAATATTAAGAAAATACAAATTGAAATTATGAACGATTTAAAGAAATGTTTAAATAACGATTTAAAAAACTCTTTAAAAACTCCTTTAGTTGTATTTTCTTGATACATTCTAAGTACGTCAACTGTTGCAACAATTGCTGGAAATATATATATACCAGCGGGAATTAATGTCGCATATTCGACTACTTTTAGTAATACTGGATTACTTTGGTCTAAATACCCTTCAATATAAGTGTAAATTAAAAACGGCAACAATGCCGGTCCCACAATAAGTAAATTCAGCATTACAATCCTAAATACATAATCCAAAAAAGCATAAATAGAGTTAAGAGCATTTCTAAATTTCGAAGAATGCTTCTTCTTTTCTTTATTCACTACCTTTATCACCTCTTTTCGAAGTTTATTATTTATAAGATATAATACCTTTTAAAGCTATAATTAAAACTTTTAATTATAGCTTTAAAAGATATCTTTGACTAGCACGAATGTACTAGTCAAAGAATCTTAAATTATCCTACGATACCAGAACGTTCAACACCTTCAATGAATAGTCTTTGAACGAATAAGTAACCAATTAGTAATGGTAACATCATCATTAAACTTGCAGTATTAACTACTGTTTGGTTAAATAGTGGGTTACCATTTACTTCTTCACCTACTAAGTCTTTCAAATGTCTATATTCTACTTGTGTCATAAGTGTCCAAACAAGTTCGGCACTATTAACAAGTCTCATTGACATAAGTGGGAATGCTGCACCAGATATTTTGTATAGTTGTGTGTAATATACATCGTTCCATTGCCATACGAAAGCAAATAGAGCACATGTAATGATAGCACCACGGGCATTAGGTAACATTACGCTCCAGAATGTTCTAATAATACCAGCACCATCAATTTGAGCAGATTCTTCAAGTTCAATTGGAATACCACGGAAGAATTGTCTAAAGATGTATACAAATAAACCAGCTCTAATACCTTGACCAGTTGCAGAAGTTATGTATAATACATAATCTTTACCAGTACCAGTCATTCTTAAAGGTGCACCTGTTAACCATGTAAAGATTCCAAATACATCGAATCTTTCGAAGTATAACATTCTTGATAATGATACTGCTTGTGGAGGAATAATTAATGTTGCAAGAACACAGATAAAGATAATATTACTACCTTTAAAACGAAGTCTAGCAAATGAGTAACCTGCAAGAGCAGTACATGCAACTTGTAGAATAGTACAAATTGTTGATACTTTAATGTTATTAAGTAATGATTTACTATAGTTTAAGATAGCACCAGATATTTGGAAGTTTACAACAGAAGGAGTTTCAGGAATCCATTGAACTAGCGGATTATTAATATCAATCGGATCTCTAAACGCAATTGCGAATTGTTGAAGGATTGGATATAAAATAATGAATGCTAGACCAAAGATAATAACTGCTCTTAAAATAGACATCCCTGCGTTAGAAATCTTTTGCATTCTAACAGCTTTTTTAACTGGGTTATTTAATTCATTTTTAATGAATTCAAATTTTTCACGCATATCAAATTTTTTATTTTTTGTTGTCATAGTAGAACACCCATTTTGATAATATACCAACTGTGATACCAATTAACGCAACAGAAACTACAACGTATGACCATGACATAGCTGCATGCATACCGTAGTTAGATTGGTTATATTGTAAGTCGATAATTGTATTAATATCGGAACGTAAGAATGAATCGACTATTGTAAATACAATAATTGGAACCATCATTGGAGTTACCATTGGTAACGTGATTTTCCAGAAAGATTCATATGCAGTTGCGCCTTCAATCTTAGCAGCCTCATATAAGTGACGAGGAACTGATTGAATAGCAGCAAGGAAAATTAAGATTTGGATACCTGAATAAGAAATTGTATCATAAATAGTTGATGTAATACCACTTAAGAATGTTACAAGTTTTACTGGTATACCTAAGTTTGTAAAGAATGCATTCATATCAAACAATGATCTTAATGCGTCTGTACCAGATTTACCAACTAAATCAGTTAGGTTTGCAGAAGCTTCTAGCGCTAAGTTAACAGCTTCTGAGTTTAAAACTACTGGAAGGAAGAAAATTGCTCTTACAATACCACGGCCTTTAAAGTTACCATTTAACATTACCGCAACAAGTAAACTAAAGATTGTGATTACTGCAGTATCAACAATTGTATTCCAAGCAGTTGTTGCAAGACCTACAGGGAAATCTACACTACCAGCTGTGAAAGCTTGAATGTAGTTAAAGAAAATATTCTTTGCAGCAGGATCATGAACAGGATTAGCCCAGTCAATTGAGCCACCAGGACCATTTTTGATAAAGAATTCACCAAAGTGAATTGCAACACCACCAGTTTTTAAGATTTCTACAGTACCAAATGACATATAGAATGATCTAAGTAGTGGATAGAAGAAGAATAAGAAGAAACCCAACATTACTGGAAATAAGAATAGTAATGAAACAAAAACTTTTTGTTGATCATAACGTAATCTATCGTAAGTTACTTTCTTAAATTCTTTTAACGGTAATAAACAATTTAAAGCAATCAAAATATATTTGAATACATATTTCCAAATAAAATTTAGTGCTTCTGCATTAAGTGATACAGTTGATCTGTATAAGTTTTTTAATTTCTTTAATGCAGATATTTTAGGAGTATTGTTTTCAACTAATTGTGTTTTTTCTTTTTTACTCATAGTTTACCTCCTATATTACCTTGTATCCCATTGCAAGAACAGATGTTCCTGTTTCTGAGTCTACATAATCTGTAAATGTATTGTTAATTAAGATTTGAACTTGTTTTGCACCATCTTCTGAAGCATATGTTACTAATGAAACACCTTCTTTAATGAATTCATGTTTTACAAGTCTTAATCCACTAA
>JAEIGA010016437.1_pt1 | contig 11262 bp, 9 predicted proteins | sample 9270691 | NCBI WGS metagenome assembly JAEIGA01 (sample SAMN17057246, study PRJNA624740) | gut metagenome | biome: biome; isolation source: fecal sample | host: Bos grunniens | place: China: Xizang | collected 2019
AGGTACAAAGATACTATTTGGGGTTAGAAAAACTTTCCTTTTTAATGCTTCATTAGTAGATAATATTTCGTACGATTTTTGATCTAATACCCAAACCTGATCAAATTGCTTCATCACATAGATTAAAAAAGAACTTTTCACTCCTCCTTTGCTTATGATAGAAGGAATAGCACCATAACGACAATGCATAATAGATTTTATATTATTCCGTTTACAATATTTAGCAATAATATAATCTCTTATTGTTCCTAAGCTACCACTTGTTGTAGTATGTAAAATATCTATTCGAACATCGCTTGTAATAACTTTTAATTTTTTCTTTATGTACAACAAATCTGAGATTCCTGCAAATAATCTTTCTATAAAAGTCCTTTCACATTTTTTTGCACTTACTACTTGAGAGACCGGAAATATTTCAAACTCTTTTGACTTGAAATTTTCAATAAACTTCTTAGTCCATGATGTAATTCCCCCATTTCCATAATGAGGAGACAATAATACCACATTTATCATTCTACTATAGTTAAATATCTATCAATAAAAATATTTTTTGAAAACGTTTCTTTTGCAACGAATCTACAATTATCTGACATTGCGTTAAACTCACTATCAGATAAGATTAACATCTTACTTAATTTATCTGATATATCTTTTGAATCTAAAGGATTAAATAAATAACCAGTACGAGAATCTTCCACTAATCGAGAATTGTCGCAAACATCGCTACAAATTATCGGCACCCCACAACTCATTGCCTCACATATAACATTTGGAGTACCTTCAAACAAAGAGGGTAAACAAAAAATAGTAGCCTCTTGATATTTTTTTACAACATCAGCAGAAGCAGGTCTAAATTCAAAAACTTCATGCAAATTTAACTCATTCAACAAACGGAAACATTCACTTTCATACTCAATATTATCAGTATTCCCATACCAAACAGCTTTGAATTTGTGTCCATTATCCCTCAATATAGCAATAGCCCTCAGGTAAGTTAATATATTTTTTTGAGGAGTTATCCTTCCAACTGATAAAATAATAGGTTCTTTATAAGACTTATTAATCTTAATCGGTACAAAATAATCTGTATCAACAAAATTCGGAATTACATTAATTGTTGAAATCAAATAAGGAAAATGTTTTGTTATAAAATTTCCTTGCGTATATGAATTAGGTACTACATAATCAGCCCATCTAAATAGATGATATTTAAAACTATCAGTCTTTGTTATCTTTTGCGTCGTATTCCTTTCCGAAACAATTAATTTAAATTTGCCTCCTAATATTTTACAGATAGATGAGATTATATTGGGAGTATCTAAGTAGGAGATTACAACATCAGGATTAAAAGAATTTATTGACTTATAGATATAATATATACGACTAAAATGTTTAGTCGCTTTATGGTTAACTTCAACATCTACATGAGCATCATTTAATGTTTGCAAGAAAAAAGGGTTGTCATGATAAACTAACACTTTCACCCTAAAGCCCTTTTCTTTTAACATCAAAGCAAGTCCCACCATTTGACGTTGAGCCCCACCGGCACCTAAAGAGTCTATAAAACAAAGAATTTTTTTCATTTTACTATTCTCTTTTCATTTGAATATACCCTTCCGTTGCATTTTCTCTATGCCTAATCACACACGGGATACCATAAACAACGCTATGAGAAGGCATATCACAATTAACAAATCAAACCTCAATTACATCCTCTTACTTTACTTTATATTGTTGCATAGGATGCGTTGGGAAATTAGGATATTTTCGTTCTAACAAATCCTGTTCAACCATTCTTGGAATAACTTTATTTTTAAGGTATGATACTGTTTTCCCAATAGAATTAGCAATATCTTCCAATGAAGTATATTCTGTACACACGTCCAAAATCATAGCAAACAACTCTTCTTTGCTTTGGCGAACTCTCTTATCCAACACCTTGGGGTCGGATTTTTCAGCACCCTTACTAGCACCCTTACTAGCACCCTTACTAGCACCCTTACTAGCACCCTTACTAGCACCCTTACTAGCACCCTTAGAGTAATCTTTATTAATTTTGTATCTAGTACCCCGACCAACCCCCGATGAAACAAGCATATTTTCTTCACATAATTCCTTTAGCAACTTCGTTATATCAACTCTATGCTTACTTAGAAGAAATTGAAGTCGATAATTAGAAATTTCACCTTCACTACAACACGTAGCCAAAACAATCATCTTGTCATTATCAATTGACATTACATTTTCGCCATACAATGATTTTAAACACAATATAATTTCATTTGACAAAACACTTACAAGAGGTAATGTTAACACCACCTTATTGGGACGAGAAATTTCCTCAATGTTTGGATTGCGATAATTAGCTTTTTCCCATCCTCTCATAATTTTATCCGCTCCACTTCCGGCTTTCTCTGCGGATCCTATCATCATAAACATATTTTGCAAGGCCTTATTTCTACAAACGCTATTACCACCTTGATAATATTTTGTGATAGGTAACAACAAAGTTCCCGGATTTGAAAATATGTAACTATCTTTATGCAACTCAATAGTTATGTTTGAATCAACCGAATAATCGCAGTGTACCAATGAATTCACAAACGCCTCTCTTAATGCCTCGTGCATCGGTGTTTCATCTTCTCTTAGACCATTATTTAACGAAAAAGGAGTAGGCAGAGCATTTGCCAATTTAGGATAAACTCTATAATAGAATTGAAATAAATTTGCTTCCCAAGTCCCATCCGGACAAACTCTATTAGTCCAACGATCCTCCTCATTACCACTAAAATATTCTCTATAATCCGGAAAATATTGAGGACAAGCATAATTATCTATAATACTACCAAACTTACCAAACATCAAAAGGCCTGCAAGCGTTACTCCCTCGACATTCTCTCTCCTATCGATTCTATAACCATTCAGTTTGATTAAAAAGTTCTTATCATCCAATAAAAGCCATGGATGGTTAGGACTCTTAATCGACAATAGTCTACGATACTGTTCTAACGTTGGTTTATCTATATCTTGTTCAATGGTAAAATTCGTCAATATTTTATAGTCGCGCGGATTAACCGCAATATCTGCATCAGCAAACATCCGTCTTATCTCGCCTGTATCACAACGATAATCCCCCTCATGATTCCGTTTAAAAGTATTTTCCGGATTGTTATACAAATATACAGGTATTTTATCACTTTGAGCACGAGGAATACTAAAAACCAGCACAAAACGCCCTTTAAATTCCACCTCACGAACATCTTTTTCTCGTAAAATATTTGCACTGCAATGAGCTTTATTATTAACATTATCCCAAAACTCTTTTTTGTATTTACACACCTGCTCTTCAGAAAGACCATCTAACGTAAACTTCTCATTCTTTTCCTTTACCCCTAAAACAATAATTCCACCTTGAGTATTGGCAAATGAAGAATAAGACTCCCATAAACTTCTTGGAAAACCACCTTTAGCAGACTTAAATTCAACATCAACTGACTCAAATCCATCCATCAAATTCTCTATTTTCTCTGAAAAATCATAAGATTCGACTTCAGACAATTCCATTACCCTATCTTGCACTTCTTTAATCATAACTGCTCATTGTATTCAAAATAACAAATCATTCACTGTTTTAAGCAATGAAATAAAACTTGAAATTCCATTATCTATTCTACTCCCATTTTCTATTAATATACCCTTCCGTAGCATTTTCTCTATGCTTAATCACACACGGGGTTCTCACGAATAAAGTTATCCTCACCGCTAATCTCAATCCAATTTAGCACCTATTTTTCTTCACCTTATATTGTTGCATAGGATATGTCGAAAATTTAGGATATTACCTTCCACCAATATCGCACAACCATCTTGGGATAACTCTATTTATCAGATACGAACATCTTTTCCCTATGGAGCAACTACTTATTATCTATTTTAGGCAAAGAAATAAACTCTCCAAATTTATAATCCCACTCTTGAGGCTTAAACGGATCAAGCCCTCCCATGTGAAAAAAAGTTAATTCTCCAAAAAATATAGTATTTTTGACTTCATACCAATCTACTCTTACTTGAGGTATGTTCTTTGTTAATAATTCGGATAATTGGATCATCTTTTCAAAATTTATTGGTTTGATTGGCATTATATTTGCATTTATATGACTTTGACAAACCGAAAGATGAGTAAATTGTTTATCAAAAAAATCAAACTTCACATCCTCATTTTTATTCTGACGTTCTGTTGCGATATACAAAAATTTAACCTTCCCATCAAAACAAAAAAACTTATAATCATTCAAAACTCCGTCTGCATCTTCCATATATTGTTCCGCTATAATTCTTCGTTTCACGTTCTTATAGGGCCATTCTCTACCATGATAGAAATAATTTTTCTTCAATGACTTCTTTAATCTTTTCTTTACAATTTTAAAATCAATTTCATTTTTATCCTTACAGACTATAACCGTACCTGAATCATGAGTAGTCTTTAGAACAAATTGATTAGGAAGTTCATCCCAATTAATCTCCTCCGGAGTATCCCACACGCCCAACGTAGGAATAATATACTCTTCCCCTATTAATTTTGCTACATACTCTTTTACGGCAAACTTATCCACCATGGTGGTATATTCCGGTTTACGATTATATAACTTCAGCCATTGCAATTTTTCAGAAAAAGTTTTAGGATTCTTCCAATCTATCCATTGTCCCATCCTACAACGAAACAACAATGTAAGATATAACTTATCCGGAAATAAAAAACTCATGTATTGCAATAGAACAGCACAAACCTTCCCTCTATTGTATTGCAATAAATTTATAACTTTTGAAAAATTTGACATAATCAATCTTTTAAATATGAATTTAAATAAAAGTTCAACTTATCTCTATGAGATTCAAACATAACTAAATTTGATAAAATAGGAAGCCGCCATCTTTTGTTGACAAGTCTCGGTAATAATCCTCTTCGTTTTAATCCTTTTTATATCTATTGCATATGATGCCCAAGAACAAACTTTATAAAGACAATAAGAATGCAACTTCAAAGAAATTTCCACATATAGTTAAACATTACTTTTTCAATTCTGATTTATAATCAGCTTTCGCCACACAATAACCTACCCCCATAGTAGTAAAAATATTCATACTCGCATACGACATGGAATAGAATGTCAACACAAACAATGCTATAAAATACGCTACAGAAGCATTTTTTATTTGGACGTTCTCAATTTTTTTCTCCATGTTATAAAACGTCCGCCAATACCAAGCATACAAACAAACACCCAACAATCCATTGTTAATCAATAGTTCCAACCAATCGTTGTGAGCATAATTCCCTGCAAATTGAATTGTAGCATCTGCACCAAATCCGAACAAACAATGAAACAAAGAACCATTCTCTAAAAATGAATACCACAACATTGAATAGATAGAATCCCTTCCACTTGTATTACCCTCTAACGTTTGCTCCACTCTTCGTTGAAAATAGGCACTATTTGCCATTAGGTCTTGTACGACCAAGAATATCAAAATTGACGCAACAAAAGAAAGCAAAAAAAGATAGAGTTTTTCCCTTTGAGAAGCCTCTTTTAGCGAGTGATATAGAAAATAGATGGCAAGTATGCCTCCCAACAAGATGGCCCCTCGCTTCATACCCATCACCACAAAGGTTAAAATATAGACCAATGCCGCATATTGCAACAATCTTCTTTTCTCAAGAAAGAAGAGCATCGGAATCAAGGTCATAAAACGTATTCCCATGTTATTGGTTACCTCCTCGCTCTCCGTACTCTTAGAAGCATTCATATAATTTTCGATATAACTAAAAGTTACCAAAATCAAAAATATGTAAAGATATAACTGAAGGTGCTTCTGTTCCAAAATCCCCATCTTTGCAAATAGAAAATAAACATATATAGGCAGAATGGAAATATAGATATTTTTCAGATAATAAAAAGGAATTACCTCAATCAAATTACTTTTTATAATAAATCCAGGAAACAATATTCTTAACACCCCATAAACTGTAAACATTAAGATTAATAGATTCAATGCCTTTAGATAGGAATTAACATTGTAGTTTATATTTACATAAAGAAAGCAATAAATGGAGAATAATAAAAGCAAAACTAAAATCACCTGCGCCATTCCTCCTCCATAATGAGAAAAAACAGTACCTTGCAAAAAATATACACTCCATAAAAGGCTATATAGATGCAATAAGATGGAAGATTTTACCATTTCTATACGTCAAAAAATAATTCTTAAAAATGTTAATTAACAAACTGTTTTAATCTTAAAAACAACACTCTGACATAAAAAATAATAAGATCACAAAAAGGGATATACTTAATTCTGTACCTCATCGATAAAAAGGGAGGAGCTCCAATTTTATTTATACTTTTTTCTACTCTATTGAAGCCATTTCGTAGAGCATGATAGTGAACCATTTTAGTCGAAGTCCTCAAACTTAAAATTTCTAAATACTTATCTTGATAATCAATACTTGTTACATACTTATGAAAAATCAGCAACCCGTCTAAAGCATCACTAGATAACTTAATATGAGTACTTGACGTAGGATTCATATAGTAAAAATATACAACACTTGGAATAATCTCTATTCCATTTTTTACATTCTCAACAATCTGGTAAAACAAATAAGCATCTTCGCCATTTCTCATTTTAGGATGTTCCCTGTAAGAATAATTTACAAACAACTCTCTCCTATAAAGAGTTGCCCACAAATTATGTCTATACTTACCTTCTAAAAGTGCTCTATAAATTCCTATTCTACCACATCCATAAGGTAATTCGTCAATGGGTAATAAAATCTGAGATTTATTTAATTCAAATTTCATCACACGACCTCTTACTAAATCCGCATTTGTTTTTATGGCTGCTTCATACAATACTTCTAACGCATTAAGTGGTAATGTATCATCACCGTCTAAAAAAAACAAATAATCACCTTCTGCATTTTTACAACCTAAATTTCTTGCAATAGCTGGACCTAAATTTTCTTGATGTTGAAATAACTTTACCCGAGCATCTAACGAAGAGATTTTTTTTATGATTTGTACAGAATCATCCGAAGAACAATCATCCACACAAATTATCTCAAAATCACCAAATGTTTGCAACAATACAGAATCAATACATCTTTCTATGTAATGCTCCAAATTATATACAGGAATAATGACACTAACCTTACAACTCATATAAATTATTTAACTTTTTCATTAAGAAATAATATCGAATAAGATCTTTCTCTATCCAATAATCTGTTTACTTGAAACCAATCAACTTTTTCCTCTTGTACTTTAGTTATATGCAACGCATCCTCTTTGACCAATCTACAAATAAGATTCAACTTGTTCAATATAGATACCATTCTATCTAATCCCCTATGCTGATTACCAATCACAACAAATTCTTTGTTGTAAATCAACGAAAAAACCAAACCGTGAAAAGAATCTGTTATAACAAATTGACAATCTCTAAAATATGAAAGCCATTTCTCGACACTATCATTTTCGGTCAATCCACATTTCCCTGAACTTTTTATAATCAACGTTAAAGACAAACGATCGGATTCTCTTTTTAAAAAAGATAGTTTTTCTTCCGTTATATCTAATATATACGCAAATAAAATTCGAGAATTATTTTGCGGAATTTCTTCAAGTAAATTATTATAATCGTTTGATGATAACAACAATGTTGGATCTAATACATGAATTGCAAAGACATTTAAATATTTTCCACATAGATCAACTCCGGAATCTTCTCTAACAGATACTGCATCAAATTTTTGAGCCAATTTTTTACATTTACTCGTTTGCTCTTCATTATATTCCCAATCAGAAGTACCAAAGGAAACCGCATAAGCAACTTTTTTCATATTCATTGATTCCGCAAAATCCAAATACATTTTCTCTATTGGATGATTATATCCAGGTCTCCACACTTGATCGCTTCCTACAATAATTGCATCTAAATTATACTTTTCAATTTGTTTTTTTGTTGGTCTACAACAACGAGGGGATAATAAATCAATATATTTATCGACAAAACGTCTTAAAATTCGCTCTTGATTTTTTTTTTGTATTGGAGTTTCCGGGAATACACAAGGTCTACCGATTATTTTTTTTATTATACATTTGATTGTTATTATGAACCAATCTTTCCATGTATATAATCCTAAGTCAAATGTGTAGGGTTCATGTCCCATTTTCTTTAGGACTTGTTGTAGTGCATAATTTTGAAGAATGCCTCCGTAATTCCTTGATAATGGTTGTGTCAATATTCCAATTCTCATTTTACAATACTTTTTAATCTTCTAACAATTCGCCCAATCAGTGCTCTAAATTTAGATGGAGTCATTGATTGGCAAATACCATCAATACAAGCGACACCTTGACTCTCATATAACCTCCAAAACAGAACTCGTTGAGAAGGTTCTGCAACACTCTTAACTATACAAGGATTATATGCTATAGCTTTTCTATAATCCGACATTGAGCAAGTTAAAACTGCTTTTATTTCACTAAAATAGGCTTGCCCTTTTTGAGTATTTGTCAAAACTAAATTTACTCCCTTGTCATCATCCAATTCAGGATGAATGGATTTCACACCCCAATAATCTGCAATCGAAATATCTGTGCCACTTTTGCCTTGTCGTGCTACGCAATAATAGCACGAAGGACGGAGGTACAGATTTTTCAAGAAACCTTTCATGAAGATGTCTTCATTGAATGGAGTTATTTCATAATCAGCTAATTTTGAAACCGAATTTTCGGTCGCCTTAGAGGCGACATAACTGATTTTGAAACCGAATTTTTTCCAGTAACGCGCTTCGCGCGCTTATAATCAAGATAATCTCTCCACACCTTTGGACTTGGCACACCATGACAAACCACCTCGACCGTTAACAAATTTTCATATTCTTTCTGCAGGTACCTTTTCAACCCTGCAATTTGGCAAGGAGTCCCAGAAAACAATACTTTTCGCTCTTCTAAAAGAAATTGCTTAACATATTTATAATTATCACCAATAACACTCTGCACATACTTGCTACCTCTGAAATCTTCAAGACTCTCTTGCTTTTCTGCATAAGAATGAATCACATTCCAATGCTCGTCAAATTTAGCGCCAAAAACCACACCTCCCTCAGAGATAATTTGCTCTGCAAGTAGTGTAAATATACCTCCTGAAGAACTTTTTAGTCGTATCTTCTCATTGGTATTCTTTGCTGCGTATACCGCCAAAGGCTCTCTTGGCTCATTTGGATTAATTACCAGACAAACCTTTTCGCACATACCACAATCGATGCAGACTGTTGAATCTCCTTCAGGATATAAAAATCCTTCATGATCCTCAGTCATACTTATGCATTGCTTTGGACAGATTTGTGCGCAAGATGCACATCCGCAACATTTTTTTTTGTTTAAAACGTTTATCATCCTTAAAAGCTATGGGAGAAGATTTTTCTTATAGGAGCAAGGGCTAACCCCTTCTCATAACCATTCATGCTAAATACATAGAACAACGGAATGTAAATTACACTAAAAATTCCTACCCAAATTATCCAATTAAACCACGAATTCAAGTCAAAACAACTAGTAATATAGATAAACAGACATGTAATCAACACAGGGATAATAGACATTTTGAGAATCTCAATCCAAAATGCCGCGATGTCAATTCCTTGCCTTTTCTGGTAGTATATATTCATGACTAAGCCCTGCCCCAACAGCAAAGCACCTGCAATAGCAAAAGCGCAACCTATTCCTTCGTACTTTTTTGCAAGAATTACTTGAAATACTAATGCTAATACAGCTATCCAAATATATAGTAAACTTCTAAATTTCATCTGGTTACGAGCTTGTAAAATTGTTATACCCAAGTTTTGTATAAGAGGAATAAACAGTGAGACAAAAAATAAGAGGGTAATTATATACGCATTCTCATAACCCGGACCGGCCCACAACAAGATAAATTGCTTGCCGAAAACGACAAAGCCTGATAATATCAGCGACATAACAATAAATTGTATTCGGCCTGTTCGTATGAACAAATCTGAAATTGCATTTCTGTCATTGCTATTCACAACCATAGCAGTCACTTTAGGGAGGAACACACTTGATATAGATGTAGAAAACATCATATACATGTGTTCTAACTGAATTGCGACGGCAAAGACAGCTACAGCCGCAGTACCCACAGTTGCTCCTAAAACAAATTGTCCTGTGCTCCAATAGATTCTATCCATTATTGCATTCAAGAAAATCCAAAAAGAATAGATAGCCACCTCTTTCAAAAACTCCCAACGAAAATTTCTAAAATACATTTTTATGTTCAATTTCTTTTTACAATAAATATAGTTGAGAATAAGGGTCAACACATTAAAAATGGTCTGAACCACAACTAAAGCCAAGGTCTTGTAACCCATATAGAGCAAGCAAATCATCACTACCGTATTTAGAACAATTCTGATGATATTCAAAATACGAGGAAATACAAAACGTTCATAAGCCTTAATGATAGACCCAAAAATGCTCATTGGGAAAGTGAAAGCCAAATTAAAAACCAGCAATAGCAACATTACTTGAGCCTTTTCTATTTCTGCAATTGTCATGGTTTTGTCAAATATTACATTTACATTAAAGTACAAAAGAGAACCTAACAAAAGGACAAACACCCCTATCGCAATATAGAGCAAAAAGAACATGCCAAACATTTCATATTGTTCTGTCTGCTTGCCCTCTGTTCTGAATTTTGCCGTATATCTGACAATAGCATTTCCAAAACCCAAATCAAGAATAGTAAGATAAGATATTACAGAAGCAACAAGAGAATACAATCCATACTCACTTTGCCCTAACATGCGGAGCATATAAGGTGTATATAATAATCCTACTAAAGTGTTTAATAAGATTATCACATAATTGAGAACTACACCTGCTTTGATTTGATTCATTATTATTCAACAATAAATAACTATAACAGAAGATTTATATAAATAGAAGATTCTTTTCAACTATTCAAAATTGAACTATTGATTCATCTGTGTAATCTCTTCTTTCCAATATGACTCCTGTCAAACACTCCTACAACCTACCATCCACCAACTTTCTATCCAGCACTCCTTTGACATCATAAATCACTGTATTTTGATGTTTGTATCGAGTTAAATCTAAATTTAAATTCTCTTTGTGAGCAACTGCCAAAATGATGACATCATAACATTCTTGTGATAAATGG
>JAEIGA010016438.1_pt1 | contig 11261 bp, 8 predicted proteins | sample 9270691 | NCBI WGS metagenome assembly JAEIGA01 (sample SAMN17057246, study PRJNA624740) | gut metagenome | biome: biome; isolation source: fecal sample | host: Bos grunniens | place: China: Xizang | collected 2019
CAATCTCCGTACATACTTCACAGTAGGAGTTGAATAGTGCCGTGCATGGACAATCAACGTAGGCGACAAGGCCCCTCAGGCAGCTGGTGTTATCCACTCTGACTTCGAAAGAGGATTCATCCGCGCAGAGGTGATCAGATACGACGACTTCATCCAGCTTAAATCAGAAGCAGCCTGCCGTGCAGCCGGTAAACTTGGAATCGAAGGAAAGGAATACGTAGTTCAGGACGGTGACATCATGCACTTCCTCTTTAACGTATAAGACTCTCAATAGAAGATTTGAGATCGTCATAAGAAGGAATAGGATCGTCAGTAAATATATATCTGACGGTCCTTTTTTCATCCGATATATATATCCGCGGAATCCTTGTAGAGGCGAACTTATTATAGACAACCTTATCATTCTGGGCTGAATAAGGCATATTAAAGGAGTTTTCATTCCAATAAGAGGAAATAGTTTCTTCGCCTTCTTCTCTGCTTATAAGCACTATTTTTACGCTTTTTGAGACATATTCATCATATATTCTCTGAACTGAAGGAAGAGTCTTCTGACAATCAGGACATAATGTATAAAAGAACATTATCATAGATACGCTTCCTGAAAGGGAAGAATCATTTATAACATTTCCGTCATTCATAACGACCTCAAAAGCAGGAATACTATCTCCTGGTCTTATTTTGTCCACCTCGACATCTTCAAAAGTACATCCGGACAAAACAGATAAAAAGGAAAAGAATATAATGAATCTCTTCATGGCACTATATAAATTTAAAGGACGTGGACCATAACAGGCCACGTCCTTATATCATTTTTGTAAATGTATTAGAAATAAAGAGGAGTGTTATCTGTTACATTTCCTGCCATATTCAATACATAAGGAAGCATCTGCATATACATTGAATTCATCTGCATTCTGCTTGCCTCAGCATCATCATCAGTGAAATATGCACCCTCAGAGCGTCCTGTAACCTTGAATACATAGATTCCTGTAGTACCCTTGAATGGAGCGCTTACAACACCCTCCTGTGCTACTGAAGCAGCACCTACAAACTTAGGATCGAGGTCAAATGATGCGAAAGTAACATTCTCCTTAGTGTTTACAGCTGTTCCGAGAGCCTCAGCTACTGCCTCAAGATCAGTAAGACCGTTAACCTTCTCAGCAACCTCAGCAAGCTTCTTGTCAGCTGCCTTCTCCTGATAGAGACGGTTATCGATGAAGCTTCTTACCTTATCAAGTGAAGCATAACCCTTATGATTAATATCCTTCACAGCAGCAATGATATTATAATTGCCGATAGTGTAGATCTTTGAAACCTCACCCTTCTCAGCATTGAATGCCCACTTAGTGATTGCATCAGTACCGTTCACTGAACCGAGTGACTTAGCAGTCATAAGCATATTGTTGAGAGGATGTGCGAAATATCCCTCCTCAATTGCAGCCTGATTGAACATATCGATGTTCTCAGCCTTATTAAGAATATTCTCAGCCTTAGCATAATATGTATCAAGTGTCTCCTGGCTTGGGTTGATAGTCTTGTAAAGAACTGCAACCTTAACTGAATCACCAGCAGCATCAAGAACTCTTACTGCATGATAAGCCTTGTCATCAGCAAAAACCTCAGAAACAGTTGCTCCCTTGCTGAAAGCATAGGCCTCAGCCTCCTCAGAAATGAACTTAAGGTCACCTGCCTTGCACCAAGCGCTGTTCTTGTACTCAGAATTAACTGAAAGGATAGCCTCAACAGACTCAGTTGTAGCAAAATCAGCATAAACCTCATCGAAAGCAGCCTTTACAGCCTCAACATCCTCTGCTGTAGGAGTAGCCTCGATTACAACATACTCGATATCTCTTGTCTCTTCCTGCTTGAAGAGGTTCTTGTTGTTGTCGTAGAAAGCCTTGATTTCCTCGTCTGAAACAGTGATAGTAGTATCTCTTGAGAATCCGAAAGGAACCATCACGAACTCAACATTGAAAACGTTATTGCTGTTTGCAATCTCATTCTCAGCAAGAAGTGAGTTAGAGAATGAACTCTTTACGAGATAATCAGAGTACTTCTGAATATACTTGTCATACTCAGTGAACTTCACGATGTTATCCCATACCATCTGAGCTGCACCAGTCTCATCTGCCTTTACATCTTCCAAAATCTCAACAAGATACTCAGGAGTCATCTGACCTCTGAAGTTAGAGTAGATCACCTGTGAGAACATCTTGCCTGAAAGGAGCTGATACAACTCTTCCTCGCTTACGTTAAATCCAGCTTCCTTAGCCTTTGTAACATAAAGTTTCTCGTTAAGGAAAGAATTCCAAACCATAGCTCTCATCTGATCTGCAAGTTCAGCGTTGTTTGGCTTGCCATACATATCGTTGTACATCTGCATAGCATTATGGAACTCTGTATAAGTCACCTGCTCACCGTTGATTTCTCCAACGCTCTCATCTTCATAATCAGAAGTGAGTGAGTTCAAAGAAGACGGATCGATAATGAAAGACAGCAGTGCTACAGCAATAAGCACTGTTATCAAAATTCCGAATTTCACACGGATAGTTTCTAGAACTGCCATTTTGTAAATATTTTTAAATTATTATTTCTTTTGCGAATTAAGGTTGCGAATATAGTAATTTTCTGACAATCAAACGCTATTTTTTTTGGATTGGACCGATAAAATTGATGGAATCAACAACAACCTCAGTACTATCCTGAACAACTATACCATAGCTGTTGAAAGGATTGAATATTATATTGTTTCGAGCCCTCTGATCGGATTCCATTCCATATCCCTGCATAAAGCCTGATGGCGAATACATCTGGACATAACAATGAGTATAAATCCTTTCGTTCTTCTGATCCCAGTATAAAGTATCAGTCTCAAGGGTTTCCTTTTTGATAAGATTCCTTACGATAACATTACCATAAGCCTCCCAACTCTCTCTTCCATCAGAATACATCCTATGTATAGCCTGATCAGCCACAATCTCAGTCTCAAGAAGACCATCTTCAGTATAACCATAGACAGAAAAACCCTTTGGAAACAATTCATATGAAAGAGTATCTCTCTCATATTTTTCCATAATTTCTCCTTCTGCCCTCATCTGGATCACACCATTCTTAGACTGCACAATAAACATATTCTCGACAGTCTGGACAGGAGTTTCTTCAATCAGAATATCCTTCGCACGACCTAATTCATCCTTACATGAATAAACGACGAAAGCAACCGCTGATGCGGTTGCAATCATCTTTACCATATGAATGAATCTGTTCAATCTTTTACTTCTGAGTTCTCACAGTTGTAGTCGCTCTCAATCCACCGCATGAAACAGTGTATGACTGACCGTCGATAACATCATACATGAACGCCTCTGCTGTCTGTGGGAAATAAGCAGAATACTGTCTGATATAGTTATTTGCCTCTTCTGCAAGAGTATCATCAGCATTCTTAGCCTTAACCATGAAATCAACAGCTACCCAGTATGGTGCTCTTCTCTCGATATCGTTTCCGCCACATACGGTAGCACCCCAGATATTACCCATGATCATATATGCCTTACCTGCAAGAGATGGATCAAGCTCCATTGCCTTCTGAGCAGCAGCATAAGCCTTAGAGCTGTTTCTTGACTTGACGCTGTATACAGCAAGCTCATAATAATAACCACCATCGGTAAGTGCATCTGTTTCCTCTGAAGCGATAGCCTCTTCGAGATACTTCACTGCATTATCATAGTCATTTCTACCTGAATAAAGTCTGTAGAGATAGTATGCTGAGTTTGCAGATGGTTCAAGTCTGTACATTGTATTTACAGAGTTGAGATAAAGGTCATTATCTGTACATCCTTCGGTAATACTCATGATCTTTACAACATTCTTTGCAAGATCGAGATTCTCAGGATCTGACTCAACTCTTGGAGTGAACAATGCGATAAGATTCTCACAGCTTGCCACCTGGCTCTGGATGAAGAGAGTCTCGAAATCCTCGATAGTCTTGGCAATACTTCTCTGCTCTACATCATTCTTCGGCTTAACGTTATTGAGATACATGACACCCTTATCGTAGATGTTGATAACAGTCTCAGGATCAACCATTCCGATCTTATAAAGGTCAATAGCAGTACCAAGCTGGAAAAGGAATACGTTTGTTCTTGTATTTTCCTTTGTCCTGTCAACAATAGCAGTAAGGCCTTCAAGAAGCTTCATAGGCTCATCCTTCATGTAGTTATACATATCAAGAGCCTTATTGTTGAGCGAGCTCACAGCATACTTAGGGAAGTACTCAACTCTCTGATCATAAAGAGTCATGAGTGAATCAACAAGCTGAGCCTTGTATACAGGATTATTCTTATTTTTAGTGATAAGGTTACGTACCAAAGTAGAACCATCAGAAAGCATAGAATATCTTGATGTAGGAGGACAATAATGATAAGCTTTTCTCCAGTTAGGCAAAGCTGCATCATAATTCTTCTGCTTGTAGTACTCTGTATAATACGAGAGATACTTTATACATTCAGTACTGTCAGGACCATACTTACCCTGAGCAGAAACCTTGCTGCCAGACATCATAGCCATAGCTGCAACTACGATCAGTAATAGTGTCTTTTTCATTTTTATATCAGTTGTTTATTTTCAATCCTATAAATATTGATTCTTTCTGAACCATATGTCATGAATGTTGAAACCAATAACAAACATAGCATATTGTTCACGTATCATATTATTTCTTGTACTTGCCTTCTGTCCAAGGTCTACACCCAATGATATTCCGTTGTAATATTTTGGAATTGGCAGTGTTATACCCAATGTCAAACCGAATGAGTTGACATTATGGCCATCAAGCTTGTAATAAGCTTTATCATAATAGACTCCGGCACGATAAGAACATTTTCTAAAATAATATCTCACGTCATTTCTATTCGGAGTTATTTCAAAACCTGCTCTGATTGAATGAGACACCGTAGAAGTGAATTTAGAAAAACCTGCAACTGCAAAACCATTGCTGGTATCCATTCTACTGCCTGTCCAATCCGATCTGATATAATTAAGCTCAGCACTCCACTTTTCTCCTCCCTTTACAGATATACCTACACCAAGCTCATCTGCGAACCTGATACCTGACTGATGCAGAGTATCCACACTATAACTTAGAGTATCAGATACATCAGACTGGTTGGCATATTTGTAATTTGTAGAATAACCCTTCATCTTTGTTCCCAGCCTGTATGTAGCACCTATGATCATGGAAACATCTCCACCAAGCTTCTGCTCATACTGAAGACCGAATTTTCCGGTAAGTCCGCTTATAGACAATTCACTTCCGCTGTTCAAGGACCTGTATGAAGCATCGCTATAATTCATATTGGTGACCTTGTCAAGATTACCGAAATAATAAATCATCTCTGCACCGACAGACAATCTCTTCCAGAAAGTGACTCCAGCTCCAGCGAAAATCTGATATACACTTCCATTTCCATATGAATCATAAGTAATGTTTCCTGTGTTTCCTATAATGTCCTTATTTTCTTCAACAGAAGAGAAATCATATCCTACATCACTGAACGGAGTGATACCCACCATAAAAGCAGAAGATCTGTAGATAGGAAAACTCATGACAAAATCATAAATATTGAATGTGTTATGAGCAGATGTCTTATTTCCCTGTCTGTAAATATTATTACTCTGCTGCAATCCGAAATCCGCCATGAACGAAAGCGAATCACGAGCTGTTATAGCTGCAGGGTTGAGATAATTGATAAATCTTCTGTTTCTCGTAGCTATTCCTGTTCCACCCATACTTTTATTGTACGCAGTACCCTCCTTCGAAATATCTCCTATTCCGAAGATTGAATATGGCGAATACGCACCATATGTACCATCCTGCGCTGACGCAACGGCACATATGATGAGAAATACTGACAATAAAAATACTTTTTCAATCTTTCTTATCATACCATAAAGCTATTAAAGCCAACCCCATAAGCACGAGGTTACAAACTACAAAGATGGAGTTTTTCCTTCGTTTTGCAAAATAATTTGCATCACCTCCTGTAAAAACATAAATATTTTCAGGATTTGCAGAAATGTGCCCGTCTATTTCAAACATCATACCTGATATAACTCCTGAAGTTATGGATGAATTAATATTGTTTCCGATATAAGAATTTTCCTCAGGAACATCCAGTAAAGGAAGCGATTTAGCATAGCGGTTTATGGCCTTGAATCTTGTACGGCAACCAGGTGAAATACATCCACCCTTATAACTTCCGTCAGCATCAAGAAAATCTATGGTCAAAGTTGTTCCAAAATCAAAAATAGTACAAGGACGATTCTTGAACAGATATCTGGATGCGATTATAGAAGCAGCTCTGTCAGATGTCAAATATGAAGGAATATCAAACTTTTCACTCAGAACCTTGTTATCAATAATAACCAATCTGTCACATAAACTTTCAAGCCTGGTGATATTCTGAGAGGAAAAATGTCTGGCACTGCTCAAAAGCATCAATTCCGGACGTTGATCAGCAGTAAGAGCAACAATATAATCCAAAAATCTCTCACCTTGGTATCTGAATGTCTTGCCCAAAGTGATCCCATCGGCCCAAGAAGCCTTTAAGGCAGTATTTCCTATGTCTATCAAGAGAGTATTCATACCTATAGTTTCTTTAGAATATCATAAGCCTTGGAAATTGAATCTACATTCCTTACAACAATTCTCAGTCTGTTATCAGGCTGTTTTATTTCGAATAATCTTGGATTCGCACTTATATTTTCAAGAATCTTTGAAAATCTGTCAGATTTATAATATTGAGAGATAGGATTCGATATAAAGAAAGCTATCATCACTCCATTCTTTATGATTATCTTTTCAAATCCAAGCTTGACACCAAGATGCCTTATCCTGACAATATCAAATAATCTCTCAAGTTCAACAGGCATTTTTCCAAAACGGTCTGTCAACTTTACTTTCATTGTTTCAAGATCCTTTGCGTTGGAAATGGAATCAAGTTCCTTATATATCCTTATCTTCTCAGCTGTAAGATCAATATAGCTGTCCGGAATAAGTGCAAGCTGATCGGTTTCTATCGTACAATCTGTAACGAAATTATCATTACTGCTTCTCGTGACGATTCCTGTTTCAACACCAAGTTCTTCCATGGCTTCAGAAAGAATCTTCTGATATGTTTCAAATCCCATATCGGTAATAAAGCCGCTCTGTTCTGCACCAAGAAGATTTCCTGCTCCCCTAATATCAAGATCCTGCATCGCTATATTGAAGCCGCTGCCAAGATCTGAGAATGATTCAATTGCCTTGAGACGACGACGCGCATCCTCAGTTATGGATACTAAAGGAGGAACTATAAGATAACAGAAGGCACGCCTGTTTGAACGTCCTACACGTCCACGTAACTGATGAAGGTCACTCAAACCTATATTCTGGGCCTGATTTATTATGATGGTATTGGCATTTGATACGTCCAGACCGTTTTCTATGATGGTTGTACACAGGAGCATATCATAATCTCCAGCCATAAAATCCAGTATCTTGTTTTCAAGTACCTTAGCCTCCATCTGACCATGAGCCACACATATCTTCATGTCAGGTACCAACCTATGAAGTATATCCTCTACAGCAAGCAATTCCTCAACACGGTTATGTACAAAGAACAGCTGCCCTCCCCTGTTGAGCTCATAGTTTATGATCTTCTTGATCTCGTCATGATCAAAAAGCATTATTTCAGTCTGCACAGATATCCTGTTAGGCGGAGGGGTATTTATAATCGAAAGGTCACGGGCACCAAGAAGAGAAAACTGGAGAGTTCTTGGAATCGGAGTTGCAGTTAATGTCAATGTATCAACTGAAGCTTTCAATTGACGAAGCTTTTCTTTGGCACTTACTCCAAATTTCTGTTCTTCATCAATTATAAGCAATCCCAGATCCTTGAATTCAAACCCTTTGCCTATCAGTTTATGAGTTCCTATCACAATATCCAAAGTACCGGCTTTCAGACGCTTCTGTATATCTGAAACCTCTTTGGTAGTCCTTAATCTGCTTACATAATCGATGTTGCAAGGAAGATCTTTAAGACGAGACTGGAAAGTCTTGAAATGCTGCAAAGCCAATATTGTCGTAGGGACAAGTACCGCTACCTGCTTACTGTCAGCTACAGCTTTGAATGCAGCACGTACAGCAACTTCAGTCTTACCGAATCCTACGTCTCCGCACACCAGTCTGTCCATAGGACAAACATCTTCCATATCTCTCTTGACAGCCTGCACAGCCTTCTCCTGATCTGGTGTATCTTCATACATGAACGATGATTCGAGTTCCTGCTGAAGATATGTATCCGCAGAAAAAGCATATCCCCTTGCCGACTTTCTCTTTGCATAAAGCTGGATAAGATCCTTTGCAATATCCTTGACCTTAGATTTCGTACTGGCCTTTAGATTCTGCCATACCTTTGATCCTAACTTATGTATCTTAGGAGGTTCTGAATCCTTTGATTTATAACGTGATATCTTATGAAGAGAATGTACTGAAACAAATACTACATCATTATCCTTATAAGTAAGTTTCACCACTTCATGCATTCTCCCCTTGTCATCCTTCATCCTCACAAGTCCGCCAAAGACACCTACACCATAATCTATGTGTACAATGTAGTCACCTATTGAAAACGATGTCAGATCGTTGATTGTAAGCTGTTCGCTCTTTTCTACAGTCCTCCTGAGATTTACACGGTGAAAACGGTCAAATATTTCATGATCGCTGTAACAGCAGACCTTATTTTCATTATCAATGAAACCGTTATGAATATTGCATCCAGGAATGAATTCCGGCATTATTCCACCATTTTGAGATAGAATTGATCTCAATCTTTCAAGTTGAGACTGCTTTTCACCATAAATCCTAACCCTATATCCTTCCTCAAGACGTTTTCTTATATCTTCAGTAAGAAGTTCGAAATTCTTATTGAATACAGGCTGTGGAACTATATTGAACTTTATAGAATCCTCATTCTGACGGGAAAGAGGAAGTTCCATAAATATCTTCTTATACTTGTCAGGAAGAGGCCAGAACTCCCTGTTGCTATACATATCGGAAGAATCAAGCCAGAACAGAGTATCATCAGGAAGAATATCTGTTATATACACCATATCCTCTTCAGAATTATCCGAAGCCACTATATCAGGGTATATTTCAGCTTTCACAACCTTCTCTTTAGACAGCTGGGTATTACAATCAAATATATTTACAGATTCAATCTCATCGCCGAAAAAAGATATACGGAAAGGATCATTATATGAATATGAAAATATATCTACAATTGCTCCACGTATGGCAAACTGACCTGGTTCGGCCACAAAATCCACTCGCTCGAATCCACTTTCGAACAGAGTTTCAACGATGGTTTCATGACTGATTTCATCACCCACCGAAAGCATAAGGAGAGAATTGCGTATCTTCTCAGCAGAAGGAATCCCCTCCTCAAGAGCAGAAGGATAAGTTACAATATATAACTGTCCCTCCTTATATTCCAAGATCTTACCTATAGCAGAAGTTCTCTGCACTCCAAGTGTAGACTTATAATTGCTCTTCTCGAGATTTTTTCCAGAATCAGGAAGAAAGAATACCTTATCACCTTCCGTAAGATTATAAAGATCCACGGAACAATACTCCGCAGATTCCCTGTCAGGCATGACTATAACCTGAACACAATCAAGATCAAGTTCAGCAACAGCGAACCATCTGGCAGAAAGAAACAACCCGCTGCAGAACACCTCGGATGATTCTTCAATTCTTTTTGAAAGAATATTTATTGATTTGGTACTTATTAACATTTTACCTGTTTTTCTGTTGATAACCGGTTAATAACCCGGTTGATAACATATAAAAACTAAATTATGCACCATTTGTTTTTCCGTATATACCAGAGCGGAATCTATATCTCAAAATTTTATCTGAACTTTTTTTACATAACTTCACAGCAGCCTTATCAACAACTGATAAACTATGTAATAAATTGAAAATCAATGCAAAATTTCAGTTATCAACATATTAACAACGAAATAATCATCATCAAATTTTAAATAAATATATCTATATTTGTATATAATTATTTTGTTTGACCATGGTGACAGATTTCGATCCCCGTAATATCAACGAAGGCAAAGATAAAGATTTCGACGGAATTATACGTCCTCAGGAATTAGAAGACTTTACCGGACAAGACAAGATTGTATCAAATCTGAAGATTTTCGTAGCAGCAGCAAAAATGAGAGGGGAGTCTTTGGACCATTGCCTTTTTCATGGACCTCCGGGTCTTGGAAAGACAACTCTTGCTCATATCATAGCCAATGAACTTGGAGTTAATATGAAGGTTACTTCCGGTCCGATTCTCGACAAGCCTGGAGATCTTGCAGGTCTCCTTACTTCTCTTGAGGAAGGAGATGTCCTTTTTATAGATGAGATCCACAGACTTTCTCCGGTTGTGGAAGAATATCTGTACTCTGCAATGGAAGATTTTGTCATCGATATAATGATAGACAAGGGTCCTGGTGCCCGTTCTGTACGCATTTCACTTAATCCTTTCACTTTGGTCGGAGCAACAACCCGCAGCGGCCTTCTTACAGCCCCTTTACGTGCCCGATTCGGCATCAACTGCGCAATGGAGTACTATGATACCAAGACATTGGTCAATATCGTAAAAAGAAGCGCTTATATATTAAAGGTGGAAATAGACGATGATGCGGCATATGAAGTCGCTCTCAGAAGCCGCGGAACACCACGTATAGCGAACTCTCTTCTGCGTCGAGTCAGAGACTTTGCACAGGTGATGGGAAGCGGCAGTATAGACCTCAAGATAGCACGTTATGCACTTGATGCTCTGAATATTGATAAGAGGGGATTGGATGCTATTGATAATAAGATACTTAAGACGATAATTACCAAGTTTAAAGGTGGACCTGTCGGAGCTAATACAATTGCTACTGCAGTAGGGGAGGATCAAGGCACACTTGAAGAGGTTTATGAGCCTTTCCTTATAAAAGAAGGATTCATAATGAGAACTCCGAGAGGTAGGGAAGCGACAGATCTTGCGTACCGACATTTAGGTCTTGAAAAAGGTAATATAAACCTTGATGATCCGACGCTGTTTTAAAGATCTTTCGCTTCGCTCAAGATGACACAAGATTGTCATTCTGAGCGAAGCGAAGAATCTTTTATATAATAAGGCCTATCATTTATGATAGGTCTTTCTTGTTTTATA
>JAEIGA010016439.1_pt1 | contig 11261 bp, 12 predicted proteins | sample 9270691 | NCBI WGS metagenome assembly JAEIGA01 (sample SAMN17057246, study PRJNA624740) | gut metagenome | biome: biome; isolation source: fecal sample | host: Bos grunniens | place: China: Xizang | collected 2019
ACACGCTGAAGGTTGAACTAAAAAGGAAAAAAGAAAATGACAAACGAAGAAATCATCCAGGAACTGTCCGGTAAGACCGTTCTCGAAATCAACGAACTCGTTAAGGCTCTCGAGGAAGCTTGGGGCGTTTCCGCCGCTGCTGCCGTTGCCGTCGCCGCTCCTGGCGCTGGTGCTGCCGCCGCTGAAGAGAAGACCGAGTTCGACGTTATCCTCAAGTCCGCCGGCGCCAACAAGATCGCGGTCATCAAGGAAATCCGCGCTATCACGGGTCTCGGCCTCAAGGACGCCAAGGACATGGTCGACGGCGCTCCCAAGAAGGTCAAGGAAGCTATCGCCAAGGACGAGGCTGAGAAGATCGCCGAGCAGCTCAAGAAGGCTGGCGCTGAGATCGAAATCAAGTAATTTCAATTGCTTAGATTCCATAAAAGGTCTGCGTTTTTTCGCAGACCTTTTTTTGTCGATAAAAAACAACCCGTTGAAATTATACTTCCAACGGGTTTTGTTTTTTAGACGGATTTGTTTCTGCGGATTATTTGCCGCAGAATTTCTGGAAGTAGGGAAGAACCGCTTCTGCCCAGATTTTGTAACCTGGCAGTTCCGGATGGAGGCGGTCTTTCATAATCCATTTTGTGTCACCGTTTTCATCAAGGAACTTGTCGTTAAAGTCCACCCAGACAATCTTTTCGCCATCCGCGTATGTCTTGATGATTTCATTAACTTTGTTGTTTTTTACGCGGCGCCAGTCTTTGGCGTCGCCGCGTGGGAAAATCGGAAGGAGAATGACTTTCGCCTGGGGTTGCTTCTTCGCGAGCAGATCAAGGAATGTGCGGATGCCGAGCGCGACCTCCTCGGGAGTGTTTCCGCCGCTGTTGTTCGTGCCGATCATAAGCATTACGCACTTGGCCTTGTATCCGTCCAATTCGCCGTAAAGACCGCGCCACAAGAGGTGCTGCGTTCTGTCTCCGCTGTAGCCGATATTGAGGATGCTGAATTTTTTAAGAAGCTTTGAGTATTCCTCTTTGCCTTGAAAGCCCCATAAATGGGTGATGGAATCGCCGGCAAAAACGATATCTATCTCTTTGTTGTTGGAAATGATCCGACGGTTGGTGAAAAGCTTTTGGGTCCATACGTCATAGTTGCGCGGGCGATGCATCCCCTTAACTCGCGCCACAGGCTGGATCGTCGTCGGCTTATCGGTTTTAGGGGCATCTTTCTTCTTCGAGTAGCGGTTTTTCGGGGCTTCGCCTTTTCTGTCGGAAAGCGCGTAATCGATGTAAGGTTTTACAGCCTTATACCAGATTTCATATCCGGGGCCGACAGGGTGGAGATAATCAGGGAAAAGTTTTTTAGGCAGCGTTCCGTCTTCATTGAGAAATTCATCGTTGAAGTCGCACCAGAAGATCGTCTCGCCGTCGCAGAATTTGCAGATTTCCTTATTCACGATTTCATTGCGTATGCGTTTTGCGTCTTGCGCATTTTCGCCGCGCGGGAAAATTGCGGAGAGGACGATGGTTGCCTTGGGCTGTTTCTTTTTGATTTCCGTAAGAATCTCTCTTACGCCGAGAATCGTATCCATCGGGGGTTCTTTCTCAATGGAATTATGACCGGTATTGTTCGTTCCGATCATGACGACGATGCATTTGGCTTCATAGCCGTCGAGCTCCCCGTTTTTAATTCGCCAAAGAACATGTTCGGTGCGGTCGCCGCCGGTGCCGAGGTTGAGCATTTTCATGTCGCCCTTTGAGAAATATTTTTCAAGCTGCTTTTTGCCGGCCTTCTCCCAGTTGTGGGTGATGGAGTCTCCGATGAACACGACTTTAGCTCCGCCCGCTTTTACAATTTCCATTTTAGCGTTATGGCGGTCCATCTGCCAGCTGTCCTTGTCTTTCGGCCAGACGGCAGGAGTGGTTGCGCGAATATCACCGAACGAGGCGCCGGCTATAAGCAGTGAGGAGATGACGAGCAATGTTTTTTTCAGTTTCATGGCAGCATATGTTCCGTTGGTGTTGTAAATATCATTGATGATGAATTTATCACGCTTAAGATTATATCAAATTTTTTATTGTCTGTTGAGAGTTTCAGAGTTGAAGGAGGTGATACAAAAGTGATAATTTGTGGTATAATAGACGAATGATTGCCGAGATACAAAAGCTGAAAAAAGAGCGCAATGCCGTTATTCTCGCCCATAATTACACGTTGGGCGAAGTTCAGGACGTTGCTGATTATACGGGCGACTCTCTTGAGCTCGCACGCCGCGCCGTTCAGGTCGATGCCGACGTGATCGTATTCTGCGGCGTTTATTTTATGGCCGAGACGGCAAAGATATTGAATCCGGCCAAGACGGTCCTTATTCCCGAACCGTCTGCCGGCTGTCCTATGGCCGATATGATTTCCGGCGCCCAGCTTCGCGAACTAAAGGCGGCTCATCCCGGCGCCGTTGCCGTATGCTATGTCAACTCTACGGCAGAGGTCAAGGCTGAATGCGATATCTGCGTGACGAGCGGCAATGCTGAAAAGGTAATGGCGACGATAGGCCGTGATAAAGAGATTCTTTTTGTCCCCGACCGTCATCTCGGATCCCATATCGCCGCGAAAGAAGGGCGCGAGTACATCCTCTGGCAAGGCCACTGCCCGATCCACAATGCGCTTTCCGCAGAAACGGTAAAGGCGATGCGTGCTGAATATCCGGGCGCTCCCGTTCTCGTCCATCCCGAATGCCCCAAGGCGATCCGCGACCTTGCAGACGAATGTCTTTCGACGGGCGGTATGTGCGCCTATGCGCTTAAATTTGAGGCCGATACGATTCTTGTCGGGACGGAAATTGGAATCCTTCACAGGCTCCGCAAGGAAAATCCCTCTAAAACCTTTATCCCCGTGTCTACGGAACTTGTCTGCGCCGACATGAAAAAGATAACTCTTGAGAATCTTTTGGCGTCGCTCAGGGACATGAAAACGAAAGTTGAAGTCCCCGCCGAGACGGCGCAAAAGGCGCGCCGGGCGATTGAGGCGATGCTCAGCGCTTGCTGAATTCCTTTTCGTCTCTACGTTTGCCGGTCTTAAATCAGGTTGCCGGCAAGTCTTGGTGCGCTCATAACCCGATACCATAAAATCTGTGGATTGTTTATCTTTTTGCCGCAAATTTTATGTCAGATTTGGTATAATAGCATCAATGAAGAAGATAAGCATTGATAAAGGAGTCGTTTTCGGCGACGGTAAACTTACGTTCATCGCGGGGCCTTGCGTGATCGAGTCCCGCGCGATGGCGCTCGATCTCGCCAAGCGCCTTACGGCGCTTGCCGCGAAGCTCAAGGTGAATTACGTTTTCAAGGCGAGTTTCGACAAGGCGAACCGCACGAGCGTCGATTCGTACCGCGGTCCCGGAATCGAAGAGGGTCTTGACATTCTCGCCGAGATACGTCAGAAATTCGACGTCCCTGTCATTACCGACATCCACGAGCCCTGGCAGTGCGCACGCGCGGCCGAGGTCTGCGACATTCTTCAGATTCCCGCGTTTCTCGCGCGCCAGACCGATCTCGTGGTGGCAGCCGGCGAGACGGGTGCGGCGGTCAATGTCAAGAAGGGCCAGTTCATGGCCCCCGAGGATATGGCCCAGGTGATCCGCAAGATCGAATCGACAGGGAACAGGAAGATTCTTCTTTGCGAGCGCGGCTCCTCTTTCGGTTACCGCAATCTGGTCGCCGATATGCGCTCGCTCCTGATCATGCGCGAGCTCGGCTACCCCGTCATCATGGACGCGACCCATTCCGTGCAGCGTCCGGGCGGCCTCGGTACAGGTTCGGGCGGCGACGGCAAGTACGCACCCGCTCTTGCGCGCGCAGCGGTCGCTACAGGTGTCGACGGCGTTTTCATGGAGACGCACTTGAATCCCAAGGTTGCCAAGAGCGATGCGGCAAACGCGATTAAATTCTCGGAAGTCGAGAAACTCTGGAAAAAGCTTATTGCGATCAATGAGGTGGTACGTTCTTGAAGAAACTGCTCCTAACTTCTCTTATCGCGCTTGCGGCCTGCATCCTTTTCGCTGAAGAGGACGTGACGTTCGATTTGGCTGCGGCTACATCCCGTTTTGCATCCGATGAAGCGCGTCTTAAAGTTGAATACCGCAAATGCGTAGAGAAGTTGGATAAGCCGTCCGAAGGGATCGTCGTCCCCGTTGAGAGTCATCCGGACGGGTCTCTGAAGGTTGATGTGTATGCCGGCAGGGCTCAGTTTTTTGATAAGGATTCCGTAGTCTGGTGCGGCGATGTTGTCGTTCGGGAGTATGAGCCCAACGGTAATGTTAAAGTTGAGCTGAATGCAAGCGCCTGCATTGTCGACCGAAACACGAAAAGCGGCTGGATCGAGGGTTTTGCTTCCGGACGTTATGGAAAAACAAAAATCAGCGGGTGCGGAATTTACTTTTCTTTTCCTGATGAATTCGTTAAAATATCGTCAAAGGTTGCGATTGAGTCTTCCGATATAAAATTTGAAGGAGTTGAATTATAATGTTTTTAGCATCATTGATATTCGCCGCGGCGATTCCGGCTTCGAACGCGCCGATTGATTCTTCAGCCGGCGGGGCGGCCTCCGCCGCCGATGTCAATGCGCCCGTCGTGGTGGTTTCCGCAACGGCCGCCAAAAGCACGTCCGCGTCGACGAACATGCCGCGCAACGTGAAGGTTACGAGTGATAAGTCGACTTATCTGCGCAAGGAGGGTGTTCTTGTTTTTGACGGCAATGTGTTTGTCGACGATGTCGAGTTTAAAATGCATGCCGACGAGGTGACTCTTTTCCTCGGCGGTACGAACGAACTGAAACGTATCGTTGCCATCGGTAACGTCGCGGTGACCAACGAACTGCGATCGGGAACCTGTGCCAAGGCCACGTATAACAGAGCTTTGAGCCGCGTCGTTCTGTATGGTGACGAGGCGAAGGGTATCACCGCCAGGCTTAACGACAACGGAAAGCGCAAGAGCCAGGTCGAAGGCCGCAGGATAACCTTCTGGATCGATACCGAACAGGTCGAGGTCGACGGATCGGTTATTACCGTCGATGTCGGCAACGGAGATGTGAAGGACAGCGCGAAACGCTTCCTCGGCAATTAGGATCGGAACTTTCAACAAGATGATGCAAGATGATGTTGTTTCTCAGGCGATGAGCGCGATGGCAGCGGAGAAGTCCGCCGCCGTGAGTGCCACCCCTAAAAAAGAGCCTGATCTTAAGGCGACGGGGCTCGTCAAGATTTACGGCGACCGCACGGTCGTCAACGGGATGGATGTTTCCTGCTCTTGCGGTGAGATAGTCGGCCTTCTCGGTCCAAACGGAGCCGGTAAGACGACGACATTTTACATGATTGTGGGTCTTGTCACCCCGAATCAGGGCAAGATCGTTTTTCAAGGCGAGGATATCACGTTCGATCCTGTTTACAAACGCGCCCGCAAGGGGCTCGGATATCTCGCTCAGGAGCCGAGCATCTTCAGAAAGCTTTCCGTTTGGAACAACGTCATGGCGATTCTTGAGACGATGCCTTTCAATCGCAGACAGCGCAATGCGCGGGCCGAGGAGCTTCTCGCGCCCTTTGATCTCATGAAGGTCGCTGATCAGCCCGCTTATACTCTTTCCGGAGGAGAGCGGCGTAAACTTGAGATTGCCAGAGCCCTCGTCCGGAATCCTTCGATTCTGATGCTGGACGAGCCGTTCGCGGGCGTAGATCCGCTGTCGGTCAATGAAATCCAGGACATCATCCGTCGACTCGCCAAGCAGGGTCTCGGAATTATTATAACGGATCACAATGTGCGTGAAACTTTGTCGGTCGTCGATCGCGCGTACATGGTCTACAACGGCCGTCTTTTGAAAGAGGGCACTACCGAGGAACTTATACGCGACGAGGATGTCCGTTCGCGTTATCTCGGCGAAGATTTTAGAATGTAATAGAAAAAAAGAACCAAAAGAAAGGAGCAAGACAATGAGCATAGAAATCACCATGAGACACAGCGATGTGAGACTTGAAGCTCTCAAGGAGTATGCGCAGTTGCGTATGGATAAGCTCGCCGCGAAATTTCCCAAGGTAACGTCCATCAATATCGTCATTGACATCGACGTCAAGAAGCGTATGTACATGGCCGAAGTTATCGCCAACCGTCTCGGTGAGACGGCTGTCGGTGCCAAGGAATTTTCCGAGAGTGCCAAGAGCGTCATCGACGCGGCCGCCGCACGCGCGGAGCGTCAGCTCTTGAGAATGCGCGTCAAGGCTCGGAAGGGCGCCGTGAGAAAACAGCGCGCCGCTTCCGCCAAGAACTGAAAGCCTAAATGAAAAACCTGCCAGCCAAGGACGCCGACAAAGGCACGAATTTCACCGTGGCCGACTTTCTTGAAGCCGGGCGCGACCGGTTGAAGATAAAACTGGTCGCGGGGGCTGAAAACGTCTCCAAGGTGATGGCCGAGCCTATCGTCAACCGTCTCGGGCTGGCGCTAACGGGGTTTTTCGGGTGCTTCGCGTGGAAGCGCCTCCAGCTTATCGGAAATGCGGAGTGGGCGTATCTCACTTCGCTTTCCGGTAAGGAACGTACGGCGAGATTCAAGGAGCTTACCGCCCACAAGGCGTGGCTTTTCGTGTTTACAGCCGACCGCCACGCCTCCGCAGAGGAGATCAAAATCGCCGAGGAGTGCGGAGCGGTGATAATGGAGAGTCCTTTGAAGACCCGCATTTTCTCCCGTCACGCCACGTTCATAATGGAGCAGCTCGGTGCGCCCAAAACGTCGCTGTACGGGACTATGATCGAAGTTTCCGGACTCGGGGTTCTCATCGAAGGCGATCCCGGACTCGGAAAGAGTGAAACGGCTCTCGGTCTCATCAAGCGCGGCAATGCGCTCATCGCTGACGATTTGACATGCATCCGCAAGGATGTCGCGACGAACTTCCTCTTCGCCAGCGCGAGCGATTCGACGGCCGGCTTCATGGAGATCCGCGGCATCGGTATCATGAACGTTTCGAGGGTTTTCGGGGTCAATGCGGTGCGAGGCGAAAAACGTCTCCAGCTCGTCTTGACGCTTAAACGTCTCGATGACATAAAGGGCGAAGTCGACCGTATCGGTCAGACCCGCCGGGCGCGTACGATTCTCGGAGTCGACGTGCCGAATATCATTATTCCGGTTTCGGAAGGGCGCGACCTCGTCAATTTAGTTGAGACGGCGGCCCAGCAGCAGAAGTTGATTTTGGCAGGGTATGATCCCGTGGCTGATTTGTCGGATCATCTCCATCGCAGAGCTCAAGATTTCAAGGTGAAAAAAGGGAAGGCTAAAACAAATGGCAGATAAAATCACGAGAGAATTCACCCTGCACAACAAGTACGGGATGCATGTCCGGCCGGCCGGACTTTTCGCCAAGACCGCGAGCCGCTTCGACGCGGACGTCGAGGTCGAGAAGGACGGCAACGCCGTTTCCGGAAAGTCGATCATGGCGCTCATGACGCTTGAGGCCACGTGCGGAACGGTTTTGAAGGTGACGGCGAGCGGTCCTCAGGCCGTAGAGGTCTTGGATGAGCTTGAAGCGCTTGTCGCGCGCAAGTTCGATATTCCGGATGAGCAGTAAGCCGATGAAAACAATCGCGGGACTTCCGACGGCGAGAGGCTTCGCCGCCGGTCCTGTGTTTATTTATCGCGGTGACGGCGAGATACCAATCCGCGAATACGTCATCGAAGAGCATCTCGTTGATAACGAGATGCGTCGGCTTCAGCGCGCGATGGTCGAAACAAAGCGCGACCTCGAGGGGCTTATCTCCGTTCTCAAGGAGCGTACCGGTCGTTCTGATGTGCGTGTTTTCGAGTGTCATCTGATGATACTTGAAGACATTGTTCTTCAGGACGAGACTAAGAATTATATTTTAAAAGACCGTCTTAACGCAGAGGCCGCGGTGAGAAAGACGGCGAGCGGGGCGAGGGCCCAGTTCGAGCGGATGAATGATCCGTACTTCAGAGAGCGTGTGCGCGATCTCGACGATATCGAGCGGCGTCTCCTGAAAACGCTTATCGGTTATGATAGACATCCGAAGCTGGAATTAACAACCCCCTCAATTGTCGTAGCCGACGATCTGACCCCGTCCGAGACGGTTCAGCTTCCCAAGGAGTATGTTCTCGGCATCGCGACTAACGGAGGCTCGACGACGAGTCATGCGGCTCTTCTGGCGAGAGCGTTGGCGATACCGGCCGTAACGGGTTTAGGCGACATCACTTCGCGCGTATCCCCCGGGGAGACAGTTCTTTTAGATGGCACAAACGGTGCGATAACTTTAAACCCCGACAAGGCTACTGAAGCTGATTTTGCCGCTTTGGTCAAGCGTCAGAAAGATTTGACCGAGGAGGTCGCTTCAGGTGTGCCTGCCGGTACTCTTAAAGACGGCGGTGAGATTCTCATTTACGCCAATATCCATCCCGGCGTTCCGATTGCGGGGGTTAAGGCGTACGGAGCCCGCGGAATCGGACTGTACCGAAGTGAATACCTTTGGCTGACCAACGAGGTCGAGCCTTCCGAGGAGGAGCAGTTTGATGCGTACCGCAGCGCCGTTGAATTTACGGCCAAGTTCATGCCTCCCGGAGCGTCGGCCACGATACGCGCTCTCGATATCGGCGGCGACAAAATGGTTCGCGGCATAACCGCCAAAGAGTCCAATCCCTTTCTCGGCAACCGTTCGATCCGTTATCTTCTTTCGAACCGCGAGGTTATGCGTACGCAGTTCCGCGCGATTCTTCGTGCATCCGCCTACGGGCGGGCGCGTCTGATGTATCCGATGGTCTCGTGCGTCGAGGAGATGACCGAGGTCGCGTGTGCGCTCGAATCGATCAAGCGCGAACTTGCCGCCGAGGGTGTCGAGTTCGACAGGAACATCAAGGTCGGAGCGATGATAGAAGTTCCGAGCGCTGCGCTTTTGTCCAGGGAGCTCGCTATCCATTGCGATTTCTTCTCAATCGGAACGAACGATCTTGTCCAATATACGATGGCGGCCGATCGCGGCAATGAGGCGGTGGCCCACCTCTATCAGCCGCTCAATCCCGCCGTTACGAGACTCGTCAAGATGACGGTTGAGGCGGCGAAAGGAGCGGGGATTCCCGTAAGCGTCTGCGGAGAGTCCGCGGCGGATCCCGTCGTAGGTCTCTACTGGGCCGCGCTTGGAGCCGATACGCTTTCGATGAGCGCGTCGTACATTCCCGTCATGTCGAAACTTTTCTCGGCACTTACGCGTGCTGACCTCGAGGAGTATGCGAAGATTCCCGAATCTCTGCCTTTTGGTTCCACCGCGCAGGCGATTTACGGCGCGTGTCACGATTGGCTCGCGGCGAAGGTTCCCGAACTTCGCGAGAATCTCGTATGATACGCGTAAAAGAGATAGTCCTGGAGCGTGTCGAGACCGCCGTAGGCGATGTCGAAATCGACAATCGGGGAGTGATGTCCGACAAAGCTCTCGAGGCGACCGGATTCACGAAACGCTTTGTTGTCAGGGATGGCGTTTCGCTTTTCGATCTTTCGATGGCGGCCGCCTCCAAAATCCCGCGGGAAGAACTTTCCGAAATAGGCGGCGTCGTCGCGGCGACGTTTTCGAACGAGAAGCGCTTTCCTCAGCTGTCGGTTGCTGTAGCCTCAGCGCTCGGTCTCGGAGCGGACATTCCGGCGTTCGATCTTCAAATGGCCTGCAGTGCATATCCGTACGCAGTTTATCTCGCAGGCAGGATGGCGGCCGATACAGGGCGGAAGATTCTTGTTATAGACGGTGACATCCAGTCGGTGCTGTCGGATCCGGCAGATACGGCGACGACTCCGCTCTTCAGCGATGTTGCGAGCGCGACGGTAGTTTCGGCGGGCGAAGGCGAGGACAGTTTTGTAGCCTTTTATTCAAACGCTTCCGACGCGCTTTCGTGCGGGGTGTCCGGCCCGATAAAAATGGACGGTTTTGGCGTTTTTTCCTTCGTCGCGTGTGAAGTCGCTCCGTTTCTGAAACGCTTCATCTCAGATACAGATGGGGCTCGCGTGGACGCATTTGTTCCGCATCAGGCCAATATGTATATGATTCGCCAATTGGCCAACACGCTCGGATTAGCGGATAAACTTCATACGAGCGGCGAAGAGTTCGCCAACCCCGGCTCCGTGTCTATCCCGCTCACCATCGCTGAGCGCGGTGTTTCGGGCCGCGTTCTCATCGCTGGATTCGGCGCGGGGCTTTCGGCCTCCGCCGCGCTTGTAACGATACCTGAAAATTGACTGTCATTGAAATAAGCACGATCTTTATTCTTTGTGAGAAAAGTGATATAATGAAATTGAATTCAGCATGTTGAAATGAGCGGTTTTGTACATTTACATCTTCATACGACGTATTCACTTCTTGACGGACAGTGCCAGATCGTGCCGCTCGTAAAGAAGGCGCGCAAGCTCGGTATGAAGGCGCTCGCCGTTACGGATCATGGCAACCTGTTTGCTCTTAAATCGTTCTATGACGAGTGCCGCGCGAAGAACGCCAAAAAATACGGCGATCTGGCCGACGCGACGATAAAGCCGATTTTGGGGTGTGAGGCGTACGTCACGTCGACGGGAGACCTTAAGAGTCGCGACAAGAGCGAGAAGCGTCATCACCTCTGTCTTCACGCTAAAAATCTGACGGGCTATCATAATCTCGTAAAGCTCATTTCGACCGCGCATATTGACGGCTTTTATCATAATGCGCGTATAGACCACGCGCTTTTGGAGAAATATCACGAGGGGCTTCACTGTTCGTCGGCGTGTATCGCGGGTGAGGTTTCGCGCGCCATCGACAACGGTGACATGGCCGAGGCGGAGCGCATAGCGAAGTGGTACAAGGATCTATTCGGCGATGATTATTCGCTCGAGGTGATGATTCACAAGTCGACTAAATTCGGTGACGATATTCCACTTGAGACGCGCAACGATTTCCGCAATCTCTACGAGCGTCAGGTAAAGGTCGTAAAGGGTATGCTCGAGCTCGGCAAAAAGCTCGATATCCGTGTGGTCGCGACGAACGACGTCCACTTCCTCGATAAGGACGACGACGATTCCCATGACGTGCTGCTCGCGCTTTCGACAGGCGCGAAGATGAGCGACACGAAGCGAATGATTTATACGGGTGAAGAGTGGTTTAAGAGCGAGGAGGATATGCGCCGGCTTTTCGCCGAAAATCCTGAGCTCATCGACAACACGCTCGAGGTAGCCGACAGAATAGAGGAATATAAGCTCGACTCCGATCCAATCATGCCCAAGT
>JAEIGA010016440.1_pt1 | contig 11261 bp, 20 predicted proteins | sample 9270691 | NCBI WGS metagenome assembly JAEIGA01 (sample SAMN17057246, study PRJNA624740) | gut metagenome | biome: biome; isolation source: fecal sample | host: Bos grunniens | place: China: Xizang | collected 2019
TTCCTTTGTTCTCAATAAAACCACCATATACGGGGGTGTATGAAAAACCGCTATCCTTTATAAGTTCAATAATCTCTTTAATTCTTTCATTATTGATACTTGCAAGTTTCTCCTTATCCTTTGGATTATTTGCATCAAGTCCAAAGTCAGCACCACCCCTACAAGGGGAAATGATTACATAACCATCTTTTGTGTGTCTATCAATAAGTGATTTTGCGTTAATCTCATTAAGAGAAACCATAGGTGCATTATTGAAAGTTTCTCTTATTTCGTGTAGGAAATTTGGGTGTTTACTAACCATACCCATTCTTTCCATTAAATTTCTTGACTTATTATTCATATCTTTTATCTCTTTTATCTTATATAAATAGTTAAATGTTTGCTCTAAAAATCTTGTAAATCTCCCTCACTTCTTCTGTTGAGAAATGTTCAAGATTTTCATCGTACATATCTTCTCCCCTCTTATCATCGCAAGAATGTAGCATAAGGTAAGTTTCTGCATTTCTTGGATTATAGTGCAAGAAAAGTGTGAAAAGTTCAGTTTCAACTTCTTCATCATAGAGAAACAAGTTCACTTTTGTATTGTCGGGAAAATTCCAAGAAGTGGTAGCATTATCCTGAATACACAAACACATATCTGTAATCATTTCGTTCTTGGAAAGATTATCTATGTCTTGTTTATGTGCATACATAGCAAGGAAATCATCATAACTATCAAAATCATTGCTTTCCTCAGTGTCAAAGTACATATTTTTGAGAACACTATCTATGTTCATCAGTTCAAGATTTGTTTCAAAGAAAACTTCTTCAATCACTTGTGGATTATAGTCAAAGCGAACAATAACCTCACGAATGAAAGTGTCCTTAACATTAAGCATCAAACCATTTCCACCGAAACAGAAATGTACTGAGTGTATCATCATCTTCCTACTATCCAATCTAATATAAGGAATTTCATACTCACTCTCATAAGAATTGTGGTCAAAAAGGATTGAGTTATTACCTATCAGTTCGTAAAGTGCTTTTGCTTGGTCTGTTATTTTCATAATCGTTCTGTTTTCATTGGTTTAACTTAACAAGTGCAAAGATAAGTATTATTTTTCAATTATACAATACTTTCTTCATTTTTTCTACAATAAACTGTATAAACGGGTCCAACCCCACCACGATAAAGAACTTTGTCCTCCTCACTTTCAAGGAACGCATCAATATCTATATCATCGGAAACTTCAACCCAAGTTTCTCCATTGAAGAACTCATAAAGTTCATCAATATCATCTCGCCAATCAGCAGTACAAATTACTACTTTACAACCATCCCATACATAGTCAGAATGAAATTCCCCAAAATAAATGTCATTACCATCAATCTCCATTCTATCGCAATCGCCCTCCAACCAAACGAAAAGGTCATATTCTTCATCATTGTGTTGTTCTTCACTTATGAAATCATATTTGAGAAGAAAATCTTTGATTTCATAATAATCATTGTAAATTGAAAGAATTTTAATTTCCATAGTTTTATTTTTTTTATTGGTTTAACTTCTAACTGAATACAAAGGTAAGAAATAATTTTCAAACCACCAAATTTATTTTAAGTTATTTTCAATTTTTTTTCTCTAACCCCTTTGCCTTTCGTTTTGTTACTGCAAAGGTACGAAAAATAATTGATATATGCAATAGGTAAATAAAAAAAAGTTGTACAAAATTTTGTACAACTCTTAATAATAAGATATGAATAGAATTAAGAAAGTCTTACTACTATAACCCCACTACCATAATCCTCACTAATGTAAGTTCCACCAATATCAAGTCTACTTATGTTCTTACATTCATCATCATCAAACCCATAATCTTTGAGAATAAGGGGACTAACACCCTGCACAATAGTAACTCCCATTTGTCCACAATAATCGCTTGTATTATGTATGCAATAAGTAAGTTCTGTTATATCTCTGTTAAGGTTGATAACACAGACTTCCTTACTCTTAATACTTGGAGTTTCCTCTGTTTTAACCTCTGTATTTGCGCCATTCTCAAACTCTGCAAGTTCTTCTTCTGTGAAAAAGATTTCATAATCTACATTCTTTTCAGCACAATACTTGATAATAATACTATCCCATCTATTAAGTGGTGCATCTACAAGATTATAAAAGCAAATATGGTCAAGAATATCGTTTGGATAATAGGTTTCATCGTACCAACCAAGAAAGTCCTCAAACTCTTTGTCAGAAAGACATCTACCAATATAACCCACTACATCTCGCTGAATTATGCAAATAACTTCGTGAGTGTTATCTGTGGAGTGCTTGAAAGGATTTGCAAAGTTCATAATCATATCATTTACATACCTTTCCAAAGCAGGATTATGCCAATCCATTTCACTTTCTTCCTCTACACCTATTGCGTGGAAAAGTTCTTTCTCTACTACCTCACGCATTTCAAGTAATGCTTGGTAGTAAAACGCATCGTAGTCATCCCCAAGAAAATTCTTGAAGAAATTTTTTAATTCAGTTTCATTATACAACCCACGAACATTGTTGTTTGTGTTCTTAACCATTGTAATGAGGGCAAGTGCCTTTTCAAATTTTCTTGTTTCCATATCTGTTTCTGTTTTTATTGGTTTAACTTAACGACTACAAAGGTAAGTATTATTTTTCATATATGCAATACTTTTGATAAAAATTATTCCATATCCCAAGTAATTTCTTCTTCGTGGAGGAAATTTTCTGCATCCTCTACATTATCAAAAGTCTTACGATAGCAATCCCATTGGTAAACAACTCGTTCTTTTGGTTTATCCAAACAAAATACCATTTCTGCAGCTTGAGGTAAGAAAAATACATATACATAGTATTGACTATAATTATGATTGTTTGTTTTTACTAACACTCTTTTTTGGATAATGTCCTGCTCAATAGTATGAAACTCATTGGTATTATAGAGCATAGAAATGCCGTGAACATCAACAAAGTTTTGAAACTTATTGTTGAGGTGTGTAAGACAATTTTCCTCCATTTTACCCAATAAAGTATAAGGTCTACTACTTTTTTTAATCCTATAATACTCTGTGTCAGCAATTCTTTCTTCAAGAACTACACTCTGTGGGGTTGGCAAAATCTGATAAAACTTTCTCATATTCATTCTGTTTTTATTGGTTTTTAATATGTTTATTCTTCTTGAGCAATTTTTCCATACTTGAATAAAGATTGTGTTCATCACAAGTAACTAAATAAGAACTGAATCCAAGTTTAACATCATACTTGATTGATACAATGCTTTTAACTTTCACATCAATAGAACTGATTGTCCCGTGTTTGATTTTCCCATCATAAACAAACCACACACTATCTCCTACTGCAAAGTTTGTCTTGATTGTCATTTTTCCCATATTTGTTTTGTTTTAATTGTTGATACAAAGGTAAGAAATAAAATTGATATATCCAAATTTATTTTGATAGTTCCCACCAATCTATTCCAAGAAAGTCTTGTTCAAAATCTCCCAAATCAAAACTTTCATCTGTTTCCATATACATATCTTTGAGAAGATTATATATTCCCATTTCCCCACACTCCTTTTCAATTTCATCTATCTCAAGGTCATTTTCTGCATAGAAATCAAAACTACCACCACTACCATCAGCAAAACTAACTTCAAGGTAAGTACCTGCTTTATTAAGTGTTACTTCCTCAACAATCTTTCTCTCCCCATCTACAATAAGATAAGGTGGTTCTGCATCTTCGGAATAAGACTTCAAATCAAAATAAATGGTTCTACCATTCAACAATTCTGCAAGTTTCTTTACTACTTCTGTGATTCTCATAATATATCTCTGTTATTGGTTTGCTCTGCAAAGGTAAGAAATAATTTTGGTAACTCCAAATTTATTTTCAATTATTTTCCATTAGTTCCCTAAATGGTTTTAGATTACTCCAAATCTCATAATCCACAGGCATATCCAAGTAATCATCATAGCAAGTGTTTTCTCTGCCACCCTCACAACCGAACATAGAAATCTCCTCTACCTTTGACAAGTCCTCACTTATCTTCATAATAGGGAAACAATTATATGTCTTTCCATTATACTCTATGTTTCTTGTCCTACCATAGTAGTTATGATAAAGACCATCAAAATCGTTAATCTCTAACCCTTTCTTGCTTGTTGTTTCAACAATCTGTCCGTTTGAAATCTTAATTCTCATATCTGTGTTTGTTTTTATTGGTTTAACTTAACAAGTGCAAAGGTAAGCATAATTTTTCAATTATGCAATACCTTTGCTAAAATTATTTCACAATATGTTTTAATATAAAAGTAAAATCTTCAAAATCAAACCTACCATAGTGTTCCCAATTAAACCAATCACTATTACCTATTCTGATGAATAAAGCATCATCCTCAACTTTTGCACCTAAAATAGTTTCCCATTCATCTATACATTCATCATAAAATCTTGGGTATGTTGTTGCATCTGTAAACTTAATAGGGTTTCCATTAAATTTATTCTCTTGTATCTTTGCAACAAGTTCATATAGACACTTTCTCCTATTGTTTTCTGCTTCATCTACAACCTTAGAAAGTTCATCAAACTTATCAAAAAGTGGAAGATAGTCAAACTTATCAAACTCATCTGACCACAATACAATATCAATAAATTCTGCGGTGTTTGCATCTTTGATATTCTCATAGAAATCTACAAACCAACATTTGCAGTTCTTAACACTTTCATAAAGACTATCCACCTCAAAGATACTGAATACATCTATATTTACATTATCATTGTTCTTGCAAAGGCGCATATCAATTACATTGCCCTCATCGCATTGTTTGATTGCATCAGTAATCTTAACATAAATCTTCTTGTAAAAATCTTGCTTTGTCATAATATTTCTGTTTTTATTGGTTTAACTTACTTGACTACAAAGGTATGAAATTTATTTCTTATCTGCAAATAATTTTCGCATTTCCTTTAACATTTCTAATGTTATCTTCATATAGGTATGTATAGAAGAATAACAATCACTACCATCTTCCCAGGTTTCTTCCTCTCTAATGAGTTGCCACCCCTTTTCTTTCATAAGGTAATTACAATATGCGTGGTCGTGTTTCCAATCCCCATACTCTATATGAATAGAAATAGTACCATCACGATTCTCATTGACCTCCTCATAAATGCCATTCTCTTGCAAATACTTCTCAATTTCTCTTGTATCCATATCTGTTTGTTTTTATTGGTTTGCTCCACAAAGGTAAGTATAATTTTTTTATTATGCAAGTATTTTCTTAATTATTTTCAGATAATACATACACATCAATATATGATGGGTTTCTATCATATAATTCATTATCTTCATCACTATCAGCATCAAGGTTTTCCAATTCCTTAATATCCCAATCAATATCTTTTATTACTGCATATTCTTTACCATTCTTTTTGACAAAGGTAGGGAAATAACAAGCAAGAGAATTTTCATCAAGTTCACAATCATCTGTTTCGTGAAAACATCCATTATCTTTCAACATATCATCAACAATATCGTCTGCTAATTTATCATACAAACGAAGAATATCGTTGAGGTTAGAATAATACCCTAAATGATTGTAATGTTTCTTTTCCATATCTGTTCTGTTTTTATTGGTTTAACTTATCTGACCACAAAGGTAAGAAATAATTTTCAAACTACCAAATTTATTTTCAATTATTTTTCAACTATTTTCCTTAACCCTTTGCTTTCGTTTTGCTACTGCAAAGGTAAACATTTTTTTTGACATTTGCAATACCTTACAAGAAAAAATATAAAAAAAAGGCAGGTACGAGAGAACGCCCTGCCCAAACCAATAAACATTAAACACTATGACATTCAGAATGAATGTTTGAGATATAACTGATTAAATATCAGTTAATTAGTAGTCGATAGCGGTAACGCTCCGCTGTCCCCGCCGTGAAAGGGCGATGTGCTAACTTCTACACCAATCGACCATTATATTTTCAAATCTTATATAAATAGTTCTCAAATTCATTAAATCTATAAAAATCGCATTTTAATTTTTGAATAATTATATTTTGTCTTTCTATATCTTTATCACATAATATTGAATTTTTAACATCTTTGTAATGTCTTGGTTCATCATATTCAAAAACTATATTTCTTACTTTATCATAACCATCAACATAGTATCCACAAACTTGAAATTCCCCACCATTTTCTGCGTGTTGTAAATCCCATCCCTTTTCTTCATTAAGAGCATTAATAAAATCAATGGATTGCTTATTATATCTTGGACACTTAACATCTTTATTTGAAGATAAATAATTCATTGCTGAAACTCTCATTTTTTCTTTTGTTTTTTGAGAGTGTTTTTTACCATCAAATCCCCCAATATAACCCCCACGCATTTTTTTTATTTGTTTCGTTTCAGACATTTTTTTTAAGGATTCACAAGTTTCTTTAGTCTGACCTTTGTGTGGGTGATGTTTAATTCCGTTTCTACAATCTTCATTATATTTAATAAAATTACTAACACTTTTTATTCTTTGAGAATTATCTTTACATCTTATTTCGTGTTGTATTAAACTATTTTTTCCAACACATTCTTTTCCACAAAATTGACAATTATAAATTTCTTTGGAGATGTGACTTCTCTCTTTAATACAAGACCTCGCATATTCTAAATGTTTTAGAGATTTCTCCCTATTAGGGTTTTGAGGACATTTACCTGTGTGGGAAGCATAAGATTGTTGTTTTTCAAACTCTTTTCCACAAAATTGACATTTATACATATAACTTTTAGTTTATATATAAATATCACTATATAATGAAAAGTCCTAACTTCTATACGAAATTTTTATAAATTTTAACAAATTTTTCAAAGAACTTATTATTTTTCTTATAAAACTTTATTTCAAAAATAATATAAAGAATATATTGGAAATTGTCAAGAGGTGTGTCTTGTAAAATCCCGAAACAATTAAATGACACATCGCCTTGGTGGAACATAATACCACTTGGGGATTAGTATGTTTTGCATTCTTCTGTCAGAACTGACCAATCTAATTCAAATAATTCAGTTCGCTGACAATTTCCTCACTTCTACTCATTAGTGCGTTTCATCGCATAAATTCGGCACTCTCACCTATAAACCACCAACAAGATTTCCTATACAGAAATTCGGTGGGAGTGTTTATCTGTCCTTAACCCGACCATCAGACAGAATCCTACTTCATCAAGCATAAAATAATGTCGGATTTATAAACCAATCAAAACAAAAACTATGTAAGTTCTAAATTTCTCAGTATAACTTCTTTCTTAATGTGTTTACCACTTGGGGTGTACCACTCTACTGACTTAACTCCAAATTCGTGGTGGTAGTTGCATATCTTGAAATACTTTGCATCTGCAAACTTTGTCTTGCCCATTGAAATGAGTTCCTTGATAGTATAACTCACTCCCAATTTCGTAAGGGTTGTTGTCTTTGTTTTACTGAAATCTTTTGAAAAACCCGTTACAGAAATTCTGTTAAAATCGTGTGTTGTTTTCATAATGTTTTTCTTTTATTAGTTTGCTCTGCAAAGATAAGTAGAATTTTTCAAACTACCAAATCTTTTTTAAGTTTTTTTTATTGTTTCTATATATCTATATGCAACTATCGTGCCAAACTTATCGTTTTTTGAAATTAGTTTTCACTTCGTTTAATATATTATATTTAACACAATACTTTCTAATGCCGTTATCTGTCATATTAAACATTTTTCCTAATTGAATTAAAGATTTACATTTTAGAGATGTATCAATTAAAGTTTCTTTGGTAATTTGTGTGTTTTCCATCGCTTTATTTGCACAATCTTTACTACAATACACCTCATTTCTACTTGTAAATTCTTTGCCACAATAAGCACAGATTTTAATAGGTTTCTCTTTGCGTTTATTTTTACCACCCCAATATTCTCTGTTTTTAATTATTTCTTGTTGTCTTTTATCTTCTCGTTCTTTAAGAAATTTAATAACTTCTTCATCAGTAGCAGAAAGATTAGATATTGCAGGATTACCAATATTTTTACCTCTATATGTTTCTGTAAAATAATGGCAATTAGGACAAAGTAATTGCAAATTAGTTAACTTATTGTCATAATGGTTTCCGTTAATATGATGTAATTCTAATGGAATTGGTAAACCATTATCCCATATTGTTCTACCACATATTTCACACTTATGCTCTTTTACACCTTCTTTTAACAACCTATTTTTAAGTTTTGATGATTGCCCATATTTTCCATCTGTTAAAATTTCTGATAAAGGACGAACACTAACTTTTTTATTTTTTGGTTTATTTGTAAAATGAGAAATGTCTAAGTTGTATTCAGCAATATATCTTTTAATGGTTCTATAATTACCACCTTTAGGTTGTAGATTTAGTGCTTTACAAACATCAGCATAATTAACACTTTCTTTTATGATTGCTTCAAGTTCTGTTTTAGTTACCATAATCTTTTTTATTAAAGTAACTAAAACGAACCTAAAAGTCAATAGTTTGTTAAAAGAAAATTTAACTCGTACTCCGAATGAGACTCGAACTCACACCCGCCATCCCTGGTCGGAGAGGATTTTAAGCAAATTCTTACTTTTGGACTATCTCTTCTCGCCATATTCAAAATAATTGAACTTAGGCACTCACGGACGCTTAATCTTGTTATTAAGTGGACGATTACCACCCAAGTAGTCTCTACACCTTTCGAAAGTTCGCTTTCGACTTGGCTCGCCCTCAGGTTTTCTCCCTCAGCCGAATTCATCCGTTATTTTACATAATCGTTTCCAATTATGGGAGGACAACTTATTTCTAGCGTTCCTCCGTGTCTACCATTCCACCATCGGAGCATTTATGTAGGAAACTTATGTTATTTCCTAAATCACATTGCAAATATAGTGATTATTTTTCAAACTACCAAATTTATTCTACATTATTTTCATTTTTTTTAATCCACCCCTCACGAGAAAGGAAGTTGTTAACAATATGCCACATTTCTTTTTTCTTTCTTGGTTTGAGGAAATGACTTGCATACTTCAATCCCTTGATACATTGATTTACAAGATAAAGATTATACTTTGCATCGTTCTGTGTGTCTGTTAAGACTTGAAGTGTTCGCTTAAGTTCTTCGCCATATTCATTTGCCAAATCAAGATTTTCTCTTGCCAATTTTTGAAATTCTTTGTAGTTGTCCAATGAATTTTTAAAAAATTCCAACTCAGATTTCAAAAATCCAATGTAACAAGAAAGAGCAATACAAAGTAATGTTGCGAATATACAATAAACTGCCATAATTTTCAATTTTAAGGTGGTTTTTAGACACTTTCTCCCTTAATTAAAGGGAGAGTGCCATTTTGTTCTTAAAAGGTCTTATATCATCTTTTTTATAGATATTAAAGACTTCCCATTTTCTATTTCTCTGTCTAACCCTATAAGGGATATTGAGAGAATCAAGGACTATGTTCATTCTTGACTTTGTGATATTGCTTTCAAACCCACAATTATTGAGTTTCACAGAATTTCTGCTAAAGTCAATTTCAGCAATGATATATCCGTGCAAGTTGACAAGGCACTTGGTATTCTTACCATTAAAAGATATTGCAGTATTAGAAAGGACTGCGTTCTTTTTGTTTCTAATTGCTGAATAAATGTTTTTTTCAATCTGTCGCATAATGTTTTTTGTTTTTATTGGTTTAACTTTTTTGACAATGCAAAGGTAAGCATTATTTTTCAATTATGCAAATTTTTCTTCAAGAAATACTGCAATTTTTAGCAAATAGTCAATTTCAAGTTCTTCAAGTGTCAGAGTAACATTATATTCCTCATTAAACAAATCAAGTGTGATATTATCATCTCTCTTAATGTATTCATATCCATCGGGACAATGATAAGTGATTCGTTCAACATTACAAAGTTCTCCTGCTTTTGTATCAATAAGAGGGGAGTTGAATTTATCTACTATGATAATGTCCTTATTGTTTTTGATAAGAATATCAATAACTTTTTGAATCATCTGCTCACGCAAAACTTTAATCTGTTCTCTAATTACTTTCATAGTTATTCTCTATCCATAAAATACCAACTTTCAACACAATATCCGTATTCATCAGACAACCAATCAGAAATATCTTCTTCATCTACACTTGTCGGTACCCATACCCTATGTGGCACACCCTCATCGGCAAAAGTTTCAAACTCACTATCGGAAACATCCCATTTCACATAAACCTCTCTTGCATCTTCTTCCTCATCATTTTCTTCTCCCGTACAAGACCAAGAACCATCAGCACCACATAGGTGTCCACAAGAATATCCATCTTCAAGTTGGTTCATAATTTCCTGCAATGCGTAAATTGCATCTTGTGTTGTAGCACACTCAAATTCAGTTTCAAACTTAATCATATCTGTTCTGTTTTAATTGGTTTAGTCATCAATAGGGATAAAAATTCCCTCTGTTTCCAAAAGATGGTCAATAATTTCATTTGCGATAAAAATATCTATTTCCTCTTGAAAGAGATAACCATTATTGTCCACACCTATTTTCACTTCCCCAAGTTCATCTTCATCAAGAAAGACTGATACTATTTTTTCTCCCTCAAAGCAAGTTTCCATAGGGACTTCAAATTTTTTACAATGGTCTTTCTGATGTGAAAGATAATATGCTAATGCACTCTTTTCCATATCTTATTTTTTTTTATTGGTTTGCTCTGCAAAGGTATGAAATAAAAATGATAACTCCAAATTTATTTTGTATTTTTTACATAGTGTACTCAAAAGAGTACCTTTATATATAAAAATAGGGTTTATCTGTACCACCCATCAAGATACTTCTTCTAACCCTTTGAAGAATTGGGAGTTGCCATATCAACCATTCTGCTACCACTCCTTTACTGCGTGGTTTGTGAGCATCTAACCCATTTAACCTACATCGTAGGACTGCTCCGTGGCGAGTGTGGGGGAGTATCAGTCCCCCATACCCTTAATATATCGTTTCCTCTGTTATCGTTACCTCTGTATGGTTCTGACAATAGAAACCATATTCATAGACTTCCCAAACAAGGTCTTTCTCCCAATTATCATCAACTTCCCAACCATCTGATTCAAGTTGTGGGGCAAGTTCTGCTTTTTCATCAGCAATGAACTCCTCAGCATATTCTTTTGCCTTTTCCATAGTGGAGAAACATCTTACATCGTTTCTCAATTCACTTCCATCGCTGACCTGCGTAATGTGTACTACAAA
>JAEIGA010016441.1_pt1 | contig 11260 bp, 10 predicted proteins | sample 9270691 | NCBI WGS metagenome assembly JAEIGA01 (sample SAMN17057246, study PRJNA624740) | gut metagenome | biome: biome; isolation source: fecal sample | host: Bos grunniens | place: China: Xizang | collected 2019
AAATGTCTAAATTAAATCCTGTATTTTTACCAGCAAATGTTACAAAAGTTCCTATTCCAGAATGGACAACATCTGATGAGAATATAGTAACAGTTGATAATAAAGGTTTAATAGTAGCAAAAAGTGAAGGTCAAGCTGAAATAACAGTTGATTATGGAAATGGTATTAAGGCTTCTAGAATTGTAAAAGTATCAAGAGTTCATGCGGATTCAGTAGTTTTCGATAAAAAGATTGAAACATTAATTAAAGGTGAAGAAGCTGTTCTAGTTGCTAAATTAGTTCCAGAACTAGCTGTAGATGAAATTTCTTGGTCATCAAGTGATGAGTCTATTGCAACAGTTGATCAAGCTGGTAACGTAAAAGCAATTAAATCAGGAAAAGTTAAAATTACAGCAACATCTTCTAATGGAAAATCTGCTACAATGGAAATTACAGTTAAAGAAGCACAACTTGAATTTGTAACATTAACTTTAGAAAAAACAGAATTAAAAGAAGGCGAAACAACAAAATCAACAGTAACATTTAATCCTGAAACAATTACTGATGAGGTTACAATAACATATTCATCATCAAATGAATCAATGGCAACAGTTGATAACTTTGGTGTTGTTACAGCAAAAAAAGCTGGTGAAGTTATAATCACAGTTGATGTAATTGCAATAAATGATGCTGGTGATGAAAAAGGTTTTTCTTCACTAGTAGATTTAACAATTATAGAAGTTCCAACAACAGATGGACAAATAGATCCAGATAAAGAACCTACTGGAGATAATGAAGATAAAGATCAAGAATCTGAAGGTGATAAAGAAAATTCAGATACAACAAACCCTGATGAAAATAAAGATCCTTCTAATGAAGAAAACAAAGATACAGAAACACCAAAAGAAGAAAATAAAGAAGAGACTAAAAAACCAACAACAAGTACAACAACTCAACAAGCAGTTGAAAGTTTAGTAACTTCTCCACATACAGGAGATATGAATATTAAAGCTCTAGCGGTAATGATGTTAGTTTCAATAGTAGGAATGTTCACTAGATTCAAAACGATTGATTTAATAATTAACAAATAATAAAGTTGGAGGCATAGAAAAATAATATGCCTCCTTTTTATAATAAATAGGAGTTCAGAAATTATGGCAGTAAAAAAACAACCAAAAGATTTAAGTAAAATGAGTAAAAGACTACAAAATAAAGTTATTAGAAATGCTATATTATTTGTACTTTTCTTAATAATGTTTATTTTCTCAGTTGTAAATTTAATTAGATGGGCAGTTTATAATGGTAAATCTGAAAGTCTAAAAAACCAATTGATTGAAAGTAGTTTTTCTGAGATTCCAAAAGATAAATATGCAAATACAAGAGATACTAAAAAGAAAAATCCAGTTGATTTTGACTCTTTAAAAGATAAAAATACTGATACTGTTGCTTGGATAAAAATTCCAGGTACAACAGTTGATTATCCAGTTGTTCAAACAACTAATAATGAATATTATTTGCATAAAGATTTTGATAGAAAATATAGTACATGTGGATGGATATTTATGGACTTTAAAAATAGTGCAAAAATGATTGATAAAAACACTGTTTTATATGGCCACAATATTAAGTCAGGTATAATGTTTGCTGACTTACAAAAGATACTTGATAATGAAATTGAAGGAGATGTAAATATTGAAGTTTATACTCCATATGAAAAATTAAATTACAAAGTATTCTCGTCATATATGACTTATCCAGATGATTATGCTATAAAATCAAATATTGTTGATGATGAAACACAAGGAGCATTTATTCGCGAAATGCTTGATAGATCAGAAACAATTTATAATTTAGTACCTTATAAAACAGACAAAGTTTTAACATTATCTACTTGTGATGATAGTGGTTCACAACGTATTTTAATTCATGCTGTTTATGTAGGTGGAGAAATTTATAAATATTAAAGGATTAACATATGAAGAATAAAAAACTTATAGTTTTAATAATATTTTTAATTGGATTATTTGTAGCAATTCCATCATTTGCAACTGAAATGGTGGAAACTGTTGATATGAGTCCTAAAAATTATTATAAGTTAAGAGAAGAATTTTATAAAAAACCAAATAAAGAACCTGCAAAGTTTTCAGTTGCAGTTAATAGTCAAACATCGATAGTAGATTATTTAGCTACTGAAGCGATGGTACAAAAAGAAAATATTGATATATCTCAGTTTAATATTACAACAAGCGAGCTTACTAAAATAGTATTAGCTGTTTTTGATAGACCTGAAATGTATGCATTAGGTTCATCATATAAGTATTATTATAGAATAGATCCAGATACAAATATAAAATATGTATTAAGCATAGAATTTAAATATATAATGACGCTTAATGAATATTTAGAAGCAGAAACAATAATAAATAAAGCAAAAAATTTATATTTATCTGGGATCAAACCTGAATGGAATGATTTAGAGAAAATAGTATATACAAATAATTTCTTGTGTCAATATTGTACATATGCATCAAATATAATAGAATCTTCTCACACATTATATGGAGCTTTAGTTGATAGATTACCAGTTTGTGATGGTTATTCAAAAGCATTTAAATTTTTAACTGAAGCAGCTGGAATAAAATCAATTGTTGTTACAAGTTTTGATATGGAACATGCTTGGAACATGGTTGAATATAACGGTGATTATTATCATTTAGATGTTACATGGAATGATGATAATGCTGGAGTTGGTAGAACAACTTATAGATATTTTTTAGCTAGCGATTCAGGATTTTCTGATTCAAATAGAAATCATTATTCATGGATGGCAGAAAATGATTTAACTGCTAATAATACTCAATTTGATGGAACTAATACACCATGGGGTATTGATTATTATAGAAGTTATTTGATGTATAATGATGGTTACTGGTATTCTTTAGATAATATAAAAAATGTAAATTATATAAATATTTGCAAACAAAGTTTAAGAAATTTTAATGATAAAACTATTACTAAGAAAGATACTTCAGACTTAGTTTTTGCAAATCCAAGTTATACAACTGATAATGATTATATTTATTTTACAACTCAAAATATGATTATGCAGATGAAATTTGATGGACAAGATATGAAGTCAATTTTTATGAATCCTAATCAAGGTTCTAAAGTGCTTTTTGGAATAGAATATAAAGATAAAAAATTCTATTATGATACTCTTGATTTAGTTAATAATTCTGCAAATACATCTACAAGAAAAACTTATGAATTAAATTTTGTATTAATTCAAGGTGTAGAAGTAGATGAAGTTATAGAGTTAAATGTTGATGAAGAAAAAACATTAACTGCAAAAATATTACCAGAAAATACTAGTATGGATAAAAAATTAACTTGGACTTCATCAGATACATCAATAGCAACTGTTGATCAAAATGGAGTTGTTAAAGGTGTTGCAGCAGGTAATGCGGTAATAACTGTTATGACATCAAATGGAAAGAAAGATACTTGTTCTGTAACAGTAAATGGAATTCCAGAAGAAGTTGTATATACTAATTTAGCAATAGAAGAAATTGATGGAAAATATGTAATTAAGTTTCCAGTTAAAACAACAATAAATTCATCATTGAGTATTGATAATTTCCCAGTTTTAGGTAAGGGTTATACCGTTGAAGTTTATACAAGCGATGATGCATTTAAATCTGTTTTAGATTATTATGGTTCAAAAAATATTATAAAAATAAAAAAAGATGGTAATGTTGAACAAGAATATCTAATAATTGTAAATGGAGATGTAAACGGTGATGGAAAAGCAATGTTATATGATGCTTTTCAAATACTAAAAGATACAATTCTTCCAGGTACAGTATTAGATGATTTTGATAAATTGATTAGAGATGCAAATAATGATGGATTTATAATGTTATATGATGCATTTCAATTCTTGAAAAGATCAATTTTAGGTATTTAAATAAAAGGATGTTTATGAAAGAGATAGAAATAGTAAAAGAAAGATTATTGAATAAAGACGCAAGTTTAGTTGTAATGTTTAAAGATGGAAATATAAAGGAATACTATAATAAAAGAGTTATAGATATTGTAAGTATTTTAAAAGAAAATGAAACTGCATTAAATGATGCAATAGTAGCTGATAAAATTATTGGAAAAGTTGCTGCGTCTCTTTTAATAAAAGGAAAAATAAAAGCTCTTTATGCAAAAACATTGAGTAAATATGGAAGAGAAGTTCTTGATGAAAACGGTATTTATTATGAGTATGATGAAGAGACTGAATATGTTATAAATAATGATAAAACTGGAATGTGTCCAATGGAAAACAAATTTAAAGATGAAAAGAATTTAGATATAATCTATGATTTTTTTGTTAATTAATGGCATCGATAGATGTCATTTTTTATTATAAAGTGAGCATTAAAGAGATAATGTATAAAAGTGTGTGATAAATGTTTAAATATATGTATTTTTATTTAAATTCTTGCTTGCTTTTAATGTGTTTTATAAATATAATGGTTGTGTAATTATATATAAGAAAGGATTTTTTTAATATGAAAAAAGCATTAATAATAATTGCAATTGTTGCAGTTGTGGCTGTAGCAGCTTTCTTTGTAGTAAAACCAATGTTACAAAAAGCTGAAAATACAGTAGATGAAGTAAAATCTAATTTAGTTTTAAATACAGCAGAAGATTTAACAAACTTCGTAACAAAATTATATGAAGGAAATGATAATTTATATGGTAGTTTAATGACACAAGCTATAGATCCAACAGATAATGATAGTGTTGCATATATGACAGGGTTAGATAATGGAAATGATGTACAATTTTGTGTTGTTTCTGAACCAATGATGTCATCACAAGCATATTCTTTAGTTATTGTTAAAGTAAAAGAAGGTGTTGATGTAAATGCAGCAGCTAAAAAAATGAATGAAAACATTAATATGAGAAAATGGATTTGTGTTGAAGCTGAAAAAGCTTATACAACAAGCAGTGGAGATATAATCTGCTTAGTAATGTCTTCAGAAGAGATGGCTAAACCAGTTTATGAAAAATTCAAAACATTAGCTGGCGGTATAGGAGAAGAATTCGTAAGAACAGCTGAAGTTGTAGAAATGCCTGATGATATGATGCCTGGAATGGATGAAGTTCCAGCTTATGATGGTGAACCAGCTGTATAATAAATGATAAATCAATAAAGCGCCGCAATTATTTACGGCGTTTTATTTGTTATAAGGAGTACGTATGATTTTTTCAAGTATAACTTTTTTGTTTTATTTTTTACCGGTACTTTTAATCGTATATTATTTAGTGCCTAAAAAAGCAAAAAATATAGTATTGCTTGTTTCATCAATGTTATTTTATTTTGTTGGTGAACCAAAGTATATTTTTTTAATGCTTGTTTCAATATTAGTTACATATATATTTGGACTGTTAATAAGTAAATATGAAAAACATTCTAAAATTTTGCTTACAGTAGCATTAATTATTACTGGAAGCTTTTTAGTGTTCTTTAAATATTTTGACTTTTTAATTGAAAATGTTAATTTATTTTTAAATAATAAACTGGATTTATTACATTTAGCTCTTCCAGTAGGAATCTCTTTCTATACATTCCAAATGATGAGTTATTTAATAGATGTATATAGAAAAGAAGTTCCAGCTCAAAAGAATATTTTGACATTAGCGTTATATGTTGTACTATTTCCTCAATTAATAGCAGGACCAATAGTTAGATATACAACAGTAGTAAAAGAATTAGAAGATAGAGAGCATACTTTTGAAAAGTTTTCAAAAGGTGTAACAAGATTCACAATAGGTCTTGGTAAGAAGGTTTTAATTGCAAATGTAATAGGAGAACTTGCTAGTATATTCTTAGCATCAGGAGATAGAAGTGTTTTATATCATTGGATGTATGGAATTGCAGTAATGATGCAAATTTATTTTGATTTTTCAGGATATTCAGATATGGCAATTGGTCTAGGAAAGATGTTTGCGTTCGAGTATAATGAAAACTTTAATTATCCATATATAGCAACAAGTATAACAGAGTTTTGGAGAAGATGGCACATGTCACTATCTTCATGGTTTAGAGATTACGTATATATACCACTTGGTGGAAATAGAGTAAGTAAAATTAAATGGATTAGAAATATTTTTGTTGTATGGTTATTTACAGGAATATGGCATGGAGCAGCTTGGAATTTTGTAGTGTGGGGATTATATTTCGCGGTAATACTATTAATAGAAAAAATATTACTTAAAAAATATTTAGATAAAATGCCTAAAATATTTTCTAACATTTATACTTGTATACTAGTAATGATAAGTTTTATTATTTTTAATGGTAATGGAATCAAAGATATTTCAGAGAATCTTTTAGGATTAATAGGATATAATGGAATACCACTCGTAAGTGCAGAATCTATTTATTATTTTAAAAGTTATTTTATAATTTTTGTTTTGGCTATAATTGGTTCAACACCACTTATGAAAATGATAGTAAATTCAGAAAAATTAAAGAAAGTATCAAATGTATTAGAACCAGTATTTGTAGTAATAATTTTACTAGTATCTACAGCATTTATTGTTGATGGTTCATTTAATCCATTTTTATACTTTAGATTTTAGGAGGGAATTATGAAAGTAAAAAATATTATAATTACAGCATTATTCTCTCTTATAACAGTAGGATTTTTGATAATGAATATCGCTATAGAAGACAAAGATATCTCATTAGAAGAGAGAAGAAAACTTGCTAAATTACCAGAGTTTACAAAGGAAAATATATTTTCAAGTGATTTGATTAATAAGTTTGAAAGTTATGCTGTTGATCAAATTGCGTTTAGAAAAGAATTAAGATCTTTGAAATCTCTTGTAAATGTTAAACTATTAGGGCAAAAAGATGATAATAAATATTTTGAAAAAGATGGTGCTCTATATAAAATTGAATATCCAATTAATTATTCAAATCTAGATAAAACAACTAATCTTTTGAAAAATGTTTATGATAAATATTTAAAAAATATGAATGTGTATTATGCAATAATACCAGATAAAAATTTTTATTTAGAAGATGATCATTTAAAAATTAATTATGATGAATTAAAAGAATTGGTTAATAAAAAATTCACAAATATAGAGTATATTGATGTATGGAATGAACTTAGTTTAGATTCTTATTACAAAACAGATATACACTGGAGACAAGAATATTTAGAAAAAGTAGCAAATAAAATTACTACATCAATGGGAAATGAAGATATAAATTCTGCATATGAAAAACAAAATGCCGGTAAATTCTATGGAACATACTATGGTCAAATTGCATCTGAAGTAGAAGCAGATGAGATGTATATTTTAAAGAATGAAATTATAGATAATGCGGTTGTATATAACTATGAAACAAATGAAGTTTTAGGAGTATATGATACTAAAGACACTAATGATAAATATGATATTTATTTATCAGGAGCAACACCACTTATTGGAATTAAAAACCCAAATGTAAAAAATGGTAAAGAGTTATTAATATTTAGAGATTCATTTGGAAGTAGTTTAGCACCACTTTTAATAGAAGATTATGAGAATATAATATTAATTGATTTAAGATATATTTCAAGTCAAATATTAGATAAATTTGTTGATTTTAAAGATAGACAAGATGTACTTTTCATATATAGTACAATGCTTTTAAATCAAAATATCCTAAAATAAAGGAGATAAAATGAAGAAAAAAGAATTAGCGAAACCACAAAAGATGTTTAATGCATCTATAATTTCTATGTTTTGTGTTTTTATGTTAGCACTTATAGTTGCTAACTTAGGAGAATATATTGAAACTCTTGCTAAGATATGGCCAACTGTTAAAATTGTTTCTATTATATTGGAAATTATTTTAGCCAGTGTATTAATAATAAGTATTGGACTTTCAAGATTTAATGGATATCAATTAACAATAAATGTGTCTTTAGAAGATGCACCAAGCGAATTTAATAATGCATATGAAAAAATATATGAAAAATATTTTAAATACTTAAAAAAATTAAAAGGCAAATTAGGAATAATTGAGATAATGGTATGGTTTTCTTACGTGCTTGCTGTTTTTTCATGGGCGATTGCATATGTTGTAATAGCGTATGTAGAACCACAAGAATTAGGTATAGTTTTATTTGTAGTAGCTTTATCTTTAATGGGGTTACCTAGTATTTCTTTAGCTATTCGTGGAAATAAGAAAATTAAATATATTAGATATTTTAAAGAATTTTGTATTAAAGAATTTTTTGATAGTATAAATGTAAGATTTTTCAATTTACCTCCAGTTGATTGTGAAAGACACTTGTTGTATATTTTTAATGATATCAGATGCGATAGTAAAAATGCGTATATAGTAAATGTAGATGATTATATTGAAAAAGATATAAATGGAAAGACAGTTAAATTATATGAAACAAGTTTTAATGGAACATTTAATCAAGAAGATTTACTTTTATTTAATGGTATGTTTTCATATGAAAAATTGGATAAAGAATTTGGTGAAGGATTTAGAATTAAAAATAATGATTTATATGAGAATAATGATTTAAAGAAGGTTGATTTTAATTTATCTAAATTTTCTCAAAATTTTTCTTTATATACAGTTGATGGTAAATTGCCAATAGATGTTCCAATTAATGAACTTTCTAAAAAGTTAGTTGATTTATATAATAAGTACGGAATTGGTGTAGAAATAAATGTAAGATATAATGTGTTAGCAATCAAGTTTTATACAGGAGATATGTTTGAACCTGCTATTATAGGAAAGCCACTTGATAAAGAAATATTATATGCGTATTACACAATGGTAGAGGCTTGTATGCAAACATTTTATGAGATGATGGAAATTTTAAATAATAGATAAAAAATATTATTAATAAGGAGGACATAATGAATACTGAAAAAGAAGAAACAAAAAAATGGATTAAAATTATATTATTTGCACTTATTGGTCTTTTGATAGTATTAAATTTTAATTCTACACTTGGATTTATTGGTAAGTTTATGGATATAATTAGTCCATTTGTAGTTGGTGCTGCACTTGCTTTTATATTAAACATACCAATGATTGCATTTGAAACAAAATTTTTAAAATTTAAAACTAAAGGTGGAAAAAAATTAAATAAAGGTTTAGTAAGAATAGTATCATTATTATTAGCAATATTTGTAATAGGATTTATTATTACTTTAATCGTTAATTTAATACTACCAGAAATTATTAATATAGCTAAATTATTAGTTGATAATTTTCCTAAATATGCTACAGAGATTAAGAATTTTGCAGTTGATGTAACAACTAATATACCAGAAGTTAGAGAAGCAATAGAAAATATTGATATTGCAAAACTTGGATCTGGTGAACAAGTTAAAAATATAGCAACAAATGTTATAACTACATCAATATCATTTGCAAGTAATTTAATAGGAAGTATATTTAATACAGTTGTATCTTTAGTATTTGCTATTTATATTTTAACAAGTAAAGATAAATTAAAAGCACAATCTAAAAAGATTTTATATGCATATTTTGAAAATGAAAAAACAGAAAAAATTATTGAATTTGGAAGAACTTCAAGAAGAATATTTAAAAACTTTATTACAGGTCAATGCTTAGAAGCAACATTACTTGGAATTTTAAGCATAATTGGTATGCTTGTTCTTAGAATACCATATGCTGTACCAATAGGAGTATTAATTGGAGTAACAGCATTAATTCCAATAGTAGGTGCATTTATTGGTATAATTATTGGTGCTATATTAATTCTTTCAGTTGAACCATTAAAAGTAATGACATTTTTAATATTTATATTAATACTTCAACAAATAGAAGGAAATTTAATATACCCAAAAGTAGTAGGTGATTCAGTAGGGTTACCAGGAATATGGGTACTTGTTGCAGTAGCAGTTGGTGGAGATTTATTTGGATTAATAGGAATGCTATTAGGACTTCCAATTGCATCAATTTTATATACAGTAGTTAAAGATAATGTAAATTTAAGATTATCTAAGAAAAGTTAATAAATAAGCTGTTCACATAAAAGGCACAATTGCATCATTAATAAGTCAAACAAATTGGTTATTATTAAAGCAATTCTTTTTATAAGGAGGGAATATCCCAATGTTAGAACAAAACAACGCGACTACTTACGAGGTAACCCTGGCAACTTGTCCCAAATGTGGTGCAACATGTGTTGAAGGCCATGATAACGATGGTCAGATCATGTGTGCAGCCTGCGGATTGTCTTTTATGCCTAAGGAAACGAAGGCTATCAGCGACGCAGAGTACAGACAGATGTCCAAGGACGCAACTCAGAGATTTGACCGCGGTGGATGGACAGCTTTCATTGTTAAGTAATTTAGATTCCCAAAAAACACAAAACGGCCAGAAGAGACTGCTCTTCTGGTTTGTGCATTTTATGAGAAGTTGAAAAAATCTTGAAAATGTAGTATAATATAAGAAGATTTAATTATAAAGGAGTTAATATATGACAAACGAACAATTATTATTAACTGAAAATATTTTAATTGATGCTGTAAAAGCATTTCATGATTTAGATGATAAGCAAAAAAGAGAAGAGTATGTAAGAGAATATACACTAGAATTTTGTAAGGAACATAAAATAGACCCAAAAGAAGCTATAGACGTTTTAAATAAATATTTTGAAAGAAGAAGAAAAGATGATACTCTGTTTAATTTTGAACACTATAAAGGTAAAAAGACTTTGGAAAAAATAATTCTTTCAGATAAATTAAGTGATAGTAAAGTGGCATTAATTGAAGCGGATTTAATTAATGCAATTAGAGCATTTCATGAAATATCAGATCCTGAAGAAAGAAGTAAAGCTATTAAAGAATATACATCGACATTTTGTGAAGAGAATGATGTTAAACCAGAACAAGTTCTTCCAATTGTAAAGAAATTCTTTAAAGAGCAAGCAAAGAGAAATACAATGTTTAAATATGAACATTATCAAGGAAAAGATACATTAGATAAACTAATGTTACCAGAAAAAGATGAAAGATAATAATATTATAGAGTAAGAAAGGTTTTATGGACCTTTCTTATTTTTTTGTAAATAAGTTGACATAAGTAAATAAAAGTAGTAATATGAACTTAGGGGTAATATCCCTATAGAATATATAAGCGTGAGGTAATTGGCCATGAAGACGAACTGGGAAAAGATCATCGAGGAATGCAACCAGGAATGTCAATCTTGTCGTGAAGACTTTGAGAAAG
>JAEIGA010016442.1_pt1 | contig 11260 bp, 10 predicted proteins | sample 9270691 | NCBI WGS metagenome assembly JAEIGA01 (sample SAMN17057246, study PRJNA624740) | gut metagenome | biome: biome; isolation source: fecal sample | host: Bos grunniens | place: China: Xizang | collected 2019
GTCCAGTCATCCAGCAACTCTCCAAGGTTTTAATACCGAATGATCCAAAAGCCAACTGATTGCCTCTCTGGGCAACGCCCTTCATACGGCCTTTCTGCTGTCTTCTAAATTTGGTTTTCTTTGGTTGTAACATAACTCTTATTCTAATTTATTGATTCTCAGCAATTTGGCTGTAACGGAGCCGAATTACCGGGTTGCAAAGATACACAAATATTTTTATATGCAAACATTTTTTGAAAAAATTCAACAATTTTGGTCAAAAAATTATAACACCCAACATGGCCATTCTCACGCAGTTACAAACATCAAAAAAAATTCCGCACCCCCAATTTGGTCAAAATTGGAAAGTGCGGAAAACGCTGATAAAATTTCTCTTCCCGACAACTTATTTTTTCCCTTTGGCAATCTCTTTTGCCACTTTAATTGTCTCCTCCCATACTCTCATGAAGTTGCCGCCCCAGAACATTTCAAGTTCATTTTCTGTATAACCCCTCTTCAAAAGCTCCACAGTAAGGTTCTTCATCTTTGAACAATCCTCAAAATCCACCATTCCTCCACCACCGTCAAAATCGGTGCCCAAACCAATATGCTCAGGCCCTACAAGAGCCTTTATATGGTCTATATGGTCTGCAAGGTGTTTGACTGAAGTCTCTTTCTTTGGGGCATTTGTAAGGCACCATCTGCCTGTTGCAAGCTGTATTACTCCACCTGTAGCTGCAATATCCTTTATCTCCTGGTCTGTAAGGTTTCTCGGATGGTCCTTGATGGCCCTTACAGAAGAATGGGATGCAAAAATTGGAGCCTTGCTCAATTTTATGACATCATAAAGGGTAGCAGTGCTGGCGTGTGAAACATCAACCATCATTCCCAACTCGTTCATTCTCCTTACAACCTGCTCACCAAACTCCGAGAGACCGTCATAACCGTCTGGAGAAGGATACCTTGAGGCATCACATATGTCATTTATATAGTTGTGGCACAAAGTTATGTATCTGCAGCCGGCAACATAGAACGAATCAACCTTTGCCAGGTCTGTACCCACGCCATAACCATTTTCCAGAGCCAGAACAACTCCCCTTTTGCCCTCTTTCTTAAGTTTCTTCAGGTCTTTTGGAGTATAGGCAAATGCAGCCTCATCCGAATGTTTTGCAACATAATTCTTAAAGAGGGCTATCTCATTCATGGCATAGGCATAAACGGAATCCCTTGAAGACTCCCTGAGGGGGCCCTGGTCGAGGAATATTGCAAAGAATGCGGCATCCAGCCCTCCCTCCTTCATCTTGGGGAAGCTCACCTGCCCTTTGGCAACGCTCCAATCCTCCCCGTCGGGATGATTGAGATACATTGCAGTATCATTGTGCGTATCAACGGTGAGATACTTCTTGTGTATCTCATCTGCCTTTTTCATATACTGCTCATCTGTTTGCGCATACAGGGCAACAAACAGCAACTGGGCAGCCAAAAACAAAACTGTCTTTTTCATATCCTAAATTATTTCTTTTTAATCCACCATCCCATCTTTACGGCCAACAGCACAATAAGGGCTGAAAGGGCAAGGCAACCAAGCGAGAGCCACAATCCCATACCGTTTACAAACATTACAGGGACAAATGTTATAAGGAGAATCTCTATTGGCGCAATTGGGAGATATGCAAGGGCATAATCGTCCATAGCCTTACTGGCAAGTTTAGGGTCTACAATTCTTATAAGTGCAATACCCATTGCCATTGTACCTGTCCACCATCCCCATGCAAAGATTGTACGTTCAAACCAGTAGGTTTTTGAGAGCCTGCGGCCGAAATAGAAAGTTATCAGATACACCACAACCGCTCCTACCGCAATCAGTACCACCAAAGGCAACGCATATTTAACCACAACTCCAAGCTTGATGGATGCTACTCCAAACGCCACAAGAAGATCTGTACTCATGCTGCCTATCCTCTGGGTTGTGTTGGGACATATGTAATTGGTAACATTTGTTGCATCAAAAATTTTCTTGAGCACCAGGCCCACTATAAATGCACAACTGAAAACAGGCAACTCAAGTTGCGGATAAAGCTGTTTTACGCCAACACTCATTGAATATCCGAGGAATGCAACAAGCAAAACCAGTGCAAAATGGAATGTTAGGGGTTCAATTGATATTCCCGACGTTGTTGCACTTCCCAGGGACTCCCTTTTCTCCTGTGGAATAAGGCCGGAACGGAGTTCGCTTGGAAGGTCACCGAAATCGGAGATGAATGCTGTCTGCTTGTTCTTGGCAGCAACCTTTATAAATATGAGGCCACCTATGATTGCACAGATTACACCCACAGTAGCAGTTGTCATGCCAAGGCTGGAAGCCTCGTCCCATCCAAGGCCGTTGAAAGCCTCTCCAATTGCAGCAGCGGTACCGTGTCCACCGTAGAATCCGGTAGAGAGCATCACACCAAACGCATCATTCAGATTTGGCCATATCAGCTTCATTACAAAGAGTCCGAACAGACCCATAACTCCCCACTGCAACAGCATTCCCAGCTGGGCATATGCCCACATGGGGCCAACTCTACCGGCAACCTCCTTTGCAGAAAATTTAGGGGATGACAGCGGCAACGAACCGAACACCAGCGCAATGAGCACTGCCGCATAGGTTCCCATGCTTCCCGACAAAGGGAGCCATCCCAGACCGTTGGGACCAAACGCCAGACCAAGAATACCGGCCAGAAGGCTCGGCGGAATAAACAGTTTCTGAATGAGTTTCACCTTTACCCTTATAAACTTGCCCACAAGTATAAGTGCCGAAATAATTCCAAGATCGGTAAGGAGAACCCAAGGAGTAAACACTTCTGTATTGAACATTATTTTTAGTTTTTAAGTTTTTACAATGTGTGTAAAGTTAGTATTTTTGTGGTGATTTATGGTTAAAAAGTTGCTAAAATATTGTTTTTTGCTGTTGGGAGCCCTGTTTTACACATCTTTTGCAAACGGGCAGAAGCCGGGTGTGCAGATTGGATATGAGGTACACGGCAACGATACAATATATGTAGACAGGATAAACGAACTGCATGTCTTTAACAGGCCCCAGAGCTGGAAAAAGAGCAGGGAGTGGAGAAAATTTTACCGCACCGTATACAATTTTGCAAAAGTATACCCTTACGCACTCAAGGCCAAAGCCATAATGAGAGATGCCGACAGCACACTCGCAAATTCCAATTTTACAAGAGGCCAAAAAGAGAAATATATAAAAGAGTATGAAAAAAGGCTTTTCAGGGAGTTTGAAAAGCCACTGAGAAAACTCTCCATAAATCAGGGGAAAATGCTCCTCAAGCTTATAGACCGTGAGGCCGGAATATCCTCGTACTATGCAATAAAGAACTACAAGGGTGGAGCCGCTGCCGGATTCTGGCAGGGAATAGCCAAGCTGTTCGGCTCGGACCTCAAAAAGAAATATGACATGTTCGGGGAGGACAAAATACTGGAAGAACTTGTACAGATGTACAGGAACGGATCTTTCTGGTATCTCTACTACTCAATGTTCAGGGAGTGACACTCCTTGCCATCAAAAACTATATAATCAAAATTGTGTATCCACTCTCCAAGGATATACATCCTGGCACCGCCTTCAAGCTCAATTTGCGTCCTGTTATGGAAATGGCCGAAAATGAAATAATCAATATCGCCGCCCCTCTCCTGCTGCAGAGCTTGGGCAAACTTTACAATCCTCTCATCCTTACCCCTCCATTCCCATGGATTGTCTTCGTGGGCAAGCCTGTTGTGCCTGCTCCACAAATGGGCAAGCCCGAATGCCCAACGGGGATGCACCCCACTGAAAAGCCACTGCAGGAAACGGCTCTTGAATGCACCGTTAAGCAATTTATAGCCAAAATCACCTTTCCCTAATCCGTCTCCGTGACCAAGACAAAACCTTTTCCCCTCTATCTCAACAATATGAGGCTGCTGCAGAATTCTCATTCCTATCTCCTGCTCAAAATAGCCATATGTCCAGATATCATGATTCCCGTTGAAGAAATAAACCTCAACGCCCCTGTCTACCAGAGAGGCCAAAGCACCCAAGGTGCGGGTAAAACGGCGTGGTATGACATTCCTGTACTCGTACCAGAAATCAAATATGTCTCCCAAAAGATACAGAGCCTTTGTATTTTGCGGCAATGAAGTGAGGAAAGAGGCAAATTTCCTCTCCCTCAACACAGCATCACCCACTTCAAGCCCAAGATGGACATCAGAAACAAAATAACAAAGATTCTTCTCCATACCCCGGATTATACATTTACAATATTGTACCCAAAATGCATGCAACTCCTGCCAAAAGGCAATAAACTGCAAAAATCCACAATTTTGCCCTCTTCACTATATTTATCATAAGCGTACAGGCGAATAGTCCCGACAAAAATGCTGAAACGAATCCCAACAGCAAAGAACTTGCAGAGATACCGGATGCAGCCACACTGAACTCACCGCCCACAAGTTCAAGGAACGCCTCTCCCAAGATTGGGACAAGAACCATAAGGAACGAGAACTGTGCAATATCAGATTTTTTCACTCCCAACATAAGGCCTGTAGAAATTGTGGTGCCTGAGCGCGACAATCCAGGCAACACAGCCAAGGCCTGGGCCAAACCTATAATTATTGCATCCTTATAGGTAACGGCTCTTCCCTCACCTTTATATTTGTTTGAAAGATACTCGCTTAGTGTAAGGAGGCCGGCAGTAAGGAGCAACATGCAGCCCACAACAGCAAGACCGCTTCCAAATATCGCCTCAACCTGATCCTTAAAGAAAACTCCAACTACAAAAATGGGAATCATGGATACCGCAATCTTGAATATATACTCCTTTTGAGGATTCATTCCAAGTGAAAAGAATCCGCACAAAAGGCTCCATATCTCCTTTCTGAAAGCCACTATTGTACTGCACACTGTTGCCGCATGCACCATCACCTCAAACGTAAGGTTTCCCGTTTCAATTCCAAATAAAGCCTTTGAAATTGTAAGGTGTCCGCTGCTGCTTACCGGCAGGAACTCCGTAAGCCCCTGAACCAATCCCAAAAGTACCGCTTCTATCCAACTCATGACTACTCACCTTTTTTTGATTTGCCAATATGCATTATTGCCCATATCTCAACAATCATTCCAACAAGAATCACCACAGGGGCAAGAACTATCCTCCTGAAACTGAACATTTCATAATTGAAGACATTGGGATCGTCACTTCCCCCTCCACTCATCAGCACATATCCCAATACCATAATTGCAAAACCTGCAATTATATAAAGTACGTTTTTGCGGGGAATTGCAAAAGCCCCCTCTTCTGTATTCTCTTTCATAGTATCTGTTAATAATATAGTTCGTCATTCGTAAGTGAAACCATCCTGTTCACTACAAAAAATGTGCACACAAGACAAATGAATGCCCCCAATACCACAACACCGGCCAGTACTGCCGCAATCAGTTCCATTTTGAATATCTCAAAAATCTGCACAAATTCATTCCTCAGAAGGTACATTATCCCCACAAGAGCCAAAGCTGCCAATAATCCCGACAATATTCCCTGAAATATTGACTTGACAAGGAATGGACCCCTTATAAAGCTTTTCTTGGCCCCCACCAGCCTCATGGTATAAATTGAAAATCTCTTTGAATACACATTCAGCCTTACGGTATTATTTATCAGGACAAATGATATGAACATCAGCAATGCAATAAATATCATGAATCCCCATGCAATCTTCTCAAGATTCCTGTTGAGAATCTCCAGCAGTGACTCCTGATATGCAACCTCCTCTATCAGTTTGTTTTCCAAAAGGGATGATGTTACAATTCCTATGCTGTCGGGATGAAAATACTCACCCCTGAGGCCTATTTCTATTGAAATTGGGATGGGGTTAGAATCAAATGCATCCAGGAAATCATCTCCAAGCAGCTTGCGCATCTCCTCTGTCCCCTTCTCCTTTGAAATGTAGCTTGTACTTTTTATTGCAGGATGAAGGTCCAATGAATGCTGCAGCTTTTTTGCCTCCAGCTCAGGAACATTCTCCTTAAGTATGGCAGAAATCTTCACATTCTCCTTGAAATAATTCTGTACCGCTCCGGCATTTGCCGCAAGAATACCGAATATTCCCACAAGCAGCAGCACCAGCGCTATACTAATTATTGAGGAGAGGTATGAATGCACAAGCCTCCTTGCTATAATATTATTTTCTCTCTTGCCCATATGAATTAACCTTCAAAGATAAACACAAAATGTTTATTTAAAAATGTTTAATTATTTTTTATTATCTTTGTGCGTTAAAATTTCATTTATATGAAGGAGACCAAGAAAATATTGTTTGTCAACTCTGAGATAACTCCATATCTTCCCGAGAGCATAGTATCTAATGTAGGCCGTTACCTTCCGCAAGGTATACAGGAAAGCGGCAAGGAAATCCGTTCATTCATGCCGAGGTACGGCAATATCAATGAAAGGAGAAACCAGCTGCATGAAGTAATAAGGCTCTCCGGAATGAATCTGGTTGTAAACGATATAGACAGGCCGCTCATTATTAAGGTAGCATCCATATCTTCTGCCAGAATGCAGGTATATTTCATAGATAATGATGATTACTTCCACAGGAAATTTGTATATGGTGATGCAGACGGCAATTTTTTTGAGGATAATGATGAACGCGCAATATTTTTTGCCCGAGGCGTTTTGGAAACAGTAAAGAAATTGAGATGGAAACCTGATATCATACATTGTCAGGGCTGGATTTCCCATGTCCTTCCACTTTATCTGAAAAAGGCATATAAGGATGACCCTATCTTTACAGACTGCAAAGTTGTCCTCTCATTGTACGATGAAATTTCCGGCGAGTCTTTTGCAGAAGACATGAAAAGCAAGATTATTATCCCAGGCATTAAAAACAAGGACCTTGACATACTTAAACCTGCCAATGGCATAAATCTTGCTAAACTAGCCATTCAGAATTCGGACGGAATAATTATGGGAAGCGACACCGTCTGCAGCGAGCTTGCAGATTTTGTAACAGCATCCACATTGCCTGTGCTTCCTTATACCGACTTGTCCGATTCTGCATATATTAAGGAGTATAACAGTTTTTACGACAAAATTTTAGGATAAGATGCAATTTAAAAATACAATTGTTCTTGCTGTTGCAGCCCTGTTCATGGCTGTATCTTGTATTTCATCAGACAAAAGTGTAGGTGACAATCTCATACCCGACAACCAGGACCTTGTTGTCAGAACCGCAGAGATTGCATTGCCGGTACAGCTCAAGTCTTCACAGCCGCTTCAGAGCCTTTCAAATACAGAGTGTGCTTTTGGCGCAATCAGGACACCGGAGCATGGTCTTGCTGAATTTGCCACCGCTGCAAACATTTGCCCCAATGTAAACGGATGGAATTTTGGAAAGGACATTCAGGTAAAGGAGGTATATTTCCTTGCAAATGTTTCGCAAATATTTGTTCCGGACAACCAGCAGAAGGGAATACCGCAAAACATAACCATCCACAGGACCCGCAAATTGATTGAGCCAACAACAGTACACAACAATGCCTTTACTGAGGATGATTATGACAAGGAGCCCCTTAACGCCTCTGAAGCAGTGTACTTTGGCGGCGACTCTTTAAAGATACACCTTAAGAAATCCTTTGCGGAAGAGGTATTTACCGCTACAAGGGAGGACCTTGACACCTTGATGCGCTTTGCAAAAAGATTCAAAGGGCTCATGATAAAATCATCAGTTCCGGAGGACGGATTTTTTGGAGGAAGGGAAAACTTCATCAATTACGGGACTGCCAGCGTTTTCATTAGCGTAAACTTCCAGCCTACATGGGCCGAAGGCCTTGCAAGGAAAGATACGATCTTTGTATTGAACTTTGGTACCGAAATGTGTCTGAACCTCTCCTCTTATCAGAGCAACTTTTTACAGACAGATGCACCAGGCAACGTTTTGAACATTGAGGGTGCTGCCGGCATAAAGCCATATATCAGCAAGGAAGACCTTAAGCATGCGATAGATTCATGGAAAAGTCATGAGGGATTGGACGGAAAAAACATAATTATTGCAAGAGGGTCGCTTGTATTCCCTTTTGAGATGCCGGATGATATGGATATGTCCAAATATCCGCCTACACTATACCCTTGCAACAGAGAATACGACACTACATATAAAGCCAATATTTTCTATCCTATAATGGATGTAAACATTCAGGGTTATAACGTTGGAACCATAAACAGATCATTGAAGGAGTACAGGATGGATATCCCGAGCATAATCCAGGATTTTGTATCAAAGGATGCTTCTCAACTGGATGACCTTACCCATAACCTGTGGATCATGCCAACCAAATCCAAGACAGATTCATACTACGGAAATACTACTTACGACGTTGATTTAAGTACATATTTCCTTGGTTCAGTCAATGGTCCGGAACATGAGAAATATCCTACTCTCCAGATTGTATACTCTGTTATGGAAGACTAGAGGAACACTTTATAACGCAGCAACGGAGGCCATCACCTGATGGTCTCCGTTTTCTTTATGGCTGCCCCTATATTATTTGTTCAATGAAACAATTTTTCCGTCAACTACTTTGAGCTCGCTTGAGATAAGTTCTTTACTGTTCACTATACTGTAACGGACAACAAAGGTATCACTTTCGTTTACTCTGGTGGTGGAGCTGATATCCGCTTTCAATTTGGAGCACTGTTCAACAACCATTTCCTTTACCGGGCTGTCGAGTTTCTCAAAATCTTCAATTGCCTTTCCAAAATCAACGCTAAAATCATCTGAGCAAAAAGCAGCTGCTGCTTTGAAATCATTTGCCAGAAATGCATCGAGAAATCCCTGCGCCGTCTCCTGAGCCTGTTGCGCTTTATTCACGCATCCGCCCAAAACACATACAGCCAATACAAATAAAAACTTTTTCATATAATCGGGTTTAATCAAGTTTCACAACTGTAATACCGGAGCCGCCAAACTGCACATCCTCATCCTTGCAGCTTATAACACCTGGTACTGTACGCAGGTACTTACGTATCTCTTCCTTGAGGATACCATTGCCCTTTCCATGCAATATCTTCACCTCAGAAATACCTACCATAAGTGCATCATCCACAAAACGGCTAACTATATCCAGAGCATCCATCAGCCTCTCACCTCGGATATCTATATTGGGTTTGAAATCAAGTCTCCTCTGGGCAATGCTTTCTGAATGTGCGCTCATCTGCTTGGGCATGCTCTTTACAGCATTGGCATACTCATTGTTTGAGATATGTTCCACATTGTCTTTCTGCACCTTGCTTATAATGCTGCCAACTGCAACATTCACCCAAGTGCCGCCAACCTGCATCACTTCTCCAATAAGATCCCCACCTTTAATACGCACCTTGTCTCCTGCCTTAAGCTCCTTTTTTACAACTGCCGCAACCCTGTTTGCCGGCGCCCCTTCATCCTTTTTCACCGGGCCCTTGCTTAGCCTCTCCTCCTTGCGCTTCTTCCGCTCAAGGAGCTTTTTCATCTTGGCCTCAATCTTCAGGTCATTTTCGCTCAAATTCTCCTGCAGGAGGGTACTGTTGAACTCTTCGAGCTCCTTACGGGCAGCTTTGGTCTTCTCCTTCTCGGCCTGCGCCTCCCTTATCTCCTTAATTGTAGCCTCAACCTTTTTGTTGGCCTGCTCTATAATCATCTGGGCCTCTTTCTTGGCCTCTGCAAGAATCTGTTTCTTTACGCTCTGTATATCCGAGAGTTCTTTCTCGTACTTCTCAGTTATATTCTCCAGGGTCTTGTCTGTATTCTTTATCCTGGCAAGCTTCTCGTCCAATGCCCTGCGGTTACGGGATATCTTCCTCAACTGCTTCTCCATATCCACATATCCTGTACCGGCATTCTCCTCTGCAACCCTTATGATATGCTCAGGCAAACCTATCTTCCTTGCAAGCTCAAATGCAAATGAATTGCCCGGCAAACCCACCTCAAGCTTGTACAACGGCTGTATCTTGGCAACATCAAACAACATTGCCCCATTGATTGCACCATTTACCTTCTCTGCATAGAACTTCAGGTTGGTATAGTGGGTTGTAATGACACCAAACACACCCTTGAGCTCTATATTCTCCAGAATGGCAAGAGCTATGGCACCACCTGCTGTAGGCTCAGTACCTGTACCGAACTCATCTATAAGCACAAGGGAATTGTCCGTTGCCTTTCCCAGTATCTCCTTCATATTGGTAAGATGTGAGCTGTATGTACTCAAATCGTTCTCCAATGACTGCTCATCTCCAATATCAATAAAAATATCGTCAAATATCCTGAATTCACTCACCTCACTGGCAGGAACCAGCAATCCCCACTGGAACATATACTGCAGCATCCCGACAGTTTTAAGACAAACCGACTTTCCACCCGCATTAGGTCCGGAAATGACAAGGAGATGCTTGTCGGGAGTAAGAGTGAGGGTGAGGGGAACTATCTGCTTCTTTTCCTTTTTGAGGGCTGCCTCCAGGATAGGGTGACGCCCTTTTACAATTTTTAGTGTATCATCCTGGGAGATAATGGGCTTTCCGGCCTCCATCTGCATTGCAACAAGTGCCTTTGCCCTTATAAAATCTATCTCGCCAATGAATCTTGCCCCATCCAGCAACTGCGGAAGATATGGACGGAGAAAATCTGTGAACTCCCTCAGGATCCTGAGAATCTCCCTTTGCTGGGCAAACATCAGTTCCTTTACCTGGTTGTTGAGTTCAACAACCTCCATAGGCTCTATAAATACTGTCTTGCCGGTAGCCGACTCATCATATACAAAACCTGGGAGCTTCCTCTTGTTGGATGCACTCACCGGAATGAGCAATCTGCCGTCCCTTACAGATACACTGGCCTCCTCATCTGCCAGTCCCTCTTCCTGCGCCCTCCGCAATATTGCCTGAATCTTTCGGGAAATGGATCCCTCCTTTTCCCTGAGCTGTTTGCGTATATTGAACAGTTCAGCACTGGCATTGTCCCTTACCTCTCCAAACCTGTCCACTATGGCCTCTATCCTCCTGGATACCTCAGGAAAGAACATTATCGGTTCAGCCATGGCCTTAAGGGCGAGATATGAGCCCTCCTTGGAATTCCTGAAAAAATTGAGGACTCCCCTCAAATTTTCTACAAATATGTAGAGCTTGTTCATATTCTCAAGTGTAATGGAAGAATATTCTATTTCCAACGGCTTGAGGAACTCTATGCTGTCTATAAATCCATTTTGCGGGAAACTGCTTTCAAA
>JAEIGA010016443.1_pt1 | contig 11260 bp, 10 predicted proteins | sample 9270691 | NCBI WGS metagenome assembly JAEIGA01 (sample SAMN17057246, study PRJNA624740) | gut metagenome | biome: biome; isolation source: fecal sample | host: Bos grunniens | place: China: Xizang | collected 2019
CTTATCCTTGCCGATGAGCCTACGGGTAACCTCGACTCGAAGAACGGACGAGATGTAATGGCTACGCTCAAGGCTCTAAACGAGGCGGGTACTACAATTGTTATGGTTACTCACTCGCAGAAGGATGCGCAGTATGCCAACAGGGTGATTAACCTCTTCGATGGTCTTGTGGTAGACTCGCTGAAGGATAGAATGTAATAGCACTCGGTTATGAGGAATATTCTTAGGAATTTTAGAATCACGTTGCGCAGCTATCCGCTTGTTGTGGCACTCAACATCTGTGGGTTGGGTGTCGCAATGGCTGTGGCATATATGATTCTTGTGATGGTTCATCACGAACTGAGTTACAACTGTTCCATTAAGAATCACGAGAATATATCAGCGGTTTATATCGAGGAACAAAGGGGCGATTATCTTACAGGCGGACGTCTGCCCTATGGTATGTACGAGTATCTCAGGGCCTCGATGCCTATGGTGAGGCAGGCTGCCATAATAGATATGTCGGGTGTAAATGCCAAAAGCAGAGTAGAGGGTACAGAGGATCCGCTCGACTTTAAGCGCAGCGCAATAACTTACTCGGCTTTAGAGATGTTCGGCTTCGAGATTGTCGACGGTAATTTCGAGGAGTTACGCGCGGCACGTACTGTGGCAGTGAGCGACGAGATAGCCCGCAGGTATAATCTTTCGATAGGCTCGCACATCTGTTTCAATGAGTGGTATTGGATTGATGAGGCACCGCCTTTTGCTCCCGATAAGGCTTGGACGGTGGTGGCCATCTATCGCGATTTTCCATCGAACAGCGACCTTAGCAAATTGGATATTGTGCATCTGCTGAACGGTAAAGGGGAGGAGATTAATTTCCTGGATTGGAATTACTCTGTATTTATTACTCTTAACGATGGCTGCTCGCCCGATGAATTTGAGGTTGTAGCGCGCAAGGCTTTTGAAGATTTTCTCGCTAAGCACGATATTCAGGCAGGAAATATAAAACGGTTCGAGGCTGTTCCGCTGGGTGAGCTCTATTTCTCGATGTCTCAGCTGAAGTATCCTCCGAGCATCTCGCGTGGCAACGTTGCGCTCACCTATACGCTGCTCTCTGTTGCCATTGCGCTACTTTCTGTTGGGTTTATAAACTATCTGATATTTATAAATTCCATCGCGCCACGTCGTCTGCGCAGTGTAAACACACAGAAGATTATGGGAGCAGGGATTGTGGGGCTGCGATTGGGCTTTGTGATAGAGTCGGTGTTGATGATTCTTGGCGCTCTGTTTGTGGCGTATGTGGTTGTACGTATGTTCGAAGCAAGCGAGTTTGCGTCGATGTTTCTGACGGATGTTACACCAAGCAAACATCCTGGCATTGTTGCTCTGTTTGTGGCTTTGTCAATTATTGTGGCTGCGGGACTCTCGTTGTGGCCGTCCTATTATGTAACCTCCTTTGCACCGGCATTTGCCCTGAAAGGCAGGGTGATGCACACGAAGAGGGGGGCTGTGTGGCGCACTCTTCTTTTGGGACTGCAAATGGCTGTATCGTGTGTGCTCATTATTGTATCGTCCTTTATATATGTGCAGATTTATAGCATTAAGAATGCCGATATGGGATTCGACCGCAAAAATCTGCTTTTTGTAGAGTTGGGCGAAAAGTATCCTTTGGGCAGTGCCTCGTTTTGCGATGAACTTGCCGCAAAATTGCGTACGGTTGATGGGGTGGTCGATGTTGCCTTCTCGGATAATGATGTTGTTGCGCTTGGTGTGTGGGTGAAGAGAACCGAAATAAAAGGTGAACAGCCCGATGGCGCCGAGCGTGTAATCAGCCTTAGACCTACATTTGTGTCGAGGAATTTCCTGGATGTGATGGGGATACCCATGGTCGAGAGTGAGCATAATACCGACGCTGTACCCTATGCAATTATATTGAACAAGGCTGCAAAAGAGCGATACAAAATAACCTGTGATAATGTTATCCCTATCAACGCTATGGAGTGGAATATCGTGGGTTTTTGCGACGATTTTGTGTCGCGCCCTATGAATTCCGACGACCGCACAGCAATGGGCCTCTGCTTTTCGGATAGTGGTATGAATAAACTTTTTATAAGAATTAAGTCCGATTGCAATGTGGAGCTTCTTGTACCGATGATAAAAGAGGTAATTGCCTCTTATGATTCAAACACTAAGGCCGATGATATTGTCGTGGAACTTTATGATGAGAAATTAAAGGAATTCTATAAAAAGGAGGATAAATCGGCGTATCAGGTGCTTGTGTTTACGCTTGTAGCCTGCCTTGTAGCAATGATTGGTCTCTTTGCCTCGGTGTTGTTCGAGGTGCGTTATATGGAGCGTGAGATAGCTCTGCGCAGGGTTAATGGCGCATACGTAGCCGATATTCTGCGTCTTGTGAGTATAAGGTATTTATGTATTGTGTTGGTGGCTTATCTGCTTGCCGTCCCTGTTGCCACATATTTTGTGGTAGAGTGGTTGCAAGGATTCGCCTACAAGACTCCTCTTTATTTGTGGGTCTATCTGCTTGCTTTTGCTTCGATTGCACTGCTGACGGTTGTTATTGTTGTGTCGAGTGCTTGGCGCACAGCAAATTATAATCCTGTCGAGGTGCTTAACAAGGATTAGAACTTATTTTTTACGTGAACAGTAGGGGCGATTTGACAAAGTCCAACAGCCTTTCGCTCGGCAAAGTAAACAAGTTTCTTTTGCACTCGTTTGATCGGCTGTTTGCAATCGCCCGTAAAGCAATGAGTTTCTAAATAAAGGTAAAAAATGTTCCTGTTTCCTGCGGTGTAGAGTCTTAGGCTCTATGCGGCAGGAAATGTTATTATAAAGGTAGTGATGCGTTTTTGTGGATTGCTCTCTACGGTAAGCTCACCGCCGTGCAGCAGCATTATCTGTCGGCAGAGGCTGAGGCCTATTCCGCTGCCTTTCTCTTTTGTGGTATAGAATGGCAGGAATATGTCCTTAAGTCTCTCGGGTGCAATGCCGCATCCGTTATCGGTGATTGTTATAAAGGGTTTTTTGTCGCTTATGCTGGCGTGAACAGTAATCTTGCCATCGTCGTAACCCTCTATTGCTTGCATCGCATTACGCAGAAGGTTGCTCAGCAGTAACTGCATCTGCACAGGGTCGGCTTTTATTGTGACGTTGGTGCGCAGTATCTCTATGCAGTCGCCGCCGGGTTCGCCTCGTAGCAAATTGCCAATGCTCCCAAATAGTTCTGTCGTATTTATTAGTGTAAAGGAGGGCTCGGGCAGATGTGTCAGTGTGTGGTACGAGTCGAGGAAGGCTTTCAGATTATGACTCTGGCTGTTTATGATTTTCAGTCCCTCTTTTATCTCGTCGGCGGTGAGCTCAAGTGAGTGGTTTATGTAGTGGTCGGTTAGTGATATTATGGGTGTTACGGTGTTGCGTATCTCGTGTGTCATTATGCGCAATATGCGGTCGTAGTAGTCTTTCTTTGTCTCAATCTCTATCTTGTTGTCGTAGTAGAGTTTTATTATATCATTCATTTGACCATACATCGCTCCCAAGGTAGAATTACTGCTCTTGGGGAAACGTATCATTCTCTCGCCACAGCGCAGTGCGAGAAGAAAATATTGTACCTGTTCTATTGGGTAGCGTACTATCTTCAGCAGGCGGTAAAAGGCAAATGCCAGCAGCAGTATAAATAACAGACTCACATACAGTGGGCTGTTGTTTATTATGCTTGCTGTTGAGGCTGCCGATAGTGCTATTATTACTATTATGTGCAGGGTGGGGGATGATGCGTAGCCTTTAAAGTCCATATTTTGCCATTTTGTTATAGAGTGTGCGACGTGATATTCCAAGCATTTTTGATGCTTGTGATACGTTATTGCCCGCTGCTGCCAATGCCTCGGCAATCTGCTCTCGCTCTTTCTCTTCCAGAGTATTCGTCTCTCTCGATGGCAGCAGAGCGTTGCGCTTCTCTATCGCTGTTACTATTTTTTCAATCAGTTCGTCATTGTTCCAGGGCTTGGTGATGAAGTCGTCTGCGCCCTTTTTCATTGACTCGACTGCTAAGTTTATATCGCCGAACGCTGTGATGAGTACCACTGCCGGGGCATTTTCGTTCTCTTTTATTCTTTGTAGCCAGAATAGCCCGTCGCTGCCATCGAGTTTGCTGTTGTCGAAGTTCATATCAAGCAGTACGGCGTCTATATTTCCGCCGGCAATTATTCCCTGTATCATCTTGGGGTCGGATATTGTGGCTACTCGTTCGAAATGCGCGCCAAGCACTACTTTCAGTGTCTGTAATAGTGCTATATTGTCGTCTATGGCTATTATGTGATAGTTGTATCTCTTCATTGTGTGCTCTTGCGTTATACGATGTGAGGGCGACCTTTATCTGTCGCCCTCACCTTCTGTCTTTTATTCGTTGTTGAATTTACTTGTTACGATGCTTATCGCTATCGGATCTTTGCCTCCGCGTAGGCGGGTACTTGTCATTCCGTGATTATGCGATACCGATATTGCATTGCCAAAATTGTTGTCGGTGGTCTGTGTTATTGGTATAAGTACCACTTTGTCCCAATCGGGGTTCTTGCTTTCCCACTCGGGGTCGCTCGCTGTTCCCTTTTGATACTCGTCGGCAATGTAGTTTATAAGTCGAGATATATTGTTGAACTTATACTCGTTGCTGCTTTGGGTGAACGATGCGCTATAGGATGTGATATTGTCGTAGAGCTTGTTCTTTAGGAAGAAGTCGTACATATCTTTTTTGCGCACCATTAGCAGTGTCTTTGGAACCGAGTAACTGAACTTGGCTTCGTTGTCGCTGTTGTAGCGTGTGAAGACAATCTTTGCCGAGTTTAGTGTGTCGGCGCGTTCGATAATCTCGTTGATTGGAAGCTCTACCTCGGTAAATATTCCGGCAGGGGTCTTCAGATAGGTGCAGCTGTTGTCATCGGCAAGTTCCTGTATGTTGCTGTTGTTGAACTTGTTTACCTGCAACACCTCTTTGGTCGACGAGAATGTGGCAATTCCCGATACAATGGAGTCTTTAGCACCGCTGTTGCCTTTTATGTAGTATTGGAACGATACGTTCAGACGTGCCATTGTAATGTAAAGGACTGTGCCGTCGCCCTGTGTGCTCTTTACATATAGTCCTTTAAAAATGTTGTTTATAAACTCCTCGGAATTGGAGAAGTTCTTCTTGCCAATGGAGTCTCCGTTTGCATCGGTCTCGTAATATTTCTCTAGGAAACGCTTGCCAATGCTGTTGGGCAGGGTGATGGTTATATTACGTGTGTAGTCGTCGCTCAGTCTGATGCTGTCGGGGATGCTGCGGTCTACCGCGCAGTAGCTCTTGGTGGCTATTGGGGTGTTCTCCTCGTCGATGAACTCGGCGGGGTCGACATTGGTGTAGTAGGGCTTACCCTCTTCCAATGTGCGGTCGAGCTCATATACGTCGCATTGCATTGTATTGAGCGAATCACCAAAATAGGTGTTGTAGAATAGCTTTAGCTCTACGCTTGTTGTGGTGTCGCCAACAACGCCCTCGGCGGGGAAACCATAGTCCTCGACACAGTTGAATTGTGCAATAAAGTCGGACGAGAATACCGAACCTGTCTCGTAGTCGGTATATCGTCCAAGATATACATTGTTTGTATTTGCCAGAATAGAGTCGTTGGCAAGGATTGAACGGCTCTTGGCATATATTGTTAATGTATCTATTGTAATCTTATCATTGTCGGGTACAATGCTGCCGCCTATTCCGGCTGTTTCATCATCGCATCCTGCAAATGCAAATAGTGAAAAAATTATTAATAGGAAATAAGGAAATTTTTTCATTATCGGTTAAGTATTACTGTTGTATTGTATCGTAGAAGCTGTTGCAAGCAGCGTTGAACTCCTCATCGGACTGCTTGGTGAGAATGGGCTTGCCCAACGACTGTGCATACTCGATGAGTGACGCGGGGATGTTGTCACCGTTTATTGTTATACCGTCGCTGTAGCGGATTGCCAATTTTGCCAATTCCTCGTATGTGGTGGGCATGGGAGTATCGCCAAGAGACTCGACGGTCATATCCTTGTGCATCAACTTCTGTATAAAGCTCTCGGGGAAGGGGGTGTTAAAAGCAAACTCGCTGTCATAGAGCGAGAAGATGACTTTTGAATCGCGGAACGATGGCTCCTCGCTGTAAGAACTCTTTACATAGAGGGGTACAAGTGCCGAAATCCAACCGTGACAATGTATAATGTCGGGGCACCAGCTCTGCTTCTTTACAGCCTCAAGGACACCGCGTGCAAAGAATATCGCGCGCTCGTCGTTGTCGGGGTAATCCACACCTTTATTGTCGTGTGTCATCTGACGGTTCAAGAAATAGTCGTCATTCTCAATGAAATAAACCTGTATACGTGCCGACTGTAGTGATGCCACCTTGATAATCAACGGGTGATCGGTCTCGTCAATGATAAGGTTCATTCCCGATAGGCGCTGAACCTCGTGAAGCTGGTTACGACGATCGTTGATGATACCCCATTTGGGTGTGAAAATACGAGCCTCGCGACCATTCTCTTGAATGGTCTGTGGCAGACTGCGACCTATGTTCGACATTGTCGATGCAGGTACGAACGGTGTGATTTCTTGAGTAATAAATAAAATTCTGTTTGCTTTCATCTTTATGTTACGGCGAATGTAGTTTCGCGCGGGTGCAAAATTACTGAAAATTTGCTACATACGCAAATAGTTTCTTCTTTTTAAGCGCTTTTAACCTGCTTTTATGACAAAAGTCAACTTTGTTTATGCTTTTTAACAAATATGGATGGTGAAAATATTTTTTTGCAATTATTTCGTTATCTGCCCAAATGTTTGTTACTTTGCACTCCGAAACATGGGGTTCTTGTACCCGATAATTGATAAATTATTGTAGATGAAAGTTATTCGTACAATTTGTGAGCTTAAAAATGAGCTTGACTTGTGTCGCGAGAAAGGCAAAAGCATTGGCCTTGTTCCTACAATGGGTGCTTTGCACGCGGGACACGCTTCGCTCGTAAAGCGTTCGGTAAATGAGAATGATGTAACTGTGGTGAGTATCTTTGTCAATCCTACACAGTTTAACGATAAAAATGATTTGATGAACTATCCGCGCGACCTCGATGCCGACTGCCGTCTGCTCGACGGGGTGGGGGCTGCGATAGCATTTGCTCCCGAGGTCGAGGAGATGTATCCCGAGCCCGATACTCGTCAGTTCTCTTTTGCGCCACTCGACGAGGTTATGGAGGGCCCTTTCCGCCCCGGACACTTTAACGGTGTTGCGCAGATTGTGAGCAAGCTGTTTTATGCTGTCGAGCCTGATAGGGCCTATTTTGGCGAGAAGGATTTTCAGCAGTTGGCGATAATACGTGAGATGGTGCGTCAGTTGGGTCTGAAACTTGACATTGTAGGTTGTCCTATTGTGCGCGAGGAGGATGGACTCGCAATGAGCAGTCGCAATATGCTGCTCACAGCCGAGGAGCGCACACGTGCCCTTACAATATCGCGTACTCTTTTTGCAAGCCTTGATTATGCCAAGGAACATACCCTGCAGCAGACTAAGGCTTTTGTCGAGGAGGCGATTAAGGCTACCGAGGGATTCTGCTTGGAGTATTATCAGATTGTAGATGGTAACACCCTGCAACCCGTCGAGCAGTGGAGCGACAGCGATTATATAGTAGGTTGCATCGCCCTGTTCTGCGGAAAAATAAGACTCATAGACAATATTAAATATAAGGAGGTAAGATAATGTTTCTGCATATTCTGAAATCGAAGTTACATTGTGTCACTGTAACCGAGGCTAACCTTAATTATATGGGCAGCATCACTATTGACGAGGATTTGATGGATGCAGTGGGTATTGTAGAGGGTGAGCAGGTGCACGTCGTGAATAATAACAACGGCGAGCGCATAGTAACGTATGTAATAAAGGGTGAGCGTGCATCAGGTGTGATATGCCTTAACGGTGCTGCTGCGCATAAATTCTCTCCCGGCGACGTTGCAATTATTATGGCATACGCTACAATGACTCCCGAGGAGGCTGCTGCTTTTAAGCCCAAAGTGCTTATACCCGAGAAGGGTACAAATAGGATTATTTGAATTTGAAAATATATTGTAAGGATAGTCGGAGCGTGAGTTTCGGCTATCTTTTTTTATCGGACACCAATAATATATAAAACAATATATGCACGCTGCGAAGCGTGCATATATTGTTTTATTGGTTTATGCCTTGATTATTTGCGGGGCATAATAGGAGTCTCCATAAAGGGATAAACAGTGAGGTTTGTTACCTTGCTCTTGAAACGACCTGCTTTGCTCAAGGGGAATACGAGTGTACGTACATAGTACATCTTGTCGTATTTGTCGCTTGCGCTGTTGTGGTGGTGCTGTGTCTGTTTGTCAAGCTCCTCAACGAGTTTACCGTTTACATAGAGACGAGTAACGCTCTGGTTACCGCTGATGGTTACCTTGGCTTTCTCACCGGGGAAGAATTGGTAGTTGAAGGTGTTCAGATAACCGTCGCGCGCGAAACCTAATTTACCCTCAACGGGGTCGCTAAGGTAGAATGTAGCGTTCTTCGAGCGGAAGAGTGCTGTACCCTTTCTCTCGCGTGAAGCCTCGATGTCGAATGATACGCTGTAATCCCAACCAATCTCCTTGACATTTGTCTCCTGTCCGGGCTTAACAACGTCGAGTGCCAGGATGGGGGCGTGTCCCTTGCTTACTTGACGGCCTGCAACGTTTACACCGGGAGCCTCGCTTATGCCGATACGTGCCTTGTCGAACTGCTCAAATGCTATAGAGGGTTTTTCGCCTGTCCACATCTTCACAGCCAATGTCTGCATCGCAGGGAATACGCGGTAATGAATATCCTGATAGCTGATGCCGTTGCCTGCGTGGTCGTTCCAAACAGCGAACATACCTCCCTTAATCTGGGGATGACGCTCCTCGAACTTCTGGTTACCAATCTGTGCGGGTGTCCAAGACTCGTACAAGAACTTGCAGTTGAGGTAATCGTAGTAGTAACCTGCTGCAGGTACGATGTAAAGATAACCGTCGGGGATGCTGATGAGGTCGTAGCCGAGGTCAATCATATCCTTGGGATCGGCATAACCGTTGTACCAAGCACCCAAGAGTACATTCTCTGATTTCACGGGTGTCTCGCCCTTGGCGTGTGTAAGAGCACCCCAAGCACAAGCCTGCTTGCCATACTTCTCGACAAGACGGATGCAGTAGTCGGTGAAGTAACGGAACTTCTCTACAACGGCTTTGTCACGGTTCGAGTACTCGTCGGTACCAACGTGTACGCGCTTGCCACGGAATACGGGCTCGTCACCCTTTAGATACTCGTCATAGAGTGAGTCGATGAATGTATAGGTCTCGGGCTTGAAGAGGTCGAGGTGGTCCATACCATAATCCTTGCTGGCAATCTCGGGACGGTACTTTGTAAATGCCAATGCGTGTGCAGGAGCATCAATCTCGGGGATAATCTCGACGAAAAGACCCTCGGCGAGTTTCTGCAACTCTATAAACTCCTTCTTTGTGTAGTAGCCATCGCGTGCTGTCAGGCCGGGGAAGTACTCGCTCTCGAGACGGAATGCGCTCTGTGTCTTGTTCCAATCGTTGTTAAAATACTGCTTGAAAGAGTTGTCGTTAAGGTGAATTTGGAATGTGTTCATCTTATAGTATGACATAAACTTCACGTAGTCCTGAAGCATGTGCAGGGGGATGAACTTACGACCGCAGTCGAGCATAAAACCACGTAGGGGGTAGTCGGGCCAGTCGCGAATTGTACCGCAGGCGAGCTCGCGTGCCTCGTTTTGCTCGGCCATCTGAAGGAGGGTACGTGTTGCCCAGAATGCTCCTGTTGCTGTGGGGGCGGTAATCTGTACCTTGTTGCCTATAACAACCTGATAACCCTCTTCGCCCAATTTCTTGTCTTTCTTGATTGCGAGTGAGATGTCGCCTTTCTTTGCGCTGCCCTCGGCTGTTGCAATCTCCTTGCCGAACATCTCTTTATAGTCGGCTGCAAACTGCTTGGCAACCTGCTCTAACTGAGGATTGTTCTTGGGGTATACAATGCGTGTGGCATCGCCGATGGTGAATACACCGTTACCGCCTTTCCACTCGCGAAGCTCGGGGATAACAAATGGCTTTTCGTTTTTCTGTGCTGCTGCAAATGCGGGCGATGCGATGATGAGGCCCATTGCAGCCAACAGAAGGAATAGTGTTTTTCTCATACTTGAATTTTGTTTGAATTTTGATTATTGAATAGTTCTTTATGATATTCTTTATCTTGTTACAAAATGTATCGACTGCCATACCAACTGCTAAGCTATACGCAGTCCATTTGTATATAAACGACAATATTGCTTGCAATCTTTATGGGATTGTAGGCAATATTGTCATTGTTTATTGCTATTATTCGAGTACTACAAGTACTGCGCCGTCGGCTACTGTGTCGCCCTTGGCTACCGAGATTGATGCTACCTTTCCATCGCGGTCGGCATTGATGTTGTTCTCCATCTTCATAGCCTCCAAAAGAACCACTGTCTGACCCTTTGTTACGGTGTCGCCAACATTAACCTTAACGTCGATGATTACACCGGGTAGAGGTGTCTTGATGGGGTGGCCGTTTACGGGTGCTGCCGCTGCTGCAGCAGGTGCCGCGGCCGCTGCGGGTGCAGCAGGCTTAACAACAGGTTTAACAACCACTGCGGGTTTCTTCTCCTCGGGCTTTTCCCACTCTACGGTATACTCTGTTCCGTTTACTGTTACGTTTGCAGTTGTTTCGGCTACTTCGTTGATTACAACTTCGTATTTCTCGCCGTTGATGGTATATTTATACTCTTTCATAATTTTAGCTTCTTAATTACACAAGTTATTCCAATGTTTGTTGACGTAGCGGATTGTGAGGATGCCGCTCTCTTCGTCGTGAATGTTATCGCCCAAATAGCTGCTTAGCGCCATTGCTATTGCTGCTATTGCTGCATCGTTTTTCTCTTTCATAAGCGTTATTGTTTAAAGAGGTATATTTCCGTGTTTCTTCTGGGGGAGGCCTTGACGTTTGCTCTCGAGCTGTGCAAGGGCGCGTATCACGCGGAAACGGGTGTTGCGTGGCTCGATGACATCGTCAATGTAACCATATTTCGCAGCCTGGTATGGGTTGGCAAACAATTTGTTGTACTCGGCCTCTTTCTCGGCAATGAATGCTTTGGGGTCGGCTGCCTCTTTAGCCTCTTTGGCATAGAGAACTTC
>JAEIGA010016444.1_pt1 | contig 11260 bp, 8 predicted proteins | sample 9270691 | NCBI WGS metagenome assembly JAEIGA01 (sample SAMN17057246, study PRJNA624740) | gut metagenome | biome: biome; isolation source: fecal sample | host: Bos grunniens | place: China: Xizang | collected 2019
ACCGGACGAGTGGAGCAGGCTCCGATATTGAACACCTTCAGAGTGTCAATCAAGTCGGGAGACAGGATAGCCGGCTGCTCAGGATCTCTATAGCATCGACAATTGGGAGAAGCCATATCTGCAAGGGTATAGCGGACAAATTGTACCTTGACAATATCTGATGATAATGTCGCGTTTTGTGACTTCAAGTCCTTCACCTTGCAAGTTACAGCCTCAGTACCAGAGCCGGTGTAAAGGAGAAACTGTGCATTTAAGGTCTCTCCTCGCCAGCCTTCGAGCTGACATACCTCAATTCCTGTAGGGAAAGGCACTTCACTGCGTGAATAGAGCGAATCTTTGGAAGCCCAAACAGATTCGAGACCTCTGATATTCTGCCACAAGGCAGCACTTCTGTCTGTCATCGGGGTAGGATCTTCCGCCTCCTGATAAGTCACGGGGACTTTAACCTGAGCACAGCCCACAGCTGCAACCAGGGAAACAATCAGAACTTTTGCGTTGATTTTCATCGTTATTGTAAATAATTTTGGCAAAAGTGCATACAATTTCTGCCCCCCCCATTCCATTTTACGCCTTTTTCATCTATTTTTGCGCCAAGTAAAAAAATTGGCGATATGGAAGACAACAAAGTACTCATCTACACCAGCAACGACGGCAAGACTAAGATTGATGTGAAACTCGAAGAGGAGACTCTCTGGCTCACTCAAGCTCAGTTATGCGAACTATATCAGACAAGCAAGTCGAATGTAAGCGAGCATATCAAGCACATCTTTGAAGAAGAGGAACTAGACAGAAATTCAGTTGTTCGGAATTTCCGAACAACTGCTTCAGACGGGAAGGAATACATGGTTTCACACTACAATCTCGACATGATTATCGCCCTCGGTTATCGTGTCAGATCCATCATCGCTACAAGATTCCGTCAATGGGCTACCGAACGGCTGAAAGAGTATATAATAAAAGGATTTGTCCTCGACGATGAACGTCTGAAAAAACTTGGAGGCGGAAGTTATTGGAAAGAGTTACTGGAGAGAATCAGAGATATCCGCGCAACGGAAAAGGTACTTTATCGCCAGGTTTTGGAAATATATGCAACCAGCATAGATTATGACCCGCGTGCACAAATCTCTCAAGAGTTTTTCAAGAAAGTCCAGAACAAGATCCATTATGCCATTCATGGACATACAGCCGCTGAACTGATAGTGGAGCGTGCTGACGCTGAGAAAGATTTCATGGGCCTTATGACCTTCAAGGGAAATCATCCTACATTGATAGAGGCAAAAAGTGCAAAGAATTATCTGAACGAAAAGGAACTTCGCGCGATGGGACAGCTCGTCTCCGGATATCTGGATTTCGCCGAGCGTCAGGCAGAACGTGAGCAAGTAATGAAGATGAGCGATTGGGCAGCATATCTGGATCGCATTCTGACAATGACCGGCGAGCAGTTACTGCAAGGTGCCGGCAGTGTTTCTCACGAAGAGGCAATGGAACATGCGACAACAGAGTACAGTAAATACAAACAGCGCACGATCAGCGATGCGGAGAGAGACTACCTGTTTTCAATAAAATCCATTGAAGAGTCCATCAAACAGAACAAAGCTTAAAGCATGAAGCATTTCTCACATGGCGCAGTAGTGCTTGCTGCGCTTGTTATTTTCAGTATCGCTGCTAACGCCAGCACCCGCATTTTGTCAACCGATAACGGACTTTCAAATAATGCGGTGTACAATATCGTACAGGACGATCATGGCCTTCTCTATATCGGTACACTTGATGGACTGAATATATGGGACGGACATAGGATGGAACAGTTTCAGGCTGCTGACGGACGGTCATATTTCGAGGGTAACAAGATAAAGAACCTCTATCAGACCGCGACCAACAGGATTTATGCATTGACAAGACACGGCCTTGCAAAGATTGACACCCAGACGAAAGACGTCGTATTCATAGACAACCTCGACCCAGAGTCTGTAATAGACATCTCCAGTAACGGGGAGATATTTGCCATTACTGGAGATAATAGTCTGCAATACTATAATACCAGCTCTGATAAATGGTCGGTAATTGAAGGGTTCAGACTTGACAAATCTGACGAGTGTGAAAGGATCATCATTTCACACACCGACATTCTGCACATATTCTCAAAACAGGGGACCTGGCGTATCACCATTGACCGCACAGCTGCGACTCCAAAGATTGTAAACATCACAAATCTTGAACGCAGACACATTTATATAAGTGAACCTCACTGCGGAAACCCTGTCTATACAATTACCGAAGACTTCAAGATTGCCACTTTCGACCCTCTCTCCGGCAGTTTTACAGACATATGCAGTTTCACACCACCTGTCGGATATGACTACAGCAGAATCAAAGGAGTCGCAAAGTCACCACAAGGCTATTGGATAAATTTCTGGGAGCAATTATTCTTCTTGCCGGAAGGAAGTATATACCTTGAGCCCACTGAGATTACATATCACTCTTTTACAATCGTCCATGACAGATTTCAGCCGATTCTTTGGATAGGAACTGACAGCAAGGGCCTCATAGGATGGAACTATCAGGAGCCTACAATGAAATGTCTTACATACAGAGACCTGCCATGCAAGATAAGCATGCCTGCACGTTGCATCCACGCGGACAGTGACACAAGGGCTCTTCTATTCGGCACTAAGGGAGACGGACTGGTCAGAGTGAAGGAATTCTCAAAGAACAGCGAAATAAGCGAAAAAGATATTGATATTCTTCACACCGGCAACAGCGTCCTCTCAGACAATTCCGTATATTGCATCAGCGAAAACCGCCAAGGCTGCCTGCTTATCGGTACGGAAGGCAGATACATAAACTATTACAAGAACGGCAGACTCGGCAGGATAAAAGGCAGCGAAGGCCTCTTCCAGATACACTCGATAGTCCCTCAGAACGACTCGACCTTATGGGTGGTGACCGGACGCGACTTTGCATACAGATGCCACACCATCTTATCTGATGGCGTCCCATCGATATCATCAGTCGACTCGATCGAATTCAGAAGCACATTCAAGGCCAGAACACAGATTTTCGACATTGAGTTCCAGGACGACTCGACTATCTGGTTCGGAAGCAAGGGGCACGGCTGTCTGATATATCACACCAATACAGGGAAGTCCGAACTCCTGCATTTCCCCAAAGAATCTGGAGTTGCAATCAACGAGATTACACATATCTCAAACTACTCGGATATGGCCATCAGCACAAGGAACAGCATCGCCATATATAATCCGAATAGAGACTTGACCTCAATAGTTGAATCTCCGACCCACATATCAGCAAAAGCCACCCTGAAGGATTCCAAAGGCAATTTATGGGTAAGCACAAGCTCCGGCATCACAGTCCTCGACAGCAGCTACAGATTCCTCAAATCCTATGGCAAACTTACCGGCATGCCTGTATCCGAATACTCGGACAGAGCATACTACAGGGACGACAAGACAGGAACCATGTTCTTTGGCGGAACAAACGGCTTGACTATCATCGACGACAACGTAGAGATCCGCCCGAATGATTATCTCCCTCAGATCCATATAACCTCAATCACCAGCAACAATCAGGAAAGGGCGCTGGAGCAATCTTTGGTTGGCGGAAGGTTAAAGCTATCACACTCAAACTCAGCATTTTCCGTCAGTTTTTCAGCCATAGACCACATAAACCCGCAAGACTACTCATTCCTATATTGTCTTGAAGGATATGACGGCAAGTGGCACAAGATAGAGGGGCGTACCATCCATTTTCCTGCACTTGAGCCGGGCAATTACACGCTTAAGATCAAATATACAAATAGCGCAGCACAGACATCCGGACCGGAGTGTTCGCTTCCAATCAGAATCGTACCGCCAATATACAGGAGTCTGGGGGCCTATATATTATATGTACTTGCTCTGGCAGCATTCATCTGGTGGATTGTAGCAAGGAACAGGAGGAAACAGGAAGCCGCAAAAGAAGCAATTCGCAACAAGTATAGGGAGAGGATCAGGAACATAAAGGCAGACACCAGCGCTGCCATTTCCGAGGACATTTCTGTCACAACCACATTCATATTGGGTCTGTGCCAGCAGATTCATTCAAGGACTGCAAACATACCGAGCATCTCGGAGAAAGTCAGTCTGGTGGAGTACAATGTAGGCAAGATCGGCAGAACCCTGAATATGTGGAATGAACTGCGCAATGTTTCGGAAGACCCGTCAAATGCAGATAATCCGACATTGGTTTCCATCAGCCGTTCTTCCAAGAAGATCCTTGACATTGCAACAACTACTGCCAGATCCGCAGGGATCAAGGTCAATCAGATTATCCCGGAAAACATAGTCCTTGCTACCGACAAAGAGCAATTCCTCACTTTCTTCAATGCGCTGACAAAGATCATATTCGACAGGACAACTCCAAACGGAAACATCCTTTTTGAATTGTCACAATTGGAGCATGGCAAAATAATGCTGAAGTTCTCGTTTTCTACTGATGCAGGCACATACAGGCTCCTGACCGAAGACCAGGGAGACCTATCCATCTGCCTTCAATCTGCCGAAAGAATGAGAGTCAGGGCCGACCACACATACAGCCTCAGCAAGCAGGAGACCAGTGTTGAAGTGATTCTGCAGTCAACCTACACGGCAGACACACTGGAAGCTTCACAAATCCAGATTAAGGAGAATCCTCATCACGACAACATCTTCATAATCAGCAAGAACAGTGAAATCATCTCGTTTCTGAACTACTTCATGTCCGAAAGATACAATCTGTCCGTTTTCGCAAGCAATGAAGAAGCCGTCACCGGTCTGAACGAGAATCATCCTATCATCATTATATATGACGCTTCATCACTTCAAGGTCAGATCACAGATTTCATGGCAAGGCTCAACACAGGTAAAAAGGAAAGGCTCATTCCTGTGATCACACTGCTGTCATCGCTGGCATCCCAGGAAAAGGAAATCTGTCTGAAAGCCGGATGCGACATCTGCCTGGCATTCCCGTTCAATGTGGACACATTCCTCTCATCGATTGACCGTCTTATCGGCAAGAAAGGACTCATTACGGAGTATTACAGTTCCCCTGACAGTTCATTCGTTCTCGAAGAGGGCAAGACCATGCATAAGGAAGATCAGGTCTTCCTCAGAAAGATTGTCGAGATTATTGACGCAAATATGGCTGACCCTAACATCACTGCCCCGGTCATAGCCAAGAAAATGGGAATCAGCACCCGAGTCCTCTACAGAAAGATAGAAAATCTCACGGACAACAGTCTGCGCACCATCATCATAGAGTCACGTATGCGTCATGCCGCAAAACTGATTACGTCAACCAACCTCAACATCGATGAAATCATGGTGCGCACCGGCCACCAGAATCCCGGAACATTCTACCGCAACTTCAAGAACTACCACGGAATGACCACTAAAGAGTATCGGGAGAAATTACGAACAGTTTAGTGACTTTATCTTATCCGCCACACACATTTTCCCGTAGCCCAAAGCTTGCCAATGTGCGCCGGAAAATGACATTAACCCTCACTCTAGCCCGGTGAGAAAACCGAACGAAGTGAGGGATGAACACATACCTAATCTCCAAATCCCACCTTCTTGTCAGTTTTAAACTTACCTTTTCTAATACGGGATTCTCTTTTATCAATGATAGCCTCGTTTCTACGGATTCGTTCGCGTAGAGCTTGGGGACTGTCCTGATATTTCTTTGGATAAAATGAAAGCCAGTAGCAATCCTTTAGCATCTCCTTTTTCTCTTTTTCCGTCACATAATCCGACATATAAATATCCATGCAACGTTTTCCCAAGAACAATTCGCTGGTACGCATATAGTGTATACCGTAGGCAATAATGCCAAACAAGACTACGACTGAGATGCTCAATCCTATGATCCATTTCTTGGCAGTATCATTAATCATGTCAAAAGAGGCAGAATACGAATAATGCCTATGTGTATGCTCATTGTTGCTCCTACAGAACTTTTGATTTCGGACCGGATAGACGGGGCTATGATTTTATACACCTGATCTGCCAGCTCTTTTGTAAACTCATCAGCGTCTGGAAGTGCGCACTGAGTCTGCGAGATATTGTTCTTCAGTTTCTTCATCTCGCTATCTGGGATTATCAATATTTCGACAACATGGTCGCTGCACGTAGAGTTGGTCGAATTATGTTTGAAACCGAGGATTGTCAGGCTTACACTTGTGAAAAACTGGAAGCGCAGATTCTAGGAGACGAGAGAACGATCGAATCTTCAACGTTTATTACCAGTCACCAAGCTACTAACGTATATGCGGATTGTGAAGAAAAATATGAGATCCGCATCGACGAAAACGCACTTGACATACAAATAAACGATTGATATTTTAAAGATTATATCGAGGAAGAACGGAGATCATTGAGTTGCTCAAGCGATGGATGAAGAGGTCAAATATATAAAGTCGCAGAACAGACAGTTTGTAACCGTCGACATTAATGACGCATTACCAATGCTACAGAAACTGATCTGCAACGGCTCATATGAAGATATTTATTGCATATAAGATGAATTTGCTAACTTTACAGATCAAAGGCGTCGCAATTAGATATTTATGCACGATTTATTTATAAGCTACTCTAGAAAGAATAAAAGAAAAGTCATGAAGATTGTAAATCTGTTACAAGACAACGGATTTACAATCTGGATGGACGAATCTGGCATAGAAACCGGTGAACAGTTCAAGAAGGTTATTGTAAAAGCCATTGAAGAATGCAAGATATTACTATTCTTCTCTTCTGTGGACTCGAACAAATCTCCTTGGACAGCAAAAGAAATAGGCGTTGCCAATTCAAAAGACAAACCCATCCTTCCGATCAAACTTGACAAGGCTAATTACAACGAGGAGGTTCTGTTTGATCTGGTAAACCTTGATTATTGCGATCTTAGCACGCATTCACATAGAACCGAGCAAATCGACAGTTTATTAACGACAATAAACAAAATGCTCGGCACAACTTCATCAGTCAACATTGATACAGAAAATAATGATAATGGTATACCATATAAACTAATCGTAACTCTTGTTGCTGGATTATTGTGTATTATTGTGTCTCTGTTTGTTTATCTACGGTTTTCACGAGTTGAAGATATAGATATCATTCCTCAGAGAGGAGCCATCTTAGATGAGTACGGACGCAAATTAGCTTATTCAGAAAATCTGTTTGACATTTATATAGACAAGAGAGCTCTGCATGGCATTAATGACAAACAGCTCAAAGATCTTTCGGGGCATATTGCCGAGGCTTCTAAGTACGACAAGAATGCCTACCAATACTATACTCTATTGACAGACAGCGATGACAGATATCTATTGATAGCCAAAGGAGCCTCAGACTCACTTGCCAATGAGATATCTCACTTGCCAACATTTGTTGAACTAAAGCAGAAGCGTCCCCTCATTTTTCAAGCATCTAGTAATAGAATCTATCCATATGGTGATTTGCTAACGCCAATACTGGGAACATATCCTTGTGACTCAAACTCATTATTTGGTTTAGAATACAATTTTAACGACATACTTGCTGGAAGAATTGGCAAAACCTATCGTTCACGAAAATACAGTTTTGGAATAAACAAAACCACAGCAGCAATCCATGGTTCAAACGTCAGAACTACCATCAACTTAGAATTCCAACAGCTGGTTGACTCGCTTCTACAAGATCAAATCGACAGGAATGAAACATTAGATGCCGGCCACATTCTGATTATCGATTCTGAATCCGGTGCCATTCGTGCCATAGCAAACTATGACAACAGCGATTCCGATAATTGGGGACATTTATTTTCTTCCGAAATGGGCAACACATTTAAGACTGTAAGTTTAGCTGTTTTATTAGAGGAGCAAAACATACAGCTTAGCGACAGTGTACCTACCAATCACGGGTTCATGAATGAATATCCCCCATTTGGACAGGACCAATATATTCGCTATTATGAAAGAATGAGTCAAAAATCTGCGATTACTGTTTTAGAAGGATTCAAATTTTCATCTAATTATATTTTCAGAAAGTTAGTTTTAGATCTATACAAAAACAAACCTACCCAATTTACGGACATGCTTCATCAGTATAAATTAGATGAAAATATTAATATCGGAATAGAACCTGAAGGAGTATCCTCGAGGGTCTATATACCTAATCTTGACACTGGAAATAGTAGTATTTATGCCCTGGGAAGCATAGCAATTGGGTATAGTTTAAGCATACCACAGATAAACCTAATAGCATTCTATAATGCAATTGCCAATAATGGATATTGGGTAAAACCTTATCTAATTGAATCATACGAATCCAATGACGAGATCATAAAAGAAGAAAAGCCATCAGCATCGAAAAGGGCTTTAATTTCACAAGCAACTGTAGATTCACTGAAATATGCTATGACAGTGGTCAATGAAAGTGGAACTGGCAGTAAATTGAAGGGGACCTCAATTGCTGGAAAGACCGGTACGAGTCAACTCCGTCTAAATCCTACTGAGTCAGGCACTACCAAGGACCCTTATACTAGTGAGAATGGCATGCGCAAATACATTGGAACATATATAGGATTTTTCCCTGTAGAGTCACCTAAGTATACAATCTATGCTTCTTTTCGAACAAAGTTAACATCATCACAAATTCTCTATGGAGGTAGTACTGCTGCAGAAATCACGAAAGCAATTGCAGATAGTATAACCGAATGGAACCCATCACTTAATGAGTCTCATTAAAGTATTGGGTACAACCTGACTATATCCGGACAAGCCGATCCCGGTGTAGCCTTCCCTATCCTCCTTATTCAAAACAACCTGACATCCTCATGTAGCCTTCCTTGTTAGTCGGACAGTTTCGAATTAGACAAAATCATTAGATTTGTGTCTATGAAACGAAATGTACACACAGAAAGCGAGATGGTGAAAGCCGTCCAGGAGTTGGAAATCGGAGTCGATGCAGAGACAGTTGCACGCAACCACGGCATCTCCAAAGCGACATTGTACAACTGGAAGAGCAAGTACAGTGGAATGGAAGTCAGTCAGGTTCGCCGCCTGAAAGAACTCGAGGAGGAGAACCGCAAGCTCAAGCAGATGTACGCCGAGCTGGCTTTGGACAATATGACTCCGATGGAATATCGTGCTAAGAAGAAGGCTGGTTGATCGTTCAGAAAGGCAAAGCTGCCATTTGCCGTATTGACTGTCAAGGCTGAAGTGAACGCCCTGCGGGCGGCCTTGCAAATCAATCCTGCAAACACTATTGGAGGCCTATCTGAGACGAACAACAGGAACTAACAATACAAAATATCAACAAACCAGTCTAATTGCAGACTGTCCTAAAAAGGGGAAGCGCACAGCAGGATATCACTTGGATTAATCGCAAATGAGCTTCAAAGAAATAGCTTTTGAAAAGGATAATATTATCCTTGGACTACCTTGTCCTATTTCACTTTCCAAGAGCCTCCCTTATCAGGTCCCACCCTTTCGATTATTCCTTCTGCTTTCAGCTTCGCGAGATGCTTTTCGATCGCCTTTGGAGTAACACCGATCTCAGCAGCCAGGCCTGCTGCTGTCAACTTGCCGTTTTCAGAAAGAAGGGCGATGATTTTCTCCCTACTTTTGCCTGTTTTCTTACTACCTTTTGAGGTTTTCTCCCTACTCTTTTCTGACCCATCAACAGACTTGAGATAGGAATCTATTTCTGCAGAAAGATTCTTATGCATCAGTGAAGACATGAAGTCGCCAAATATGTCAAGATCATCGTCCTCACGCGTTTCAATCAAAGCCTTGATATATTCTTCCTTATCTTCTTTAAGGATCTTAGCAGGAATCAACCCGAACTCAAACTGCAGCATGTTCATCACGAGCCTTGCCATTCTGCCATTGCCATCTGCCCACGGATGTATTGTGACCAGATTGTAATGTGCATCAAAGGTCATTCTATATAGCTCATCGACGGACTTTTCTGATGCTTTCTGACGTTCCTCATTTAGTAAGCGGCAAAACTCAGCAAGCTTAGCTGGCACCTTATTATAACTCATGTACGAGCGTCCACCTACACCTGCAGTAACATTCAACAAGCGAATCTCTCCACGTGCAGATGAGAAATCTCCCAATGCAGTCTTATATTCCTTACCTGTATTCTTCATCACCATTGATGAAAGCATGATAAGCATTTCAACTGTAATAGGAGTATGATTCCTGGCTATATCCAACGCTTTTTCATATGCCGCTTTCAGATCAAGATTCATGTTCTGTTCCTCAATGCTCTTACCCTTGATACTTACACCATGATCGAACATGATCTGATTCTCTACCTCAGTAATTGTAGAACCTTCAATTGCGGTAGAATGGGTAATCAAGGAGTACAGATAGAATTTATCATAATCTATCTGCTGGTCGATTCCCAATTCTCTGTAGCGATTTACAAGCTGTTCTAAATTGTGTGACATAATTCATGAATTTGAGGTTTTCTCCCTACCTTTTAGGCAAATATAGTATTTTTCTCCCTACTTTTCACTATTTTCTCCCTACTTTTTCCTTCCAGATACTTCCCAAGATTCTTCTTCCTGTACGCTGAGTCATATGTCCTTCTCGAGTCCTGGGATTGACGACAGGCATAATGCAGCCAGGCACGGCCTTCGGCATATCATAGCAGGGCGCTATGGAGCCGGATCATAGAATGTTACCGAGCTTACAATATCTTCAATGAGCGAACGGGCATCAGGGACATGACTACCTGCCGGCATAGTGACATTCAAGTCGAAACGTGCTCCTTTATGGATAGTCATATATCTGAAAAGAACATTATCATATGTGGCTCTCTCCACTCCGGTTGCCGCCAGATATCTGTGGCCGTTGATGGTGTGGATTCCTGGCTTGACCGAGGGTCTTTTGCCAAGCAGGCCGTCCATGACATAGCAGAATTCATCTTCGAATTCCTCGAGGGTAGCTGTTTCCGAAGTGTAAACGGTCCTTACCTCAACCGACACCTGGAACTTTCTGAATGCCATCGTAAAGTCGGACACATTCCTGTCTCTGCGCTTCCAGGCTATACCCTGGCAGGATTCCGGGACCGGGATGCTTATACCGGCAACGGGGATATCTACGCGCTCGCTCCATTCATATGCCGGGGCTTCTGCAGCGGCTTCATCGGAAGCCTTCTCCTCGACACTTCCGTTGTTTTCGGCCACGCCATAATAATATATTCCGGCAGAAAGGAAATACAGGAGCAGAATG
>JAEIGA010016445.1_pt1 | contig 11260 bp, 7 predicted proteins | sample 9270691 | NCBI WGS metagenome assembly JAEIGA01 (sample SAMN17057246, study PRJNA624740) | gut metagenome | biome: biome; isolation source: fecal sample | host: Bos grunniens | place: China: Xizang | collected 2019
ATATGAGTTGGTTATCTGTCATTACTACTTTTATTTGGTTCTCGCATCTACATAGATGCGCAAAATACCGCTGCAAAAGTACAAAAAAAAAATGACATATGCAAGAAAAACGGATGAAAGTTTATGTTTGTCCATGTTTACTGATTTGCTCATATAACTAGACTCATCACTCATAGTTCACAATTTGAACTATCAACAACGGAGGCATAACGGGGGGAGAAGCAACCTTCACTATGTTATTACCATGTGATTAGTATGTGATAACAAATAGATACATATCCCTTGCTTATCCTATATAGGTGGTAACGGGGTGCTAACGGAGAAATCTAGACAAAAACAAAGCAACTCTTGCTCAAAGTGGCGCAAGAGTTGCTATATGCACATGTTATTTTTCGTCTTCTTAGATATCCATAAGGCATAAATCAATCCGGATACTATGATTAATACTATTACATCCCAGCTCATCTCTAGAGGAGTTGATAAGTCTGGAACACCAGATCCTCCTGGACGACCGCCCATCCTATTGTTGTTAGATTTATTGCTAGTTCTTGCGAAAGTAAGTTGTTCGTCGGATAATATTGGTATGATGCCACCACCAATGTTAGTTACACGATATTTGGCAAGACTACCCGTCTGTTTTGCTGCCACTCTATGACTATTACTTTCCTCTTCATTAGGATTAGATCTGTTTTTTTGATAGACAGTATACTCTCGCATTGGTGCAATGGAGCGCATTGGAATTGTATATGGATTGCGCGCTCCTATTGGATATGTCGTATAGGGCTTTGCAAATACAGGAGCAATCAATAGAATAAACGCAATAATGGTAATATATATTTTCTTCACAACTATTTTTTAGTCTTGTTTTACGAATTTATATACCACATCGTTTACACGTACTACGTACACACCCGTTCCTAGGTTGTTGATCGGTAGGCTGGTTTGGTAGTCGAAATGCTTATTCATAACTTCTTGTCCGTTTACGTGATACACTTTAACATGGTTGTTAGGTGTACCAGTTGCGATACAGATATGGTTGCTAGTGATCCAGATATTGCCATTGGATACGTTTGGAATATCTGTTGTTACATCGCCCCCATCTGGAGTTGTATTAGGCAGATCAGGATGTAGCAATACTTGGAATCGCATATCATCAACTGAATTGGCATGAGTGTGGAAGGTGTATTCTCCCTCCTCTGTTAGGGTGATGATGCTATCATTTGCTAAATCTTTGATATACAACGATTCGCCTATTAGCGATGTAAAACGCAGAGTATAGGTAGTGTCGGGACCCGCACAAAAACCAATATACATGCTGTCGATTTGATTAGATGCTGAAATCTCCATCATACCGCATGGCTCGTTGGTGTAGATATTTACCTGTCCATTTGCGTCCATGTTGTATCCATCATAGCCGTTGTCGTAGTCGGGAGTACAACGCACATCTTGCAGAATATACATACGATCCGAACCACTATTTTTGCCGTAAGCTTGTATACGAATGCGGCGGAGCAAATTGTTCGAAACTCTTTTATGCTCTGGAAGAGTCATCGGTTTATTACCCGGATTGGATGTGTTCCAAACGAGTTTTTTGTAATCCAACTTGATTTTACATCCTGCTTCATTTGCTACTACATATACGCCTTGCATAGGAGCAATGGTAGTAGGATCAGTATTGTTATTTATATTTTCTGCACTCAATACAGGAATAGCTGTATATTGTCCCGGTGATTGATCGTCAGTTAGTACTCCATTTTCAGGTTCATTGATAGCAGCTTGCCACTCATTCCATGATCCTGTGTTGAATAGATAGAAGGTTTTGTTCATGTCTCCTTCAAAATCCGCTGAGTCAAGAGCTGCGATATTAATAGGGGCAAGATAACTATTGGTGAATACGTTATCTCCCCAACCTGCATGTTCTAATTCTATCTCTTTGTTTTGATTGATTAGAGTTGTCGCCCATGTATATTCGGGATGATTCTCCTGCGTAATCGTATAACCTGCAAATGGTATTAATTCTACATTTCCTGATAACTTCACCCATCCCCACTCGTCGTACCATCGATATAGCCAGGTCTCTTTTTCCTTTACTTCTACCGTTGTGCCCTTTCCTGGTGCACCTACATATTGCCATAGACGATCGTTGTCGGTAGCTCCTTGTTCTTCACTTGGTTGACTTTTTGTATGATAATCAACGGTCACTCTAGGCATGTCTTTCTCGTTGATGCTAGGATGAATGCGCAAATAACCAGCACCAGATGGCCTTTCTCCTATGTGTTTAGTTATAGTAGAGTAATTTTGTATCTCAATACTTGTACCATCAGGATTCCATCCTGTGATATTGTTAGCGCCTATGGTTAAACCACCTTCGTGTGTGATGGCCAGCTGGCTATTCTTTTCCAATATAACTCCTCCTGCCTGCTGAGCTTCGTCTATTATGGCTTTGGAACGAATGACCACTGGGTAATCTTCTAGTGTCGGTGTCGCTTTGATATTCCAGTTGTCTGTAGTAGACCATTGTTTGTCAAAATTAGGGGAATTGTAAGCTTCGTCATATACAATAGCACCATCTACTACTAAATCATATTTGGCTGGTACCGCTACATAGTTATCCTCTAGTGGATTACCACGGTTGAGGTTGTTGTATGCTTTGGTACTATCATTACCACTGACAAAATAGTAATTGCGCCCATCATCTAAGTTAAATGTCAAAGGCTGTACTGCTGGATTGTAATCGGTATCCATTGCATCATAATTAGGCAATGAGTATGCATACAATTTCTGTCTAGTACCTGAGGTTACTATAAACAGGTTTCCTGCGTAGTCAAATGCTAATCCTTCAATGATTGTGCCTTCATTTCCAATAGGTATCTCAAACATCCAATCTAGGTTAAAACCATACCAGGTTCCATTGTCGTCGTCATAGAATAGTTTGAATACGCATACCTTTGCGCAGTTATTCTGTTTAAATTCTCCATTTTCATAACTATTGTAGTATGAATTGTTGAATCCTACCGCCAACATGGCCTCCTTGCTGTTCAATCCTCCTTTTTCGTATAATGCGATTTGTCCACTAGGATAGGTTTGATCTATATTAGTGCCAGGTTTATGAGGAGCCAATAGTTGCTTCATACTTGCAGCGGGCGTTAAGGTTAGTGCCGAAAAGGTTTCTTTCTCCACGCTGCTCAATGCAAACTGGAAGTGTTTTTCTAATCCAGTTCCATATTTTGATTGCTGCACATACCCATCGGGTTGTATATGCGCTAAGAATGCATACTCATCTATTCCACTACCTCGCTTCTGCGATACCCAAAATCCTCCACGTGCAGTCACCACCATTGTATTATCCGCATCAACCCATGGGTTGATCATATACTTGTCGCCATCCGGGTCATGTTTAATCTCGCCTTTGTCATTTTTAACCGCTTGAGGCTCGTTACGTGGTATGTAATGTTGCTCGTATCCATCATACAGATCATCGCCATCCGATTTGGTTAGCTTGTATATCTTTCCTTGTCCGCATTTTGTGTCTGGATCTGGATCATCCCCCGCTTTACACATTACATACAATTCTCCTCCCGGACCAAAGGCCAAAGAGTTGATAGCGTTGAGTGAATCTGATTCCGAGGTGATAAGCTTGCTAGTTACATTCACAGCTGTCCCCCAATCCAAACCATTGGTGTCGGGTTTGATTTGGTAAATGGCAGATGCAGAGCTGCTAGTAGATTGGCAATAATATACATAACCATTAGCAGGGTTTACCGCAATGCGGTGCATATACCAGCGTGAGTTTTCGGCTGGAAAATCTACTTCCACCACGGTTTTATATTTGTAGGTGCCAGTCTCTGGGTCTGGCTCAAATACTACGATACCAGGTTTATAACGAGTTTGTGACCCAGTTGGTGTATTAGCAATATACATACGGCCAAAGTATGGCGATTGAGGGTTATTATCTATAGCAATACCCTGCGGGCATTGGAGTTTATCAACTTCCATCAATCGGCGTGGCTCACGAACTTGTTTACCTAGTACGCCATTGTTGCTTGTACCAATATAGGATTGATAGTTATATGACCACTCATTTTTTGTGATATAATTCAACGAATCTGTTGCAATAGGATCATTGCCGATAATTTTATCGTTATGCAACTCTATTTCCCAAGTCATACCTTTGTATGCTCTCTTATCTTCAATTGCTATCTGTGGAATCTCAGCTTTTGTCAGGGAGAAAAAGTATTCATTTGAATCATTTTGGGTGTCAAACACTGCCTCATCGATTGGGTATTGTCCTACTCTCGTCCCTGACTCATTGCGATTATCATCGCCATCGTTATCCAAGTAAAAATTCAAATAACCTTCTGTAGGTCTGACATTTGACTTGAAGTAAAAGGTATACGTACCCAGTACCGTTCCCTCTGGCTCGGTGTACTCGTACCTTAATCCATACGCAAACACACGCAATTGATTGTCATCAGCCTTTGCGTTTTGCACAAAACATGTGCCCCATCCACAAAATAGATAGGCGCACAAAAATACCACAATTTTCTCAATTGTTTTCATAGGTATATCTCTTATTTTATGTTTATGTTTTTAATTTGCAACGTGCCGACACAAAAAACTTGGACTTTACTTGTCGCTTGTCCTTGGATTAGAGGTTTTGGAGTCCCCCTCCTAATAAGAACAAATAAGTAAAGCCCACGTTGAATATACAAATACCACCAAACAGAGCAGCCCAAGTAATGGACTCTCTGTGGCAAGATTTAAATATCCCTACGGGCATCTACTGCTTTCTTGTTTCGGATAGGATGAAATTTCCGGATTTCTAATCACCAAAACCAAAGCCAATAAACGCTTTTATTATGTCCGCAAACGTTTGTTTTGCGTTGCAAAGGTACATCTTTTTTTTGAATCACACAAATTTATCTACAAAAAAATGCCATTTATGTCTAAAAACATAAACGGCAATCGTTTTTGTGTGTATAAATTATATGTTTTAGTCTATCTAATTTGTTTTAATATCTCTTCGCAGAGAAAGGGGATGGATGTTGTACCGTCGTTATTGATGATGATGTCGGCACGGCGAAGATCTTCTTCTACGTTTTGGGCTCCCATGCGCGCGCGAACCTTATTTATATCCGAATGGTCGCGTGCAATAGTTCGTGCTAAACGTATTTCTTCTGGAGCCGTGATTACAACAACCTTATCACATAGCTCATTGAGATGTGCCTTGTAGAGGATGGCACATTCAATGAATATAGGGCGTAGAGTTTTGGGGGTAGAGAGGAGGGAGTAACGGTTGAGGATATCTTGCTGGACTGCAGGATGCACAATGGCATTAAGGCGAGCGAGTAAGGCTTGGTTTGCAAAGACTTTTTGGGCAACAAGGGCTGTTTGATACACGCCATCTTGATAGACCTCATCTCCGAAGAGGGATGTAATCTGCTTGTGGACATGAGCATCCTCTACAATAAGGCGCTTAGCCTCTTTGTCTGTGTCATATACCTCATAACCCATTTGGCGCAATTGCTTTGCAATCGTGCTCTTTCCACTACCTATGCCACCTGTTATACCTATTATCATACTAGAATTGGAAATATATAAATGCTTGCATGTCGGCGGTAACAAATTGATATACGCCTATCACTACCATTACTGCAATCAGCATGATTACCCATATTGGTAACACCGCAAAACGCACTCTATACCAACGTTTGAAACGAGTGGGTAACCAGTGGATAATCATGCCCAATATAAATAATATCACAACACTACGATATTCCCATAAGAAAGTTGGGATAATACTACTATTCCATGCTCCACCAATCTGATTCACCATATTATTAGCTGTTTCCCATGCCTCCTGATTAGCCGTCTCAGGATCAAGGTTACTACCTGAACGGAAGAACAATCGTGTGAAAGTGATAAAAACGAAGGTTTGAGCGATAGACCAGATAGTAGAGAGATGATTAGCTATTGGCGATAGGCTATTGGCTATAGGTGAGAGTAATTTGCTGCGGCGCATGCGAATAAACTCGTACCACCAATAGGCATAACGAATAGCTGTTCCTATCCATAGGGCTATACCCCATACGAAGAACAGATTCCAGATAGGTGCTTGCAGCATGCTATAGGCTAGCCATAGAGCAATCATCAAAAGCGTCATGAGTAGTATCTTGAGGTGCCAATTGAACTTCGACCAGACTTTATATACGATCATTCCGGCGCCGTTGAGTGCTCCCCAGATGACGAAGTTCCAACTAGCTCCGTGCCATAGACCACCCAAAAGCATGGTAATAAACGAGTTGACATTACCCGCCGTAGTCTTATCTTTGACCTCCTTACCAAGGATCTTGCGGTTGCCACCCAATGGTATATAGAGGTAACTTTTCAACCAACGGCTGAGCGACATATGCCACCTGCGCCAGAACTCTTGCGGATTGCGTGACTTATACGGCGAATCAAAGTTCTGAGGTAAATAGAAACCCATCAGCATTGCTATCCCGATGGCAATATCCGTATAGCCAGAGAAGTCTGCATACACTTGGAGCGAGTATGCGAAAAGCGCAAAGAGATTCTCAAAACCTGAGAACAAAAGCGGATTTTCAAAGACCCTATCAATGAGGTTGACGGCTAAATAGTCGCTCAAAACAATCTTTTTAATCAATCCGTTAAGAACCCAAAAGACCGCCACACCAAACACCCTACGACTGAGACGGAATGGCTTGTACAACTGCGGAATAAACTCGTTCGCACGGACAATAGGACCTGCTACCAACTGTGGAAAGAAACTCACGTAGAAAGCGAAATCGAGGATATTTTTAACAGGTTTGACTTGCCCACGATAGACATCTATGGTGTAGGACATAACCTGAAAGAGGTAGAAAGATATACCCACGGGCAGGATAATCTTGTCCACCATAAACCTTCCACTCTCACTGAAACCGTTACCGATATACGCAAACAAATCAAACACCGCGAACTCTGTTCCTAGCAAATCATTCACCACATTGGTGAAGAAATATGCGTACTTGAAGTAGCATAGTAGACCGAGGTCGATGATCACACTTAGTGCCAACCACCATTTCGCCAGCTTGCTCTCTCGGCTTTTTGCCTCATATATGCGGCGGGCAATTAACCAGTCGGACAGAGTGACAAAAAGCAATAAGAGCAAAAATAATCCACTGGTCTTATAGTAGAAAAACCAGCTCACCGCCATAAGGAAGACATTACGTAGATGCAAACGTGTGTTTCGGCCTTTTGCCTGTAACCTCTCGCCTTTAGCTTTTGTGTCTACTTCCATAATCAATGCAAACACTGCATACACTAATGCAAAGAATGCCCAGAAGTAGAACTGAGTGAACAGTAGCGGACTCTCGTTATTAAAACCGAATATGTGCTGGAGAAATTCCATTATATGGTGTTTAATATTGAATATTTAAAGTGTCGGATTCGGCTGTTTCCACGACTTTCAGTGTTAAATAGTCTTCTTTAAACTGCAATCTTGCTGTTTCTATCCAATGATATAATTTCTTGCCGATATTGTTTGCTCCTGCTCGAGTAAAGTGCACATAATCACTACCCGCTAATCCTTTGTCGTGCCAAGTAACCATGCTATTGTAACCACCCATGGCTTCATACATACTCCAGTATGCTATACCTTCTTCTTGAGCCATCTTTTTGAATTGCTGATCCATATAAGGCACCAAAGGGTAGGTAGTCATCGTGCCATCAATATTAGTGGACATATCACTAGGACCAATCAACAAGATAGACGCTTGTGGGGCGCATGCCTTGATATATCGTATCTGCTGGCGCATGGTACTTCTCACATATCCTCTAATCGTAGATGGATTTTCTGTCTGAGGAATCATATTTCCTCCAAACTGCAAGATAATCAGTCGTGTATTGGTTTCATTATAGAAAGCACTGAGTTGGCTACTATCAATCTTAGTAAAGATATTACCAGAGCAGCCACGCATCGGGATGTTGTCCACGATAAGACCTTTATCTGTCTCCAAACTAATACCAAACACTTTACCTGTACCTTGCAGAATAATATCGCAGTGAGTAGTGCTATCGGGTATATGGGCGATAAGGCTATTGGCTATTGGTAATAGGTTTTCAGGTGATGAGATGCGGATGCTATCGGTGAGAATGCGGAGGAGGTTGAAGTAGTGGTGTCGTTTGCGTTTCTTATCCAATGGTTCGATATGGAGTACAACACTATCGCTACCAGGTACGAGAGTCGTGTCCATCAGTGCTACTTGTCCCATTACTCCATAATCATCGCTATCAGTTAGACGCATGGACTTAGGACCATAAACTATATAGCGTTTAGGACCTTTTTGTGTCGTTTGTAGCACTCCGTTGATAAAGAGAGCCTGGCGTATACTGCGGGTAGGAATCGTCTGGTGCAAAGGTATGAGTCCAACTCCTCCACCACCATACTGCTGTTGCCATTTCTCCCGCAGGATATTTGTGATACGGTCTTCCTCTATTTGGGAGTCACCATAGTGCACCACGCGGATAGGCATAGAGCAAGCGCTATCTAGTGCGAGGAAGAAGGAATTTAAGGGATGTTGGTTCACTTCGCCGACAAAAGATATTTCGCTATTGCTCACGGAAGGTTGTTCGTTTTGATCACAGATCTGGTTTTGCGTATGAGGTTCACTTTGCTCAATAAAGGTGGTATTGCTTACGGCATCTGGTAATATAATGAGGCTATCAGGCGATAAGGTGATAAGGCTATCTGGTACAGAGTGGGTTTCCAGATCAAGGGCTTGAGATAGAGTGGGGAAACGCAACGTATAATGCCCTAATTTCCATCCTTTTTCGGGCACAATCCAACAGACTACGCCGAGTAACGCAATCACAGACCATATGTATAGTGCAATCTTAAGGGGACGCATTTCGTGTTAGTTTACTTTTTCCATAGGACACGAGTAAAGAGCAGTAGGACCGTGAAGATCTCCAAACGACCAATTAACATGACAAAACTCATTACCCATTTAGCTATTGTAGGGAATTCGGCATAGGTGCCCGAAGGACCAAACTGCCCAATACTAATACCCACATTACCTATGGCTGAGACTGCAGCACCGATAGATTCATCAAAATTGACACCGCTTGCGCAGAAAATGACCACCGTTATCACAATGATAAAGATATAGAAAATCAAAAATGCCATGATATTGTTGATGGTCTGCTGCGGAATAGCTTTCTCATTGAGCTTAACTGGGATAATAGCATTAGGGTGAATGCGGCGTTGGAATTCTGCTACACCATTTTTCAAGATGATGGATAGTCGTACCCATTTGATACCGCCTGCCGTACTGCCGGCGCAGGCACCTGTGAGCATGAGGAAGAAGATTACGACCCATGCTACCACTGGCCAATACATATAGTCGGATATTGTATAACCGGTCGAAGTCATCGCACTGATAACAGTAAATATACTATCGCGGAATGAGCGTTCCATATGCATAACTGTCCATCCTGGGCGAGATATATACAAACCCACAGTCAGTAAGAATGCAAAGAGAATAACTGCCACGGTATACCAACGAAGTTCCTCATCTCGGAAGAAATTGTGTGCTTTACCACGGACCAAATAGATGAGTATTACAAAGTTAATACCCGATATAAACATAAAGAATGTAACCAAATAGTGTATTGCTGCTGAGTCGTAGAACTCTAAACTATTATTCTTTGTTGAGAAACCACCTGTAGCAATCGTAGAGAATGAGTGGCATACAGCGTCAAAGATAGGCATGCCGCATAACCATAGACCTATAATCTCGCTAGCTGTGAGTATCACATATGTTGTCCACATCATTTTAGCCGTATCAGCGATGCGAGGCGATAATTTTTCGTAGGTGAGTCCCGTCACTTCTGCAGCATATAGCTGCATGCCGTTGAGTCCAAAGATAGGTAAAATAGCGATGGAGAGCACGATGATTCCCATTCCGCCAATCCATTGGGTAAGTGAACGCCAGAAAAGCAATCCATGGGTAATGACTTCTAGATCAGGGATAATCGTTGCACCCGTTGTGGTAAAACCAGACATACTCTCAAACCATGCATCCGTGAACGTAGGCACCTGTCCGCTAAGGTAGTAAGGTAGTAGTCCAAAAGCAGAGAATACCACCCAAACCATAGCCACAATCACATATCCCTCTCTCTCTCCCATGCGTGATTCGGCACGACGGCCAATACATAGGCCAATTATACCTGCTAGTAGCGTGATGATAGTAGAGATAAGGAATATGCCCGTGTCTGCTTCGCCATACCACAGACTTACACCCATAGCAATAGTCATAAATATGGCTTCTAGCAATAGTAGTGCGCCCATGGTGCGAAAGACCATTCGTGTATTGAAGGTGCGTGTCATTTGAAGAACTTCTCTAGTTGTCTTATTACTTGGTTCTTACAGAAGACTACCACTTGGTCGCCTTGTAGGATCTGGGTGTCACCGTTGACAAGTATGCCTTCGCCTGCGCGTACGATAGCACCAATATTGGTGTCGGCAGGCAAGCGCATGTTGCGGATCTTAGCTTTGGTAATCTTGCTACCTTCTTCTGCCATAAACTCAACAATTTCAGCATCCGCACTTGCTAAGTTGCGGACATTGAGTACACTAGCATCTAATAACATTTGGTAGATATAAGATGCTGCAATGGTCTTTTTGTTGAGTACGGTACCAATTTCTAAGCCCTCCGCCATAGCAATATAGTCAATATTCTCCACTTCTGCAATTGTCTTCTTGACACCAAAACGTTTGGCAGCCATGCAAGCAAAGATATTAGCCTCGCTGCTATCCGTTACGGCTACGAAAGCATCCACATCTTCTATACCCTCATCCTTGAGCACAGTCATGTCGCTACCGTCAGCATTGATAATAAGGACGTTATTGATTTTCTCACTGAGTTGGTAACAGAGTTCGCGATCTGCTTCTAGAATCTTAATATTGAGGTCATCTGGGAGGTTTTGAACTGTTTTTTGGGCAATCTTAGAGCCACCGTAGAACATGATGTTCTTGATCTCGCGTTTTTGTTTGCCTAATTGCTCGCGTAGAATCTTTTTGTTCTCTCGTGTACACACCGCATAGACCATATCATCTGCCATCACTTCGTCTTGTCCGCCAGGAATGATAGTCGATTGACCGCGTTTGATAGCCACGATACGATAGAGACCATGGTTGAAGTAACCCGACATGAATTTTTGTCCAATCACTTCGGCTCCCTCTCGTACCTTGACCACG
>JAEIGA010016446.1_pt1 | contig 11260 bp, 6 predicted proteins | sample 9270691 | NCBI WGS metagenome assembly JAEIGA01 (sample SAMN17057246, study PRJNA624740) | gut metagenome | biome: biome; isolation source: fecal sample | host: Bos grunniens | place: China: Xizang | collected 2019
ATACAGCTAAAGAAGGTTTAGAAGAACTTGGTATTAATATTCATGAATTAGAAGAATTAGAATCAGACGCAGGTTTAGGAAACGGTGGTTTAGGTCGTTTAGCAGCTTGTTTCTTAGATTCATTAGCATCAATGGGATTACCAGGTCATGGTAATACTATTCGTTATGAATATGGATTATTCAAACAAAAAATCGTTGATGGTGATCAAGTAGAAGTACCAGATCAATGGTTAAAAATTGGTAATGGTTGGGAAGTACGTAAACCAAAACATGCGACAGATGTTAAATTCTATGGTGAAGTTTATGTAAAATACAACCAAGATGGTTCAATGACTTTTGACCATGTCAATGCTGAATGTGTAAAAGCAGTACCTTACGATATGCCAATCGTTGGTAACGATACAACTGTAACTAACACATTACGTTTATGGCATGCTGAACCAAGTGAAAACGTTCCTTCAAATAAAGACTTTAGACAATATGCTCAAGAAGTTCGTGATATTTGTCAAAACTTATATCCAGATGATTCAACTTTAGCAGGAAGAACATTACGTTTAAAACAACAATATTTCTTCGTGTCAGCTGGATTACACGCAATTATTGCTAACCACTTAAGAGTATATCCATCTTTAAAGAACTTCCATGAAAAGAACGTTATTCAGTTAAATGATACACACCCTGTATTAGTTATTCCTGAATTAATGAGAGTTTTAGTTGATGATTATGATATGGAATGGGATGAAGCATGGAATATTACAACAAAAACATGTGCATACACAAACCATACAATCTTATCAGAAGCTTTAGAAAAATGGCCAGTTTCTACAATGCAATCTTTATTACCTAGAGTTTATCAAATTATTGAAGAAATCAATAGAAGATTCATTGGTTTCGTTAAAGAATCTGATATCTACAATGAAGATTTATTACGTAGAGTTATGATCATTAAAGACGGTCAAGTTCATATGGCTCACTTAGCTATCGCTGGAAGCTTCAGCGTTAACGGTGTTGCTGCATTACATACTAAAATCTTAATGGAACAAGAAATGAAAGACTTTAATGATTTATATCCAACTAAATTCAACAACAAAACAAATGGTATTACACATAGAAGATGGTTGGCATATTCAAACCCTCAATTATCTACATTAGTTAATGAAACTATTGGTAATGAATGGATTAAACATCCAGAACAATTAGAAAAATTAATGGCTTATGTTGATGATTCAATTGTTCAAGGTAAATTCTTAAATGTTAAACAACAAAGAAAACAAGTATTAGCTGATTACATTAAAGAACATAATGGAATCGAAGTTGATACAAATAGTATTTTTGATATTCAAGTTAAGAGATTACATGCTTATAAGAGACAATTATTAAATATCTTACATGTTATCTACTTATATCAAGAATTAAAATCTAACCCAAATTTCAAAATGCATCCAAGAACATTTATCTTTGGGGCAAAAGCTGCACCAGCTTACTATTTCGCTAAGAAAGTTATCAAATTAATCAACAGCGTTGCTGATGTGGTAAACAATGATCCACAAACAAACAACGTATTAAAAGTTGTATTTATTGAAAACTATGGTGTAACAATTGCTGAAAAAAACATGCCTGCTGCTGATGTTTCTGAACAAATTTCTAAAGCTGGTAAAGAAGCAAGTGGTACTGGAAACATGAAATTCATGATGAACGGTGCTGTTACTGTTGGTACTTTAGATGGTGCTAACGTTGAAATGGCTGAACGTGTCGGAGATGACAACATTGTTATCTTCGGATTAAAAGATTATGAAGTTAACCAATTAAGACAACATGGTCGTTACAATGCTTGGGATTACTACAACAATAATCCAAAAATCAAACGTGTTGTTGATTCATTAGTAAACGGAACATTCCATCCATCAAGAGATGAATTCAGAATGATTTTCGATGAATTAATGAACAGAAACGATGAATACTTCTTATTTGCTGACTTTGAATCTTATGTTCAAGCTCACCAAAAAATTGATGGATTATATCAAGATAAAAACAAATGGTCTAGAATGTGCTTAATCAACATTGCTCAATCTGGTTTCTTCTCATCAGATAGAACAATTGAAGATTATGTACATGATATCTGGAAATTAGAAAGAGTTAAAAGATAGTCACTAACTCATAAAGGATTAACTAAGGTTAATCCTTTTTTTGTATTACATGTGTTTGGGTATTGAAATTATCAATACCTTTTTTTAATGTTTTGTGATATACTTTACATAAGCATATTTTGCTTTATTGTGTTTAGGAGGCTCGTGATATGGAACCAAAAGGAATTAGAATGAAGGCTTATGCTGTAAACTTTAGTGAAATCAGAGTGTTTTTATCTAAAGATTATTACAGTGGAATTAGTAATAAATTTTATTTAAAAGATTTAAGAAATGATGAATTAACATTACTAAGTGGAGATAAATTAAATAGTGATCATGATCCATTATTTCAAGAATATGCATTACATACGACATTTAAAATGGGTAAAGTGTATAAAATTGTTGATGCATATGGTTTGACATGTGATTTAGATTATTCTAGATTAGCATTTTGTGAAGAGTTTGATGATTTGTATTATTATGATGGTGATGATCTAGGGATTACTTATACAAAAGAACACACAACTTTTAAAGTATGGGCACCACTTGCAACAGATGCTATTTTAAAACTTATTGATACAAAAAATAATGCTATTACTTTTCATTCGATGAAAAGAACAAAAAAAGGTGTTTATTATGTTACTGTTGATGGGGATTTAGAATATTATCATTATTATTTCATGATTAAACATGAACATTCTTATGATATTACATTAGATCCTTATGCATATTCTTCTTCATCGAATGGAAGAAGTAATATTGTTGTTGATATTAATAAGATTAAATTAGAAAAATATGACTTACCTGTTTTAGAAAAAAGAACAGATGCGATTATTTATGAAACGAGTGTAAGAGACTTCTCTGTTTCTTCAACTGGCGGTATGGTGAATAGAGGTAAATTCTTAGCGTTTACTGAAACTGAAACTTCAACAGATAGTGGATATCCTACAGGATTAGATTATTTAACATCTTTAGGTATTACACATCTTCAGTTAATGCCAATTAATGACTTTGCGACTGTTGATGAACATCACGTTAGTGAATTGTATAACTGGGGATATGACCCTGCACAATACAATGTAACAGAAGGAAGCTATGTTACAGATCCAGATGATGGATATAAACGTATTCAAGAAGCAGTTGATATGGTTAATGCTCTTCATTCAAGAGGAATACGTGTTATCTTGGACGTTGTTTATAATCACATGCATGATGTAAACATCAATGCATTAGAAAGAACATGTCCTAACTACTATTTTAGAAGATACCCTGATGGAAGATTATCTAATGGATCTTGGTGTGGAAATGATTTAAATACAACTGCTAGAATGTGTAGAAAATATATTTTAGATATGTGTAAACGTTGGCAGGTATTATATGGTATTGATGGTTATCGTTTTGATTTAATGGGTATCATTGATATTGAGACAATGAAACTTGTAGTTAAACAAGGTAAAGAACTTGATTCTTCATTCATGGTTTATGGTGAAGGATGGAACATGGGAACTGCATTACCAGAAAATCAAAGAACAACTATGGCTAATCATGCACAAGTTCCAGAAATCTCATTCTTTAATGATTTCTTTGGAGATACAATGAGAGGATCAAATAAAATGGAATCTAAAGGGTATCTATCAGGAGATACTTATAAGACATATGAAGCAATTAAAGCAATGTGTGATTTAGATAAGTTTACAAAGATTTCTCAATCAATTAACTATACAGAATGTCATGACAATGCTACATGTTATGATAAATTAAGAAGATCTAACTATGATGAAGATAAACCTACAAGAAAGAAACGATTACGACAAATGTTAACTGCTGTAATTCTTTCTCAAGGTATTCCTTTCATTCATAGTGGACAAGAGTTCTTTAGAACAAAGAACGGACAACCGAATACATATAATGCAGGTGATTTAGTGAATGCATTAGATTGGAGTCGTAGAGACTTAGAAATTAAAACAGTAGAATATGTAAAATTCTTAATTCAATTAAGAAAAAACAATCCATGTTTTAGATATAACACTGCAAAAGCAATTAAAGCAAATATTTCTATGTCAAATATCGACCATAGAATGATTGAGTATAAACTTCATCAAAATGAAGGAGAATATAAAGACTTTATTGTATATTTAAATGCGTCTTTAAATACTATTGAAGTTAAAGTTGAAGAAGGATATAGCGTTTTATATCATAGCGATAAAGGAAAAATTGAAGATGGTGCACTTAAAGTAGAAGGTGCAGGAATTGCAATTTTAGTGAGGTAAAAAAATGAAATTAATTGTAGGATTAGGAAATCCTGGGAAAGAATATGAAAAAACAAGACATAATGCTGGTTTTATGGCATTAGATCAGCTTGCAAGTGATTTGGGTGTATCAATTACAAATGAAAAGTTTAAAGGACAATATGTGAAATTTAAACATCATGGGGAAGATGTCATTTTGTTAAAACCTATGACATATATGAATAATTCGGGAGAATCAGTGATTGCGGTTATGAACTTCTTCAAGATTAATGTTGAAGATATTCTTGTGATTTATGATGATTTAGATATGCCTACAGGAAAATTACGTTTAAGAGAAAGAGGAAGTGCTGGTGGACATAATGGAATCAAGAGCATTATTGCTCACACTGGTACTCAACAGTTTAAACGTATTCGCGTTGGTATTGATCGTCATCCACGTATTCCAGTTGTAGATTATGTTTTAGGTAAATTTACAAATGAAGAAACACCTTTAATTGAAGAAGGTGTAAAACGTGCTTCTAAAGCAGCAATGACATTCTTAGAAAAAGATTTTAAGATTGCAATGAATGTTTATAATTAGGAGAACAAGATGAAAAAGATAATTGGTTTATTACAAAATAATCCTGCTTATCTTGCTTTTATAAAAGGAAAAAGCGAGATTGTTGTATCTCACGCTAGTGATGAGGCATTACTCATTGCTAGTGCTTTTTTCGCTTCACCAAAAACAATGCTGGTTATTAAAGATAATCAGTACCAGGCATCACTTTTATATCAGGAATTACATCCATTATTAAAAAATAATGTTTTATATTTCCCTAGTGATGAGTCATTGAGAATCGAAGCGTTAGCTTATTCAAAAGAAATATTAGGAGAAAGAATTCATACACTTTCTGCACTATGTGAAAATAAGCCTTATGTGATTATTTGTCATACACAAAGTTTTATTAGACATATTCCTAATAAAAACTTATTTATGGATCGTATGATTCATTTACGAGTTGGGGATATTATTGACCCATTAGAGTTAAGACGAAAAATTATAGAAAACGGATATATGAATATTCAAAGAGTAGATGAACCATTCTATTATTCAAAACGTGGTGGAGTTATAGATGTCTATTCTATTCAATATGATCATCCTATTCGTATTGAATTCTTTGATGATGAAATTGAAAGTATTAGATTTTTTGATAAAGACAATCAAAGATCATTAAATAGTGTTAAAGAAGTGACTATCTTACCAGCTACAGATATGTTATATCCTCAAGATGAGGTGAGTGGCGCAATTAAGACTATTGAAGACTATAAAGATAAAACAGAATGTGCTGATTATATAGGAGAACTAGAAGAAGAGATTTCAATTGATATTGAAGCATTAAAGAATTATGATTATTCTCCTAGACTGTATCAGTATATGAGTTTGTTTTCAACGACGACAACATTACTTTCATATATCAATAATCCTAAAATCATTACATCAAGTCATGAAAGAATATTATCTACATATAAGCAATATTTAGAAGAAACGTTCTTTTATACACATGAATTACAGAGTTTAGGAAAAATGGTGAAGGGATTATCTTTATATAAAGAAATCTCTACATTATTAAAAAATATCTCAGTTGATTTTGTTGAATTTAGAACAAATGATAAGCAAGTTTCATTTATTACAAGAGAAGTTCAGCTTCCTATCACAAATGAACAACAGCTTATCGCAAGTCTAAAAGACTTTCTTGTTCATAATAAGATTATGATTTGTCTAGAAAACAGACATCAGATTCAGTTGATGGTTGATTTGTTAGATGAACATAATATGACATATCATATGATAGGAAATAATGATTTCTTATTTGATGGAATCAACATATATTTAGGTGATTTAAAAACAGGTGTTGATTTATACGAAGAAAGAGTCATAGTTTTAACAGAAAATGAGTTATTTAAATCTTCTTCACAAAAGAAGAAAGGTTATATTAAATATAAAGATGCTAAAATCATTAATGATTATACTGAATTAGATATCGGTGATTATGTTGTACATGATACACATGGTATTGGTCAGTTTATGGGTATCAAAACAATTGAAGCAAGAGGAATTAAGAAGGATTATTTGTACATTGCATATAAAGGGAATGATACTTTATATATTCCTGTTGAAAATTTTAAACTTGTTAGAAAGTATGCATCAAGAGATGGTAAAGTACCAAAAATTCATGCATTAAACTCTACTGAATGGCAAAAAACAAAACAAAAAGTTAGAAATAAAGTTGATGACTTAGCTGATAAACTTATTGCTTTATATGCAGCACGTATGAAGCAGCCAGGTTTTGCATTTCCTAAAGATGATCCATTGCAGATTCAATTTGAAGAATGCTTTGGTTATGATTTAACTCCAGATCAAAAAGAAGCTGTTAAAGAAATCAAAAAAGATATGGAACTTGCTAGACCTATGGATCGTTTGCTTTGTGGAGATGTAGGGTTTGGGAAAACAGAAGTCGCATTACGCGCATGTTTTAAAGCTATACTTGCAAATAAACAGGTAGCATTCTTATGTCCAACAACAATTCTTTCATCACAGCACTATCGTACAATGATGAATAGATTTGAGAATTTCCCAGTAAGAATAGCACTTTTAAACAGATTTACATCTGCAAAACATAGAAAAGCTATTTTTGAAGATTTAAAGGCAGGGAAAATTGATATCTTAGTAGGTACACATCGTATCTTATCTAAAGATGTTGTTTTTAAAGATTTAGGTTTATTATGTATAGATGAAGAACAAAGATTTGGTGTCCGCCAAAAAGAAGCAATAAAAGAATTAAGACAGACAGTTGATGTACTTACATTAACAGCAACACCTATTCCTAGAACGCTTCAGATGTCATTAATGGGTATGAGAGGATTGTCTCAAATAGAAACACCTCCTCAAAACAGATTACCTGTACAAACTTACGTTATGGAAAAGAGTGAGCAGTTAATCAGACAAGTTATAGAAAGAGAACTAGGTAGAAAAGGTCAAGTCTTCTATCTTCATAATCGTACTGAAAATATTGAATCTGTAGCAAATCATATTCAAAGAATGGTTCCTCAGGCGAAAGTATGCTATGGTCATGGACAAATGAAAAAAGAAGAACTTGAAGATGTTATGCAGGCATTTGTTGATAAGGAGTATGATGTTCTTGTTTGTACAACGATTATTGAAACAGGAATTGATATTCCGAATGCCAATACGATTATTGTTGAAGATGCTGATAAGTTTGGATTAGCACAGCTTTATCAAATTAAAGGTCGTGTTGGTAGAAGTGAACGTATGGCATATGCATATCTATTGTATCAAAAAAATAAACAAATGAATGAAGATGCAACTAAGCGTTTAAAAGCAATCAAAGAATTCGCACAACTTGGTAGTGGATATAAAATTGCGATGAGAGATTTATCTATCCGCGGATCAGGTGATATTCTTGGTGGAGAACAGGCTGGATTTATTGATACAGTTGGTTTTGATATGTATATGAAAATTTTACAGGAAGCTATTGATGAAAAGACAGGTGTAAAAACAGAAGATAAAGATATACCTGTTCATAATATTCAAGTAGAAGGATATATCCCTGATAATTATGTTGAAAATGATATTGAAAAGTTAAATCTTTACCAAAAGATTTATCATGCACAACATATGAATCAGATGTTATCTTTAGAAAAAGAACTTAAGGATTTATATGGAACATTACCTAGAGAAGTCAATAATATTGTTTTAAAAAGAAAGTATGAGATTTTATGTACGGAACGATTTATTGAAGAAGTTAGGGAAGTGGATAATAAAGTCCATATTATGCTAACACAAGAATTCTCAAGTAGAGTTCCAGGAGATAAATTATTTGAACTTGTTAATAGGTTGTTTAAAAAGCCATTGTTTAAATATATGAGAAATTCTATTGTGATTATATTTGAAATGGATGGACAATGGTTACCATTGGCTTTAGAACTATTAAATGAATTAAAGAAAATGAGTGGAGGTGTTTAATGTGAAAATAGCGTTTTTTGATATTGATGGAACATTAGTGAATGTTCCTCATGGACTAATGAACCCAACTGAAAAAACAATACATGCATTACATGAATTTAAAAAAATGGGTAATAAAATCGTGATTGCGACAGCAAGAGGAGAAGCACCTGAAAGTGTAGAAGCTATCGACTTTGATGGATATATCTGTAACGATGGTCACTACATTCGTTATAACGGGGAAACTCTTGTTGATGAAACATTCTCACCTGCACAAGTTCAAAAACTATTAGATGTTTTTGAAAAATATGATGGACGTTCTATGTTTAATGGACCAACTGGTTCATGGTGTGCATTTTTAGATGATGAGCTTGTGATTAAACATCGCGTTATGTTCAATGGAACAAGTGAAAGACCTGTTGGTGTTTGTGAAGAGTTCGAGGCTAAAGATGTGAAAACAAGAAGCAGCTGTGTATTATTTAAAAATGCTGAAGATTTATGGAATGCTTATCATGAATTAGAAGATGAATTCACTATGGTTCCTTATAATACAGGGTTAATAAGAATGGATGTTTACTGTAAAGGATTAACAAAAGGAACTGCATGCTATTATTTATACAAACGCTTAGGAATTGATTTTGAAGATACTTATGCTTTTGGTGATGGCCATAATGACATGGAAATGTTGAAATTAGTTAAACATGGTATTGCAATGGGGAATGCAATTGATGCATTAAAAGAAGTTGCGAGTGAAGTCACTGATACTGTTGATAATGATGGTATTGCAAAAGCATTTGAAAAACACTTTAATATTAAATAAAAAGATGGTGCCAGTTTTGGCACCATTTGTGTTTTATAATACTAAAATTCCTAAATGTTCTAATAAGATTTTTAATCCCATTAAGATTAAGATACATCCACCAGCAATTTCAGCTTTAGATTTGTATTTAGAACCAAAGATATTTCCGATTTTTACACCACCCATAGAAATAATAAATGTTGTAATAGAAATAATAAGAATTGCAGTCATAATATTAACTTTTAAGAATGCAAAAGTCACACCTACAGCTAATGCATCAATAGATGTTGCGATAGCTAAAGGTAACATGGCTTTGAATGAAAAATCTTCTTCAGCGCATTCATCACATTCATCCTCATCATCACCAAATGCTTCTTTTAACATATTTGCACCAATAAGTCCTAATAAGATAAAAGCAATCCAGTGATCAATGGCTTCAATTTTACTTTGAAAAGATACACCTAATACATAACCAACAAAAGGCATTAATCCTTGGAAAAATCCAAAGTATCCGCCACAGATTAAAGCATGTTTTACTTTTAAAACACGTGTAGATAAACCTTTACAGATACTTACTGCAAAAGCATCCATCGCAAGTCCTACACCAATTAAAAAAATCTCGAAAAATCCCATAAATACGCCTCCTTAGTCAAATAAAAAGAGACTTTTTGCAATGTAAAAAACACTGCAAATAAGTCTCATTATTTAAAATAGAACCAGATTTTCATCAGTATGTTGATCCTACTACACATTGTATGTGCCAACTACTCCCCTATTTACGCGCTAATTATAACAACACCTTTTTTGAAAGTCAAATAGTTATTTCTTTTCAATATACTCTTCGCCAATCTTTTCATAAAGGAAATTATTGCTTGTAAAATCCTGCACAACATCTAAGAAAGATAAATCTCTTAAATAACATTCATATGTGACCATATCAGCATATTCCGTATGAATGCAATCTATATCCATTTGTTTTAAAAGATGCTCAAATTTTCTTGTATAAGTATAATCTATACTTATCGAATATAAAGGAACAAGTTCTTTTTCTACTATTTCAGCCTGCTTTAATGTTTCAGCAACACTTTGACTATATGCTCTTGTAAGACCACCAGCACCTAATTTAATTCCACCAAAGTATCTTGTCACAATAGCAATAATATTTGTAAGCCCCTGCATTTTTAAGACATTTAACATTGGCATACCTGCAGTTTGTGATGGTTCACCATCATCGTTAGCTCTTTCGTATGGACCAATGATATAGGCAACGCAGTTATGTGTCGCTTCAGGATCACTGTATTGTTCGATAAGATCTTTTGCTTTATCGACATCACTACAAGGAATTAAGTGTGTGACAAATTCTGACTTCTTAATGATAATTGTATGCACTGTAACGTCTTTTACTGAAATCATAATCATCTTCCTTTCCTTTATCTATTATAACTGATTTCCTTTTGTTGTCAAAAAAACATTCTAGGAATATAATGAATTTAGAGAAAGGATGATGCCAGTATGAAAAAAATAGCTGTATTATCTGATAGTGGTTGTCAAATAGAATTAGAGAAATATGAAGGTGAGGGACTATTTATTGCTCCTTTATGCATTACTATTGAAGGGACGACATACTTAGATCAAAAAGATGTTCCAAGTTTAAAAGTCTTTGAAATTATGGAAAAAGAGGGAAAACATGTGAAAACATCACAACCAGCAACTGGGGTACTGGTAGATGTCATGCAAAAGATTAAAGATTTAGGGTATAATCATATTATAGGATTACCAATAGCGACAGGATTGTCTTCAACACTTAATGGTATGAAAGTGGCTGCAGATATGGTGGATATACCTATTTCGCTTGTTGATACAAAATCAACTGCAGGAAATCATAAATATTTATCTTTAAAAGCTTTAGAGTTTGTTAAAGAGGGGAAAGATGTCGATGAGATTGTTCACATCTTAACACATATGGTTGAAGATTCAGGAACAATTATTATGGCACCAAATTTGGAACACTTAAAAAGAGGTGGAAGAATTACTCCAGCAGTGGCATTGCTTGGAGGTATGTTAAAAATTGTGCCCGTTATGG
>JAEIGA010016447.1_pt1 | contig 11259 bp, 11 predicted proteins | sample 9270691 | NCBI WGS metagenome assembly JAEIGA01 (sample SAMN17057246, study PRJNA624740) | gut metagenome | biome: biome; isolation source: fecal sample | host: Bos grunniens | place: China: Xizang | collected 2019
AATCGAAAATGGATCTATGGAAATTCGAAAAAAGTTAGGCGCGAAAAAAGCGGAGAAATCTCTCGAAATCTCCGCTTTTCTCGTTTTTTCTCGGTCGGATCTAAATCGACCTAAAGACTTGGCAGGGGCAGAAGGATTCGAACCCACGACCCTTGGTTTTGGAGAAAGCGAAGCCTGCTTCCCAAAGTCGAAGATGCATAACAAAAACTCACACATGGATCGTCAGTCACGACGACCATGTGACGACGCTCGCGGCCAAAAACACGTCAGCAAGGATTGTTTGTCTCTGAAGTTGGTACAAGGTTTCCCCAAAAAACAAGACTTGGGCGGGAATGTCCCAGTCGTGGAGGGGAAATTGGGAAGGGAAAAGGGCGAGCAAAGGAACAGCAATGTCAAAAAAATGTCCCAAATCCCCCAAACCCCAGTACTGCCATGGCAGAAGCTAAAAAAGAAAAATACGTAAAAAAATTGGATGATCGCCATTCTTTTCGGTAAGAAAGAATGGCGATCTTTCTGTTTTGGGCAGGGACAAACACAAGGACTGTGGGATTTGCGAGGTTTGGCAGAATTTGCTAAAATAAGACATGAAAGGAGGTGGTGGAGATGGACACACAGGAGGCGGCTCTTTTCAACGAGGTATACCGAGAAATATGTGATGCTGTTGGCTTGGATGGAGCCATTGCCATATACCAGCTCTACAAAGGACAACAAATAACTTTTCCTATCCATCTATTCAACGCTAAACGAATCCAAACCAGTATCATCAAAGAATACGATGGAACAAACATACGCGAACTAGCCAAAAGGTACGGCTATTCTGAGAAGACGATAAGGCGGATGATTAGGGATAGCCTTGAGGATTGATTAACACATAGTGTTAATATAAAAAAACAAAAGAAAGGGGAAAAACAATGGGACTTTTGGAAAGACTGTTGGGTATGAGTGGTAGCAAGGCTCCTTCTGACATGAGCGATAGCGAACTGCAAAGAAAACTCGACCGCGGAGTAGGCAGAAATACTGGGGAGTCTGTTGCAAGTCGTGCTCGCTATATCCAAGAGGGTGAAAGACGCGGAATCAAAGCAAACCAGGACAAGAAAAAGTAAAAGCTGCCACGCATCAAGGGATCATACACCTTTTCTATGATCCTCACATTGGATCTCCCCACCGTATTTCTGCGGCGGGGAGATCTTTCTGTTCACTTTCTTTTAGTCTTGCTTTTTTTGACAGGTTGTTCCTCAACCTTGGCATATTCGTCGATTTTGTAGAGTTCTGCTACCTTCATTTCCGACAGGTACCATGTTCTCACGGCAGGGGAGAGGGGGTGCTGGAACCGAGCCTTGCCTTCCATGTTGGAAAGACATCGTAATTTGGCCTCGTAAGGCTTGAGTACATCCAACACTTGATTTTGGCGCTTGATAAACAAGTGATTGCTTGCCTTGCCTACACCTGGAGCATAGATAACTACATCGGCGTCATCGCTTGCACGCTCAATGAAAGTGAGGTTTTCTGAATCCTTGTCCTCTTCCTTCCTCAATTGAAGGAACCCAAGTGTAGCAAACAGATTAACAATGCTTACCTGCCCGTATCCTAAACGGGAGGCGTTGTTCAAAACCAACATGGTCGTATTGTCCAGTTCAATACCCGAGGCCTCGCTGGGGGATAACATAACGATGGTAAGACGTGGTTTTTCGGTGTCCCATACTTTTGTTAGAAGGTAACGTTTCCTTCCATTTTCTGAAAACACAGCGTGGGTAGTCAAATTTGTAGTAATTTCCTTCATGGTTTGCATCCTTTCTGTTGCTTAATAACCTTCCTCAAAGGCTTCGGTGATTTGAGGCGGCGCGTCTGTGATGTGGGCGATCACCGTGACAGCATACTCATTGTGCAAAATAAAGACTGCCTCGCATAGCTCGTTACTCCGATTCACATACTCTACCTTGTTCTGCGAATAGTCAAAGTAATTCTTGATTTCTTCGCAGTTTGTCCCCGTTGTGGCATACAAGACATATCCGCCGTCATCACGATCCACATCTCTCTCGCTACCGTATTCGTTGGTTAGCACACTTACATAAGCATAAAGAGTGTCCAGAGTGCTTGCGTCAATAGACGGAATCATAGCCAAATCATCCACGTTACCCAGTTTGTAAACCATAGTGTCCTCCTTGGTAATAAGATACCGATAACATCATACAGACGTTATCGGTTCTTAATAATGATATATACTTGTATCTTGCAGTTCTTCGATCTGTCAACTCTGCTCATCATAAACCGCGCTCGTTAGTCTAAAGGAAATTGTTCTCTGTCTGCATCTGATAGTAACTGTTCCAGCAAAACCCTTTCGACATAGATGCGACCGCCGATAAATTTAACGGGCATATATTTTTTTGCAAAGGCACGGATCTTCTTCTTGCTGATGGGCAGATATTCTTTGGCAATTTCGTCGATACTGATGTACTTGCGTTGGTTGTTTATCTTCTTCTCCCTCCCTTCAATACTTGCTTTTTTACAGGTGTTTTGGATTCTTCGCTTGCATAAACCTTTCCTTCGAATAATCTAAAAGTGTGTACCGTCCTTCCATACGCTTTGAGGTCATCAAGCTTAGCCAATGCTCTCCCCAGAGCGACAGCCTCGCTTTGAGTAAGCTCGTCGGTAGAAAAGTAATCCTTAAACACCTGGGGGTGTTTGTTTGCAACGGTTTCGTTGATGGTTTGCAGGATAATATCTTCAAATCTTCGGAGATCTATGTCCTCATGTGTTGATGTGGCTAGTGTACATTTTCGTCTTGCCATAGTGATATGTCACCTCCTTTCAGAGGCGAGTGTGTACCTCTAATGAATTGTTGGTAAAAATGTGTAAATAAAAGGAAACAAGCGGCTCTGCGAGGCCGCTTGTTTCCTTTATAGTAATGTTTTGTTCGTTTGGGGCTACTGAAGGCAAAATGTTAACAAAGTAAGTCTAAACTGTAAACTACAGGGATGCGACTACATCGAGACCAAATGGCACGGAGAGTCCATGATGGCGAGGATATCGTGGGGGGTCAAAGACGGAGTGAGATTTACATGAGAATCATAGCCATGTCAAATTTATCGGCTATAATAGAGGTGAAGTAAACCATACCCCGAATGAATTTTTCACAATAACAACGATACCAAAAAAATTGCACAAAGCTTTGAGCGACGATATCCTTGGCGAGTGAGAGGAGCGTTTTGGATTTCCTTGGCAGATGGCAATTGACCCCTAAAAAGCTCGTTAGTTTTGCGAATGGATTTCTCTTGGAAGGTGTGGTATACTCTATCCACAAGCGAGGCGGATGATCCTGATTCCAGTAAGCATGATTGGAAGCCGAGCAAGTGAAGAAATTTTTAAAAGGAGGTACATGACACATGTACAACAATGTTGACATCAGAAATGGTGCCTATGGCGTAATCGCCTATGATGCCGATGGGAATGAGACTGGGTTCCATAAGAAGGGAAAGGCTGTGACTTTGGATGAGATCTGTCAAGATCTTGAGAATGGTGACATTACATGGCTCGTGTCTTTCAGCTATCAAAAAAAACGAGAGCGATATGCTTGGCCGAGGTCTCAAATTTCAGATAAGAAACTGGCGGCAGAGCTACAGAGCAAGGGCGCTGATGTAACAGCTAAAACGTTTAATTGCTTCGTAGACAGCATGAGATTGCAAGAGGCACAGACTGCTGTCTGTCACAGTACCTACAAGCACGTGGGTTGGATAAAACTCGCAGTTAACGACCAACTGGAGTGTGCTTACAGATGCGTAAAACTCATTGGTAGCACAAAGGCGGAGTATGTAGGTGATTTGTACTTGGCACCCAAAGGAAAACCAGAAGAATGGATTTCCATGGTAAAAGACGAGGTTCTCGGAAGAGCCCCTTTGGAAACGATTCTTTTGGCCGCCCTCTCCGCGCCTGTTGTCGGCATACATGGCATACACGCCACGACTGACAACCCAATCTATCACATTAACTATCGTTCTGGACGCGGCAAATCAACGGCTTGTAAGCTGGCCACATCTGTTTCTGGTGAGCCGTTCGACGGCATGAGGGTTGTACGTGACCGCTATGGGATAAAGAGAGAAGTCGCCAGCATCTATAGCAGCTGGGGCGCGACACCTAAGGCAACTATTTCTTCCTTGGCAGGCAACCGTGGGGTAGTAGTGGTGTTAAATGAACTGGGCAAATTCGTTGGCAACGACATGACCACCACGGTGTTTAATCTCAGCGAGGGCTCTGACATTAAGCGTCTGAACACTCGGCTTGAAACGGTGGTCACCGAAGGATTCAATACTTCCATCATAAGCTGTGGTGAAATGTCACTCATTGATCGTTGCAAGAGCAAACTGGAAGGTATACGCTGTCGCATCATGGAGATAGCTGTGCCCATGACTGACGATGCTGCTCACTCCCGCCGCCTTCAAGAGGGATGTGCAAAAAATAACGGTTTTGCGGCTCCTATGATTGCTAAGTACATCATCAAGAACGGTGGTTACGACATGGTTCAAGCACTGTACCAAGAAACTCTCAAAGAACTAACGGCTTCCGCTCCTAAAGAAATCCCCGATCGCTTCATCGAGAAATTTCCGACCTTCCTTGTCATTACAGCCAAGTTGGCTGAGAAGGCGTTAGGACTGGAATTTAATATCGAATCGGTCGTGGATTTCTGCTACTCCTGCTGGAGAGCATCGGTTGAAGATCAGGGTGAGGTAGACCAAAGCTTTGAGGATGTCATCAACGAGTGCCGTACTTTTCAGCACAACTTCTTTTCTTTGGAAAAGAAGGAGGATCCCAAGGAGTTGTGGGGAACGGTGTCCCATCCCAAACGCGAAGAGGGCAATAAGGTTGTTAGCGTTGAATATGGTATCCGACGCAACATCTTGAAAGCCATCCTTGACAAGTGCGGGCATCCAAACGTGAAAACTTGCCTTGACACATGGAAGAAGGCAGGAGTTCTTGACTGTGAAGATGAGACGCATAACACTCGCAAACGCATGATCAACACCAAGGGTGACAAGGAGAGAGTCTACATCTTGAAGGTTATGGAAGATGCCCCGCCTAAGGCAAGCTCAAAACTTGTAAAACAGAGTAAGATAGCTGAATTACTGGCTCCCTGTGACGATGAGGATACAGAAGGTAATGATGATGAGGTGAGCCATGGTTGAAATGCTGACCGCTCAAGAAGTTGCTGAAATCCTAAAGATCTCGTACCACGAAGCCCTCTATTTCATCAAGCACAGCGGCATTGACTACATCAAGATAGGAAACCGCTACCGCGTGTCCAAAGAAAAATTGGTCGCGTTCATAGCCGCCAAGGGGCATCGTTTCATTTGATTCCCTTGCCGCTAAATGCAGGACGGGATGGCTCCTTTAAACTGAATTTTGGCGGTATGGAAATATATATTTTAATATTAAATACAAAGGAGGTAATCTCAATGATTACAGGTCACACCCGCAAGAGAACCGCCAAGAATGGCAAGGTCTCCTACCAACTTATTCTGGAAACAGACAAAGACCCAATGACAGGTAAACGCCAACGCTTCTACGAAACCGTTAACGGTACAAAAAGAGAAGCGGAGAACCGCTTGAAACAAAGAATATACGAGCTGTCACAGGGCGGTACCGTGGTCAAATCGTCGGCGCTAAAGCTGGCCGATTGGATGAAGACGTGGCTGCGTCTGTACACTGCTCATCTATCGCCTACAACAAGAGAAGGCTATCGTTCCCAAGTTGAAAATCGCATAATTCCCAGTTTGGGCAAGATTCCTATGGTCAACCTAACTACCAATGAAATTCAGGCATGGGTTAACTGGTTGAGCAAGGATCAAGGCTTGTCTGCTCAAAGCGTAAAGAACATTTTCCTAAACCTGAAAGCCGCGCTGGCCATGGCTAAGAAGCAGAAGATGATTTCTGCAAATCCCTGTGATGACGTCATCCTGCCATCGATCAAGCAATATAAGGCTGATGTGTATACTCCTGCCCAAGTGCAGCAGATGCTTGCTATGGCTAAAGGTACGGATATGTACCTCATTGCTGTGATAGAGTCGTACTTGGGTCTTAGAAAGGGTGAGATCGCCGCCCTGAAATGGGAGGACATTGACCTTGAAAACGGTGTCGTACATATCACTCGAAGTAGGGTAACAGTCAAGGATGTTGTCATTGAAAAGTCGCCCAAAAGTGAAGCGGGTATCCGTGACCTGTGGCTGGGAGATGCGGCGTTGCAAATTTTCAAGGATGAATATGCCAAATACCTTGAAGAAACTCAAAAGATTGGCTTTAAGGCAACGGGATATGTAATTCACAAGGAAGACGGAGAACCGTTTGTTCCTTCATCCATATCACAAAAATGGGATCGCTTTAGGGACGCTCACGATCTTCCTAAAATACGTTTCCACGATCTTCGCCATACTTGTGCTACTACCATGATCGCCGCTGGAGTGGATGCTAAAACGGTACAGACTCGATTAGGCCACTCGGATATTCAAGTGACTTTGAATACATACTCACATTGCCTACCCGCTATGAATAAGGCGGCGGGCGATACGATGGACATGATCTTGAGTACTAAGACATAAGAGAATTAAGATACAGTAAGGCAAGACTAACGACCTTGCCAAAACAGAGCTATAATACACCATAGCCCGCACCGTCTGAAAAACGGTGCTTTTTCTTTGCCCAAATTCCGCCGTCATTCTGCCGCCATGCCTACCTCATGGACAACAAAAAAGACTTACCACTAAAGGTGAAAAGCAAGCCTTGACCAACAGTCCTACATACGAATGTACAGGATGGAGAAAGATTCAGCTATAGGGTCTGCCATGAGGAAAAACGGGGAATCGGGGACAGGTAGTGGAATGTCTTAGCAAATGGTCTGTTGAAGCGTGGAGGTGTCATTGGATGGATTGGGGATTGTACTGGGGGATTCCCGCCAGTTCCCCTGGTTAGTTGTTGAGTCATCTGTATCCGTCGTCCCCGTCGTCGTCCAAACGGGCTTCAAATGGCTTCAATTCTTGCCCATGACGCCCAAATGACGCCCAAGAAAACACAAAAAAGAGGTAGAAAACAGCAGAAAACGGCACAAGTTGGAAAGTGTGGTTGTGATGAAAAACAAACAAAAAAGCCTTGAGAACACTTGATTTAACAAGTATTTTCAAGGCTTTTCGTTTTGGCAGGGGCAGAAGGATTCGAACCCACGACCCTTGGTTTTGGAGACCAGTACTCTACCAGCTGAGCTATACCCCTGTGCAACGAGGTACATTATAACACATTCTTTTCAAAAAAGCAATAGTTTTTTTGAAAAAAGTCGGAAATAATTTTCAATCTGCGGGAGAGCATTATTTCTGCGGATCAAGGTACTTCCACATGACGACGAAGTAGTTGATGCCCGACCAGATGGTGAACACGATCATGAGCGCGCCCGAGGCGTAGGTAATGGGGGGATAGGCGGTGATAAAGCTCATGACCGACGCGGGCAGAACCTTGCCCAGCACGGGGATGGAGTAGAGCATAGGCTCGATGACCACGGAGCAGATGCACACGATCTGGGTGACGGTCTTGATCTTGCCCAGCATATTGGCGGGAACGACCACGCCCTCGGCCGACGAGGCGGCGACGAGGCGCAGGGAGGTGACCGCCAGCTCGCGGAACACCACGATGAGCAGCGCCCAGATGAAGAAGGCGCGGATATTGGCGTAGCGGTAGACGATGACCGTGAGGGCACCGATGACCATGAACTTGTCAGCCAGAGGGTCCATGAGCTTGCCGAAGTCGGTGACGAGTCCGTACTTACGGGCGATCTTGCCATCCAGCATATCGGTCAGCGAGGCGATGATAAAGAGCGTCACGCCCACGATGCCGCTCCAGAGGGAGGGCATGACCGAGTCGGGGAGCATCATGATGACGATAAAGACGGGGACGAGGCAGATGCGGAGCACGGTGAGCTTATTGGGCAGGTTCATGCCTGCCTTCTTGGTGGCTTGATTTGTCTGTTTCATAGTACACCTCTCATTCCGTGTCGCTTTGCAGAGCAAAGCCGTACACGTCGTAATCCACGACCTCGCGCACCTTGACCTTCACGAGAGAGCCGGGGGCGATGCGCGCGTCGCCGTTGTAGCAGAAGAAGACCTTGCCGTCGATGTCGGGGGCGTCCGCCGCCGAGCGACCAAAGTAGCACTCGTTGACGGGGTCGTACTCCTCACAGAGCACCGTGATGACCGAGCCGATCTTTTCCTCGTTCTGCGCGGCGTTAATGTTCATCTGGGCGCGCATGAGGATGTCCATGCGGTCCTGCTTGATCTGCTCGTCGATCTGATCGGGCAGGTCGTAGGCGGGCGTACCCTCCTCGCGGGAATAGGTGAACACACCGGCATGCTCAAACTTTGCCTCCTGCATGAAGGCGGCCAGTTCCTCAAAGTCCTCTTCGGTCTCGCCGGGGAAGCCCACGATGAAGGTGGTGCGGATGACCATGCCGGGCACGGTGCGGAGCTTGCGAATGACCTCGCGGATGGTCTCACCGTTTCCGTGGCGGTTCATGGCCTTCAGCATACGGTCGCTGACGTGCTGGAGGGGCAGGTCAATGTACTTGAGCAGACGGGGGTTGGTCTTGAACTCCTCGATCAGCTCGTCGGTGATCTTGTCGGGGTAGCAGTACAGCACGCGGATCCACGGGATGGAGGTCTCCTCGGTGATCTTGTGGATCAGCTCGGCGAGGGCGTAGCGACCATACAGATCCTTGCCGTAGCGGGTGGTGTCCTGCGCGATGAGGGTCAGCTCCTTGATGCCCAAAGCACCCAGCTCCTTGGCCTCGGCGATGAGATCCTCCATGGGGCGGCTACGGAAGCGACCGCGGATGGAGGGGATGGCGCAGTAGGTACAGCGGTTGTCGCATCCCTCTGCGATCTTGAGGTAAGCGGCGTAGTCGGGGGTGGTCAGCACGCGCTCGCCGCCGAGGGCGACGGTGTTCTTGTCCTCAAAGGAGCGGTACTTGTCCTCGGTGGGGCAGGTCTTGCGCTTGGACTGCTCCTCTACGGCGCGGATGGCGTCCACGATGTGGTGGATACTGCCCACGCCGAGGAGGGCGTCCACCTCGGGCATTTCCTCGAGGATCTGCTCGCGGTAGCGCTCGGCGAGACAGCCCGTGACGATGATGCCCTTGAGGGAGCGGTTTTCCTTGAGCCACGCGACGTCCAGAATGTTGTCGATGGCCTCCTGCTTGGCGCTCTCAATGAAGGCGCAGGTGTTGATGATGATGACGTCGGCGTCAATATCCTCGGGGGTGATCTCGTAGCCTGCGGCGACCACCTCGTGAAGCATGACCTCGGTGTCCAGCTGATTTTTGGGACAGCCGAGGGAGATAAATCCGATTTTCATGTGTATGCGGTTCCTTTCGTGCCCCCTATGTGGGGCAACAATCATATATTACCACAAATTTGCCGCCGTGTCAAGGTGTACGGGGCAGGATCACGCCTCGGCGTGGGCGTTGGGGGCGTGGCCGATGCGGGCGACAAATGCCTCGTAATCGGCAAAGGGGATCTTGTCGGGCAGGGTGGGGTACCACGCCTTGGCGGCATGGGCGTGGAGCATGGGGCGGATGTGCTCCAGTACGGTGTCCTCGTCCTCGTAGGAGGGATCGTCGCACCATACGCAGAAGGCAGAGCCGCCCACGCGGTCGGCATCGGCACCGCGCAGGGTGTCCTCACCGTAGGTAAAGGGACTCCACTCGGCGTACATGGAGGCAGGGTTCGCGCCCGCGTAGACAAGATTTTCCTTGAGAACGTAGTAGTTGTAGGTGTTGACGTAGTTGTAGACGCGGTGGCCGAGGTAAGCGGACACGGGGTTCTCGGTGCCCGACCAGTATTCGATCTCAATGCCCGGGTTGAGGTTGACAGCCCCCTCCCAGCCCGTGTCGCGGCGGCGGTAGGCATCATCGTTCCACATACGCACCGAGTTGTAGCCGAGACCCGAGAGCAGGTCGTAGAGGTCGTTCATAAAGAGCAGAAATCCGTCGTAGGCTACGGCGTTGTCCTTGCCGCTACGGGTACGGGCGTACTCCGCCCAGTGGTCGAGCTGCTGCCACTTGGTGTGGTTGTTGTTGGGCACGCCGCCCCAGCCGAGCAGCTCGTCGCCGCCCATGTCGAATTTGGTGCAGCCCAGCTCGTCGCGGAAGAAGGTGGCGTACTCGGTGATGAGCTCACGGGCGAACGCCACGGCGGTGGGATTGGAAATATCAATGCCGCGGGAGTAGGCGGTGTTGCGTGAGCCCTGCACGATGGAGGTGGCACCGTCCTTGTGGAAGTAGTTGCCAATGCCGTCAAGCCCGCTGACGCCGTGATGCTCGTTGTAGGTCTTGACGATGTAGTTCATGTGTCCGGGGGAGTCGAAGGAGGGAATGAGCTCCACGTGGTACTGCTTAGCCACGCGGGCGATGTCCCGCAGATCGTCGCGGGTCAGCACGCGGTTGTCGGTGTCCACGTCACGGGCGACACACAGCGTACCGTCGCGCCCTGCCAGCCAAGGGAAGGTTTCGCTTTCAATGCCCAGTCCCATCTCCTCCGAGAAGTGGAGCACGAGGGCGTTGAGTCCCGCCCAGGAAATCTCGCGGATGAGGCGCTTGATCCACGCAGGGGTGTAGTACTTGCGCCCGCAATCCAGCAGGAGCGCGCGCTCGGGGACGGCGGGGGCGAAGGAGTAGGTCTGTCCCACGGTCAGTCCGCGGCGGTGGATGAGGTGCTGGGCGACGTAGCGGCAGCCGTTGAAAAGCCCGTCAACATCGGCCGCAAGCACGGTCAGGCGATCCTGCACGATGGCGGCAAAGCCCTGCGGGCGCAGGGCGGCTTCGCTGTAGGTGCCCAGCAGAATGTCGTGCGCGCCTGCCTCCTCGGGGTCGTCACAGGTGACGACGGGGGGGCGGTCAACAAGTCCGCAGGCGGCGAGGGTAGAGGAGAGATGGGCGGCTTCCCCCATGAGGGATTCGCTCGTGGCGCAGATGCGGGTATCGGGGTGGATGACCCACTCGGCGGCGGTTTGCTCGGCTGGACGGTTGTCGGTCATGTCGGTGTTCCTCCGTTCTTTCGCGGCGGCGGTGCGCCGCGGCGGTGTCGGTTTGATCTGCCTACATTATACCAAATATCCCCGCCTTTTTCAAGTTTTTTCGCAGACCGCGCCGAAAATTCACATGGGGTTCATATCTGAGACGTTTGAGAGAATGAAATTCTGTATTGACAAATGTTACGTTATTTGCTATAATGT
>JAEIGA010016448.1_pt1 | contig 11259 bp, 15 predicted proteins | sample 9270691 | NCBI WGS metagenome assembly JAEIGA01 (sample SAMN17057246, study PRJNA624740) | gut metagenome | biome: biome; isolation source: fecal sample | host: Bos grunniens | place: China: Xizang | collected 2019
AGAATTATGGGACCAAGGATTAACAACAGAAGAAATTTCTAAAGAAATAAATATTAGTTATGATTATGCTACTACTATTTTAGGTATTTTAGGAATAACTGCTAAAGAAAAATTAAAACGCAATAATACGCCTAATGATTCACATAGTCGTTATAGTAAAAAAGTCTATCAAAAAGATTTATACACTCATGAAATTATTAATATATTTAACTCAGTGAGTGAAGCCGCGGATTTTTTAAAAGTGTGCCGAGCTTCTTTCAGAGAGGCATTAAAAAATCATAATAATGAATATCGCGGTTTTTATTGGGAAATTGATAATAATAGCGCAAAAGAAGAAAGAAATTTTTCTTCTCGAAAAGTAGCGCAAATTGATAAAGATACTGATCAAATTCTTCAAATTTTTCCATCTCTTTCCCAAGCCGCGGAATTTATAAAAGGCCATGTAAGTTGTATTAGTAAAGTATGTAAAAATAAAGCTAATACCTATAAAGGTTTTAAGTGGAGGTATATATAAATGAATAATGTAAGATTAAAGATTTTACCACCTTGGGTAATTTACTGCCGTGAGTTAGAAGCTCTGTTTGATGGCGACCCTCTAATCGCTTTCAATACTGACTTTAGCGGCGACCATCCCTCTGTTGTACTAGCTTGTAGTAATGGTGATAAGGTTACTGCGCTAGAACAGATTCTTCCTGAGGAAATTGAATTTGGTAATGTAAAGTTAAAAATCGTAGTTGATGGCACCCCTTCTAACCGTGCTTTTACCAGCAAGGTTGAACTATTTGATGCCGCTTTCAAGGGCAATCCCGCCTATGCGTATTCCGTATGCCCCGCTGAAGAAGGCTATCAATGGATTGGAACTACGTATGTAGTATTTAATAACTGTGTTGTACAGTTTGCCGCAGACAACCTGAACGATTGCCATGGTGTTATTAGCACCCTATATCAGACTATTGCTGAGGAACTTTTAACTGGTCCTGCAACTGCTGGTGTATTTTATAATACTAATGTAGAGCGTGCGGGGCTTGGTAAAGATCCGGAACAATGGCTAAAGTAATATTTGACTTTTAGTAAAAATTCTGATATAATAAATATGTAAGGTCGGGGCTGACGGCCGATACTTTTCCGCCACTTTTAAAGATACAGTAAAGCTATCCCGTGCGGGGCAAGATAGCATCAGCCAACATTATAGTAAACAAAACACGAACCGTTTACTACTTGTCCCGTCACGTCTCTGAACCTTTAAAGTTCATGCGCAACCCGACGGGCCCTGGGAGATTCGCCAAGCGGTTTGGCAAGTGGCTGGTCTGATACCAAAGAGATTTAGTAAGAGCAAGCCTTACATCAGGCGCCATTAACCACTCCAGACAGGTTCGACCCCTGTATCTCCCTCCATTTCGTCCATTAGCACAGTTGGTTAGCGCACGGTCCTGATAAGACCGAGGTCTGTGGTCCGAATCCACAATGGACGACCAAGTCTGCGGAACACACGGATTCTCACTAACCTACGGGTAATGCCCGCTCGCGGCTTAGCAGCAGACTATAATAAAAAGACAGGCGAAGTAAGTGGATTGTAAAGCTTTTCTTCATGAGCAGATCCTCCTGTGCTGCTATGAAACTTGCGCCCCTCAAGTATAAAACGGGGCCTTTATGTCAGTATAGGCGAATGGTAAGCCGCAACCCGTCAAGGTTGAAGTACAAGTTCGACTCTTGTTGCTGACCGCGGCTTGATACACCGCGTACGTATCCGTTTGCCGATTCCGTTATTAGTCGGGTGCATGTGGTATTGGTATATCGGCTGTGCCTCGGCCTTCCAAGCCGAAGAGGCGGGTCCGACTCCCGCATATCACTCCATTGCGGCTACGGCAGTAACAGTAGCATGTATGCCGCTGTGGTGGAATGGCAGACACAGCAGACTTAAAATCTGCTGAGCTTATTGCTCGTGCCGGTTCAAGTCCGGCCAGCGGCACCATTATGTCCTCATAACAGAATTGGCATATGTATTCGGCTCAAACCCGAAGTTTTGAAGGTTCGACCCCTTCTGAGGACACCAGCGTTGCGAACAAGAGCACGTAGAGTTAAATTTAGTGGCGGAATATGTAGACGCAAATACAAATCCACAGGGATGCAGCAGTAGACGGTTGGCGGGCATGCGAGGGTTGAGACTACGCGCCGAAAAAGCGGCTCCAGTCGTAGAGGACGTAAAAACTTGGAACTGTGGAGAATAAAGCCCGTATGTTTGGTGAAAATCCAAACCTAAATTTAACTAACACAAAGAGAGAAGAAGCACAGAGCTAAATATTTAGTGGCGGAATACGTAGACGCTTATCAGCCTAAGGCAAATAGTTCCAAACTAGTTGTGTAATAAAAACACGTAATTCTAGCTTACTATTAATGTTGTCATGTTTGGTGGAAATCCAAGCCTAAATATTTGACTTCCTTCTAAAATTATAGTATAATATTTATAGAAAGGAGAAAAGGATCATGCGTTATTTTGTCTATGTAGATGATATTCGTGACGACGATAAATTCTACTTTGATTATCGTGCGCATACTGGTGAGTATTGGCAGCCTGTTATCATTCGTTCATACGACAAAATGATTGAATTCTTAAATCGCACTTTCGCGCATGATGAATTCTTTCTCGATCTTGATCACGATTTGGGTTTTGACGATAATGGTAACGAGCGTAATGGCTATGACATTTGTAAGTATGTAATTGCTAATAATATCAATGTAGTCGGATTCCATATACACTCAATGAATCCTGTTGGCGCACGAAATATGCGTCAATTGCTCACAAAATTCGGAATTCAAGAAATAAATATTTGACTTTCTTTAAAATTTATGATATAATAAATACATAAAGAGGAAAGGAAAGGAAATTATGGGTTATTATACTTGTTACTCTATGAAAGCGCGTAATATTAAGAATCAGACAGAATTTGATAACTTGATTACCACGCTCAAAGCACGAGAGGTTGTCGTTGATTACGACAATAAAAATTCCTTCGGCATTTTCGATAACTATTCCTTTGATATTTCTGATAATACCGCTTCTTTTGAATCTTACGATGAACATAAGTGGTATGAACATGATAAGGATATGATTGAAATTTCTACAGTGTTCCCTGACGTGGTTTTTTGCCTTCATGGTGAAGGCGAAGAGCACGATGATCTATGGAACGCCTACTATTCTAATGGGAATTTAGAAACTTGCCGCGCGCGAATTATCTATGATAACCCCAAAACTATAAAGTGGTAAGTTAATATTTGACTTTTCTCAAAATTCGTGATATAATAATTATGTAAAAAAGGTGAACAAAACGCTTTTCTCATTACCTATGATCCTGGTGTAGAGCGCGTAGCTAGCGTGCCAGGGATACTTGAATAACAGCGATACATATTGTTGGGATACTTACAATATGCCGCCGCGAAATCAGTAATGATTAGCGATAGGGAGAAACTCCTAATGTTAAGAGTATGCGCTCTTTTGTAATCGCCAATAAATGTATCATTCCTCTTGGCATCATAATAGAAAGCTATGTGAAAAGCATAGCCGAATCCAAGTTAGGTTATAGGTTGGTCGCCTATAATAAACCTTGGAAATACCACAAGATGCTGCCTGTCGTTGAAAGCGAGAAATCGCATATAAAAGAGGTTTGGAGTACTGGTAGGGTAAATCGACAGCAATAATTTAACAAGTATGTATTCTTACAAATATTTAAGAGTTATTGCTGAAAAGCCAGCCTTGCAGTTGTCAGTAGACAGTCTGACCGCGGCTCTCGGAGTTTGGCTCGGGGCAAAGAAGCACGGAATTGCTACCCGTTGCTCAGCCTTTGCTTCCCGCGTGACAGAATATATTGGAAGATTAAAAGAGTAGGATGAAGGTCCCAAAGATAATGAGAAAAGCGCTTTGCGCTCTGGAATAACGGACAAGGCTTAGGCGCATGATAATAAAAGAGGAAGTCGCTCGAAAGAGATACCTCTTTTATTAAACAGGGTGGTGGGACGCGAGTGGTTATTCTAATTAAAGACTTGCCGCAGCCTCTACAATAATAAGTATGCTTACCGCGGGAGCCGCCTTACGGGCGAAAACTGGTCCTTAAAAACTTGCGCGAATGCGTGATAAGGAGTAAGTAAGGTTATACCTCCAATATAACGCGACCTAAATGGCGCGTATATATAATACTGAAAACATGTAAGCGTCATCGCAAGATGATGAATACTAGTTCTTACAATGTGATTAAGCGTAGGCAATCGCGAAAAGAAGCCATGTTTATATCAAGGGGCCATGAAGGTTATTTGGCTTAATACTCGACCACAATAGGGTCGCAACCTGGAACAAAGCCTTGATGTAAATATGTATATAAAGTAGAGGATAGAACAGGCAGCTATCGCCATAGAATAGGAGATGTGAGGACGCCACCTCACCTACTTTATATAATAAAGGGGAGTGGTGTAAAGCAGCACGGCTAGTCTCTAAAACTAGGGCCTTCTGAGGGCGTCAGACTGGGTGCAAGTCCCAGCTCCCCCGCCATATAATTATAACAGGTAGCAAAGGGCTTGATCACCCAAGTGAGATAAGGATGCTCCTATCATCTTGCTGTTATAATAATATCAAATAGGAGTTGATAAAAATGATAGGAATTTATAAAATTACTAATTAGCTGACTAATGAAGTTTATGTAGGACAAAGTATCCATATTGAATAGCGCTGGAGAGAACATAAGCAAGAAGCAAAAAATAATAATAGCTAGGCTTTAATTTATTAGGCAATGCGAAAATATGGAATTGAAAATTTTTCTTTTGAAGTTCTAGAAGAGTGTGAATGTGATAACATGATTCTTAATGAAAGAGAAAAATATTGGATCTCAATATATGATTCCTTTCACAATGGCTATAATATGACTAGCGGTGGACAAGGAGAAAGTGGGTGGATTTACAATCCAGATTCCTTTTATATGTTATGGGACAAAGGATATTCTAGTAATGAAATAGCAGAAATTCTTGGATGTAGTATTCAATTAGTTTCAAGCCGATTAAAAGGATATAAAGATTTCGGTAGGGTTGTTTGTCATCAAAGATCTTATTATAGAAATAATCCTAATAATTTAATTCATCAGTATAAATTATCAGGAGAATATGTAAAAAGTTATTCTGGTATCAGAGAAGTTGAAAGAATCCTTAATGTACCGCATTCCTATCTTATATCTCAATGCTTAAATAAAGAATTAAAAACGGCCTATGGATTTCAGTGGTCTAGAGAGAAGAAAGATAAAATTGATCCAGTCGCTCCTCCGAACGGAAAATTGGTTCAATGTATAGAGACTGGAGATATTTTTCTTACTACAAGGCAGGCCGCGGTTTTTGCTGGTTTAAAATCTCATACTGGAATTACAGATTATCTTAAAGGACGTAAAAAATCCGCCGGTAAGCATCCTATTACTGGTGAAAAACTTCATTGGAAATATGTTGAAAATTAATAGCCGATGTACTAGCGTACAAACGGTTTCTATAGACGTTACCAGACAGACGGTAACGTCTATTGTTTTAAAAAAGGAGTGAAATTTATTATGCGTAAAATTTTAAGTGTATTACTTGTATTCATAATGTTATTTTCTACTGCTTTCGCCGCGCCCTCTCCTGTTACTGCAATGTTAATTCATTCTAATCCCGCGTGTGAATATGTTCTTGCAGACCAACTTGAAAATTGGGATGAAATTGTAGCAAATACTTTTGAAAATGAAGACTTCATGAATATTTTAAAAGAACATTACTTTAATCCTGATTATTCGTATTTTTTGGATGAATTTTTAATGATTGAAGTACTGCCATATAATGATTACGTTGTCTGGCATTTCGCAGAGCAGTATGAGCGCGAAGCGCGCATTTATGCGGTACTTGTAAATATGGATTATGAAATTTATAGCGTATTAGTAGGCGATCCACTACTAGATGGTACAGTCCTATTTGATTTTAATCCAATTGAGGGCGGCACTTATTATATGCTAGTATTCTCTGATATTTGACTTTATTTGAAAATTATATTATAATATTATTGTAAAAAGGGAATCGCATGAGGTAAAAGTACGATCAAAAAAAATAGCCTACATTTCTTTCTTGGCTCCATAAGGTCGATAAATGAATGGATTATCGAGGGAAATGGTCTCACTTGGAGAATCGGGAGGGTGAGTGCGATTTCTATATGCGCCCGTAACATAACGGGAGTGTTGTAGACTTTTAATCTATAAGTGCAGTTTCGACTACTGCCGGGCGCACCATTGAGGTAGCATTGAAGTCATGACCAATGAGAATAAGGCGCTCCTACGCCGGCTCTTCAATAATTGTCATAGGAGTGATAAATATGAAAATAAACGGCTATCCTATAATTTACAATCCGACTAATAAACACGCAAATAGAGACGGATATATGTATGAACATACATATATTGCAGAATAGATGCTAGGAAGAGAATTAAAAGATTCAGAAGTTGTTCATCATCGAGATAAAAATAGAGATAATAATTCTCCCGATAATCTTATTGTTTTTAATTCTAAATCAGACCACACATCTTTTCATCGCCATAATTGTGACGAATCTTTATTACAATTATTAGATGATGGAAGTTATACTGTTAATTATCTAAAAAGTACGATTTGCCCATATTGCGGAAATGAAAAAGATAGACATGCACAAATGTGTATTAACTGTAGAAATTTTAAAAAGTCTCAAGAAACTGCAATGGGGTTAGTCACAAGAGAAGAATTAAAAAATTTAATTCGTTATTATTCTTTTGTTGAAATAGGAAGAAAATATAATATTACAGATAATGCAGTAAGAAAATATTGTGATAAATACAAGCTTCCTAGAACTAAAAAACAAATAAATTCATATTCACAAGAAGAGTGGGATAAAATTTAAGCGTGCGAATGCGCACCATATCGAGGAGTGGGCTAAAGGTGAGCCGCCGCATTTGGGATGCGGACATCAAGCGAGTTCGATTCTCGCCTCTTCGACCAGGCAGTCGGGAAGCCATGTTATTAGTATCACGTGCTACGGTAACGATGGTGAAACAAAACGCGAAATACCGATAGGAAACTGCCGCCATTATGCCATCGTAGCTCAATAGGCAGAGCAATCGCCTTGTTTGTCAAACTTTTATAATTAAAAAAATGGAATTGTCTACAAAAAATAAAGGTAATTTAACCGAATTACAATGCATTACCGCATTTTATCAATTAGGTTATCAAGTTAGCATACCTTATGGCGAAAATTCTCGTTATGATTTTATTGCTGATGTAAATGGAAGACTTATACGAGTATAGGCAAAAACCTCAAGTGTAAAGAGAGATACCACGGGAGCGATTAGTTTTGCTACTGCTTCAACTCGTGTTAATTCTACTCAAAATATTACTCACCATTATACTAAAGATGAGATTGATTATTTTGCTACCTATTGGGAAAATCAATGTTATCTTATACCAGTAGAAGAAACCTCAAGTAGAGAAAAAACTTTACGTTTTTTACCACCGGCTAATGGTCAAATTAAAGGAGTAAGTTTTGCTAAAGATTACGAGTTAGAAATTTAGTTAGCAAAAATAAATGTTAAGGAGGAAAATAAATAAAAGCATTGACGAACAAAGCGATAGGTTGCAGATTCGATTTCTGCCGGTGGCTCCACTTATAATTTAGGAGAAAAAGTATGAAACCTATTCGTAATCATCCCACAGGACAGCCGCCCATTTACGAGATTGTAATGGTACAACGTTGTGATAATGTTGACAGATATGAATGCCCAGATTTAGGGATAGTTGAAACTGTCGGTTATTATTATGAGTACGAAACCGCAGTTCGCGCGCTTCATGAAAATTGGGCCGATATTCAAGATTTCTATTTTTTTCGTGCGGCCTTTATTGAAATGAAGTATCCAGGTTTGTATCCAGATGTAGCTTCTGGGCAAAGGCAATTCTTCCGTTGGGATAATGAACGCGAAGGATTCTTTGAAGCAGAAGAACCAAAATTTATGGAACATTTTGGAGGCCCGTAATGAAAATTTATACCTCTTACTGGGCGCGAGTAAAAAATTTTCCACCAAATCTTATTGCACTTTCGACGGTAGTATGGGAGCCTAAATGGTATAAAGTAGGCGGTAAGGATAAAAATGGAGTAATCAGTATTCGATGCAATCCATTTCGTCCTGGTAAAGAATGTGATGGATTGTGCAATGGGAAATGTAATCCGCGGCGGCCCGAGGTGTGTGAATTTTTACAGACATATCGTAAACAACTTGATAGACTTGATATAAAGCAGGTGCTCCAACGTTTGACAGAGCTTGCGGCCGCTATTAAACTAGACGAAGGCTTTGATGACATAGATTTTGCCTTTATTGTGTTTGAAAAATTCGATAACCCGTGTAGCGAACGTTGGCCAATTCAGGCGTGGTTTAGAGAGAATGGAGTTGAAATTGAAGAATGGCATCCATAGAAAAAAATAAAGAACTAATTGAAAAGTATCCTTGGCTTCTTCCGCATAATAGATGGACAGATAAAGTTGATGAAAAATATGATTATTCTTATACTGAACTAGATGCAATGCCTGATGGGTGGCTTAATGCTTTCGGCGAAGATATGTGCGAAGAAATTCAACAAGCGCTAAATGAGTTAGGGGAACAGGCGAATACATTTAGAATTATGCAAATTAAAGAAAAATACGGCTCTCTTCATTTTTATACAAACTGGAATACTTCTAAAATTAGTAATATAATTCATAAATATGAACAAATTAGCGGATATACTTGTATAAAATGTGGCGCGCAAGCAACACGCGTTACAACTGATTGGATTAGTCCTTGGTGTGACGAGTGTGCGAAAGAATTTTTTGATGATACGGTTGATATTAATGAATTTTACGATGATGATGAATTTTAATACAGAATATTTTGTTAATGATATGTTAGATTTATCAAGAATTCTACCCTAGAATGGCGATATAGCCTATTGTAATAATAAAATTTACATATTTGACAATTCTTATTGGATAGAACTTACACAAAATAAAATTTTGCCGATAAATCAATCTAAAGTAAATTGTATAAAACCTATTTCAAAAACAAATTATATGTAAATTATATTTGACTTTCTTTTAAATTTATGCTATAATTTTTATAGAAAACGAAAGGAGAACTCATTATGGGCGAAGATTATGTCTCTACTCTTGAATTTGAATTTTATCCCCATTGCGATGGCTATCATGACATTGACTTACGCTTTGGCATAAATCCGGACTTTACTTTGGAAGAATTTCACGACCTATGTAAGCGTTTTGCCTTGACAATGGGATTCGCAGAAAGTAGCATTGAGGAAGTATTTGGAGAATAATGCTGGAGTGAATTCCAGCGTATGCACCAGTAGCTAAATTGGTTGTAGCGGCGGCCTTATAAGCCGTGTTTTATATGGGTTCAAGTCCCATCTGGTGTAGGGATACATTAGTTCAGCCTTCACGTGGCGTATCCTGTTTTTACTAATGAACTAAAGGATAGGAGGTATTTAGATATGCCATACATCTATAAAATTACTAACAAAATAAATCAAAAAGCCTATATCGGTAAAACATTAGGTACAATTTAGAAAAGATGGCAAGAGCATTTATCAGATTATAAGCGTCCTCGCTATGAAAAACGCCCATTATATGATGCTATGAACAAATATGGAATAGAAAACTTCTTTATTGAAGAAATAGAAGAAGTAGAAAATCCAGATAAACTTAATGAAAGAGAAATTTTTTGGATAGAATATTTTGGAACTTTCAAAAATGGATATAATGCGACGAGTGGTGGCGAAGGAAAACCGCTTGTAGATTATGAATTAATATATAATTTATTTACTCAACAAAAATTATGTATTGCAGAAATTCATAGACTAACCGGATACGATGGCGGAACTATTGCAAAGGTTTTAGATATTTATAATATCACTATTGAAGAACGAATAAACAGAGGAAATGAAAAACAAAGAAAACCTGTTTTACAAATTGATAAAAATTCAAATGAAATAATTGCTATTTTTCCAAGTTGTTGCGCAGCTTAGACAGCTATGACTCATTAGTTTGATAGAGGCGGTAGTCATATATCTGCCGTATGTAATGGAAAACGAAAGACAGCTTATGGATATAAATGGGAATTTGTAAATGAATAAATAAAAGAAGCCAGTCAAAAGATTGACTTCTTTTTAATTTTATGATATAATTTATATGTAAAAAAGAAAGGAGAACCATTATGGGATTGTTTAGTAGAAAGAAAAAGAAAGAAGAGCCCACCGTTGAAATACAAACTCCCGCGGCCCCTCCTGAATGTAAACATAAATGGAAAGATTTTAAGCGCTATATCGAGTGGTCATATAATCCTGTTTTTATAAACGGTACACGGCAATCTTATGGGGAACTAAATATTAAAAAGTATGAACCATATGTTTGTTTTTGGTGTAAAAAACGTGAAGACAGGGTATTGCGCAGCATTCATTTTGATCAAATTGATGAACAAGAAGCCAAACAACGATATGAAAAAGCCGCAGCAGACCCGGAAGTACGCCCTCGTGAAGATATTGAAGATGAAATTTTTGATATGATATATGAAATTGATAGAGAGTATATTGCTCTTGTAGAGAAAATGTATCCTAAAAAAGTAGGAAGTGTAGGTATCACAAATGAAATACCCCAAAATTTATGACTTTCTTACTAATGAAGTAAAACCCCTTGATATTGAATTTGAACAAATTGGCGGCCACCCGTCAATTGAGGAGGATTATTATGAGCACAAAAACAAAGACCTCGACGCAGACTACTGCCGCGCCCGCGTCTTCGGCAACTATTTCGAGTAAGTAGTATGGCTGGATTTGCCCTATCTGCGGCGCGGTAATGGGCCCGCTAGAAAGAACTTGTATAAATAGACATGATACATGGTATTATCCGCCTTATTGGAGTCCTTGGCAACCGTATTGGTATCAAGTAACCTGCGGACCAGATAGTGTAACAACTGCCGCGGGATCAATAAATATAAATACTTGTACTTCTGAGAAGGGCGACGCCTCAACATACACAACAACCACATGGAATTAATATTTGACTTCTAATAAAAATTTAAAAATGTGTTTTTTATTAGTTGATACAAAAGTTGGACCTACTGCAGATGATATATTAATGTATGATTATTTAAAATATTTAAATCTTCCTGTAACTGTTGTATCCACAAAAGCTGATAA
>JAEIGA010016449.1_pt1 | contig 11258 bp, 4 predicted proteins | sample 9270691 | NCBI WGS metagenome assembly JAEIGA01 (sample SAMN17057246, study PRJNA624740) | gut metagenome | biome: biome; isolation source: fecal sample | host: Bos grunniens | place: China: Xizang | collected 2019
AGGCGTTGTTGGTTGATAGGACTGTCGGTAGTCAGGTAGTAATCTGGCAGACCTAAGACGTGGCTAAACTCGTGGCAGATGGTACCAATACCCGCACGTGCATTGTTGCTTCGTTTTAATTCGTTGGAACATGCATAGGCATTTACTAGCTTGCCATCAAAACTAGGTAATTTGAAATCTGTTTCGGAGTTGGCATAGTATTCATCCTTGTTGCTATAGCCGAAATACAAAGCAGAAACGAGATCCCAGTTGTGTGGCCACATGGTAGTGGCAGGTGCACCTTCTGACTCGGCATAACCTGCGTAGATGATATAGATAAAGTCCACAATGCCATTGTTGTCATTGTCGTATTGTGAAAAGTCCACTCCTAGTGAATCAGCTCCTTTGCAGGCATCTACAACAAAGTCCACTACATATTGGTCGTTGCCAGACGCATCATTGGTTGCGTAATATGCAGATGTTTGAGGTAGGGTGATTGGGCCAATCACATCAAACTCGGGTACGTATTGGCCATTGGACTGTGCTTTGAAGTATGCTTGGCATGAACCAGTTGCACCATTGTACGTATAGTTCTCGCCATTGGCTAACGAGTCAAAAGCTAAATGAGTATTCTTTTGGTCAAAAGTGATGTCTGCATAATTTACCAAAATGAGCAACCCTTTTGGAGCAAGGTTGATGGAAGGTGTACGACGTGCAGCTATCTTTTGGATATTCGTACGCGTGTCGTGCGCGAGAATATGGAAAGGTGCTTTCTTATGTTGAGGTTCTGCAAGGTCTAGTCCTGGCATAGGAGCAACAGCCATGGCCGATATCTGAAAAACACAGAATATACCGAGTAAGATGATTGTTTTAAAAGTGCTTGTTTTCATATCAAAAATGTGTAAAATAGGCTACAAAGGTAGTGTTTTCTTCGGATATATACAATTTTTTGCATAAAAAATGCACTTTTTCTTCAAAAATTTGGTCATGCGGGCTACGCCCTAGCCTTTAAGACACGCTTGTACCTTCGATGTCACCTCCCATCAAGATGGGCCCCACCTCGAAGCTACGGTCGTTTAATGCATCCTATACGCCATTTTTTATCTAAAAACACAAAAAAAAGTATGTTTTTTGCATTTTTCCTTAAAAAAATTTGCGTATATGAATTTTTTGTAGTACCTTTGCACCCGCTTTCGAAACGAAGCATGGTCCGTTAGCTCAACTGAATAGAGTACCACACTACGGATGTGGGGGTTGCAGGTTTGAATCCTGCACGGATCACAAAAAAGACGCTCGAGTGAGCGTCTTTTTTTATTTGTGTTTTATGATGTAATAAGGAATGTCGAGTGCTTGTATCTCTTTCTCATACCAATCAAACAGGTACTCGCGTATATCTGGATTCTCACGCACTGGATCAGGAATCCACTCCATGTCTGGATAGCAGAGCAGGTATACATCCATAGGGTAATCGTGTAATGCTTTGATCAAGAAGTCGGGACATGAGCCAAACTTATGTTCGAGCCACACTTTGGTTATAATCAACTCTGTGTCGAAGAATGCTACATTTGTTCGGTATCCTCTCGGTATCCTTTCGGTAGAGAGTTCGCGCAGTTGTTCTACTTGAAATAGCGCAATGTTTTTTACATCCTCGTATGTGTATTCTGTATTCTGTTCGCGTTTCTCCATGTATTCGCGTGCATATTCTGGCACTAGCACACCATTGTAGTGGTGTGCTAGATATGTTGCCAGAGTACTCTTACCTGTTGATTCTGGTCCGATGATTCCTACCTTATATAGCTTAGAGTCAGACAATTCTAGTATTATTTGGATTGAGTGAGCATGAGTTTGATGTTGATACCCACATTGTCCGCCTTGATAGGATATGAGGATGATATAAGTGGGGTAGTACCTTGGTGATCGTAGAAGAATTGTAGATTGATCTTCTGTGAGAGCACATAGTCTGCACTAATCTTGATACCAATGACTTTGTTACCCGAACTAGCTTGTGTTATACCTTCTTCCACTTTGCGAAGAAGTGTCTTGATATCCTTATAACTTACGTCAACATTGATTTTCAGATCGTTGCTAACTTTCTTTTGTGCACCATCTCGTAGTTTGGTAATGAAGTTTAAGTCTTTGATGGTATATCCACCGCCAATCACAAACTCGTTGGTATGGCCTTCTGTGATTTGAACAGAATTGACGTTGAGCGATATGTTACGTTGTTTGCGATATTCCATTTTAGCAGACAGCGAGTTCTTCATGGTCACGTTCACACCAATGAGTGGTGAGAAGTTCTCTGTAAGGGTGACAGAAGATATGTCATATGCAGAGGATGGAATAGGATTGTCAGTCGTTACGTCTCGAACAAAACCGAGTTGTTTGTTACTGAGATCGCCAGCTGGAGTCCATGTGGAGTAAGTAGAGTAACTGCCAATAGCATATTTACAAGTATATGCGTGGGTGAGATTGATGGACTTAAAGTGATTACGTACCCATGGTAGGCGACTGAGTCCATCAAATGTGACAGACCAGTTAGGCAAACTTTGTAGCAAGCCCATAAATGGATTGAAGCTAATCGTATGAGCGTCTCTGCCTGTGTATGCAGCAAGGAATGCAGGTATGAGTACGTCTGCTGTATTGGTTCCTACTGTTCCGTTTTCTGGATTATATGGTTTGCCGCGCAAGTGGGCAGGTATAAAACCTGAATTAGGGTAGGTTAATCCGGTATATTGTTCTTGTACGCGAGTGCTTATTAGGTCGCGATTGCTGAGGAATTGTTCGAATGTCTCAGATGTGAAGTTTTCGTCAGCATTTCCTAGACGATGGAAGGCAGTTGTGAGGGCTATTTGTGTGACATTGAACGAACCTGTCATATTCTCTTGTAGTTGATCATATGAGTATATGATAGATGATGATTGTGCTTCATAGCGTTTGCTGTTGAGCTGAATCTTCAATCCAGGTAGTGGTTCTAATGTCAGTTTTGCATCAAAGTCATTGGTCATCGAGCGTGTCGCAGGTTGTACCACCATGGTGTCTGCAGACAACCAATGATTCTCCTTTGCTTTTTCTACAAAATCATCATTGAAGAAACCGAAAGCAAAATCAAAACCTGGGGCGTAGAGGTTATCACCCATGCTATGTTGTCCCATAAAACCCGCTTGTGGTGCAAATCCAGGAACGGTTAGTGAGTTGGTCGTTCTGTAAGTCATCTGCACCTTTCTAAACATAGTTCCGATATACGCGAACATGTCACCTGTGACTTGTAGTGGTGAACGCTTACTCTTATCAACAGTCGTGATGGTGATGGATAGTTTGTTGATAGACTCTTTGGTCTGGATGCTGGCCTTGGTGTTGGATATTGGTTTTAGTTTGACTTTCACATTCTTACCATCCGCAGTTGTTGCGCTAATCTTGATAGACTCGCTACCCAAACGGTGTGTAATCTCTTTGGCTTCACCACCAACGAGTGAAACAACATCTGTATATGTCTTGGATCTGAATGTACGGCGGCGTGCAGAACGTTGATTGTAGTGCTGGATCATCTGTTTCCAATAACTAGACTTGTTGTAGAGTGTCTCAAAATTGATGCCTCCGTCAACTTGCCATGAGCGAGTTGCACTAACCACATTACCTAGGTTGCTTTCTGCATTGGATGTCTGCATCGTTCTGTTCCAATTGTATGTGGCATTGTATGATGCGTTGGCAGTGATTGCCTCTAAATATGGTATACGGTTAAATGGTATGTTCCATGATGCAGAGAACAACTGCTGATAGGTATATGGATTACCCCATGTCGCCATACTACGTTGGATGGTGTCTTTCCACAACTCGTAGTTCTTGTTTTCGAAACGCAAATCCTCGTACATGCTGAGGATCTCAGGTGTGTATAGTCCTTCTTCTACCGTAGAGTTCATGGCAGTTTGGAAGGTGAACTTGATGTTCTTAGTGAGATCATACTTGAAGTCGAAGTTACGATCCCAGGTGAAATCTTTGGAGAATGTCAAGTCCATATTTTGGTTGGTTACTCCTCCCAGTTCAGCCGTATTGAACTCGCGCATCTTGAGATGGGTGAAGGTTCTGCGCATGTTGGTGTTGAAAGCCCATGATTGTGGCAAATAGTAGAAATTCATTTCGCTTAGGAACTTGATGTTCTTTACTTTTGCAACTTTCTTGAAAGGCTCCCAAGGTTTCGGATTGAAGTTGTATGAGTAATTGAATGATCCCTTGTAGTCCCTAGCGATGTCTTTCTCTATCTCTGGCGAGTGTTGTATCTGCTCGTTGTAACTTGCGGATATAGAGAAGTTAGCAGGGTCATAGAACATATTCTTCTTCTTAGAATGTATGTCCACTTTCATGTTAGATACCGAGAAACTAGTTGACTCGTGTACGGTATTTGACATCTGTTTAATAGAATCTTTCTCTATTGGTGTTTCGTAGTTTTCGAGAGATTCGGACAGCTTGACATCAGAATCTAGTGGATCATAGTCAGGAGAAGATGTCTCGTTGGAGTATGATACGTATAGTGGTATCTGTAGTTTGGCTTTCTCTGGGAAAAGACGACCAGCTTCTAATGCTGCACTGACAGACACTTGGTAGGAGTTCTCCATGTTACGGCTTAATACGTTGGACTCTATAGATCCATAGCCCGCAGTCTCTAATCTACCTGCAACATTGAGTTGGGCAATATCGCTAATGCTCAATGCGGCATTAGCCATCGCCGCAATACCGCCTTGTTCGTTGAATTGACTCAGACGAAGTTCATTGACCCATACTTCGGCACTTACTTCATGGTCGGTCTTGTTACGAACACCGATCATGATAGCTTGTACATCTTCCAGAGTTGGATTACCCAAGACAGTGATCTTGTTGTCTAGATCTTCTGGGTCATATGTCTCGTACGGAATCGTATTGCCTACATTGGTGTTACCAGCACGTTTGGCTTTGTTACGCTCTAGTTTAGCATTGGTCAGTGCTTGTAGATCAAAGTCAAAGGTGTTGGATTCTGGCCATACTTTTAGCCTATCGTTGATATTCTTGTCGCTATACAGTTGGGCTGGTGTTAGGTCGAGTGGAATCTCATATTCATAGTAGTTGTTCTTGAGGTCAGAACCTAAACGAATAAAACATGTGATATCCTTGTCTTGTATTTCGTCAAAGTGTGGCAAACACTCAGCATGTACAAACATCTGTAGGCGTTTGTATTGTCGCATGTCGTATGTCACATTCTTATATACGGCGCGTGCATCTTTTTGTTGCAAGTTGTGCACTCGGAACACCATTGATTGCTCGTTTTGAGCTATCAATTGGGCTTGACCAGGGTCTGTCTGACGGGATATACCTGGAGGTAATACATAGTTGACAGGTTCTCGTGTAGAATTCTCCTCGATATTGACTGCCTCCACATCCATAGAACCTACGCTTGTGTATGGGTTCGAGATGTTGTACTGATTATGAGCAATATCTTGGTATAAACCTTTGGAGTAGCTACGCCATTCGCCTCGTACAAGGTCCATACTAGCAAATCGTAGGTGGGTCTCTTGCGAGAAATTGGTCATAAAGATACGTGCAAAACGAATAGACTTGAAGTTGCGGATATTGTCCACCTTCTGCATCATAGCGCTATCTCCACGCAATGGAATCTTGAACTGATACCACTTGACCATGGCTGTTTCCTTGTTTCGCAAGGTGACTTTGGTCTCCATGATACTAGCAATATGTTGTTGTCCCACGCGTTGCATACTATCCTTGCATAAACGGATACGATAACGATAGAAGCGCTCGCTATCGTTCAACGTGTTGTCTTGGTTGATATCTTCTATATCAGGCTGTAAGGTAGAGGCGGTACCATAGTTGTCATTGTCATTCATCTCTGGTGAGTTGCCTTCTGTACCATTGTAACGCTTGTAGCGTTCGAGAATAGACATTTCGGCTCTATCGTAGTCTTCGCCTCGGTAGAAGTGGTAGTTGTCACCAGCAGGGTCATTGATAGGAGAGTTTGCATCGTTAGCCCATAGATCAAGCACAACAGGATCTACTTTGCCTTGCAAGGCATTGATGTACTCTACATACGGGTTGCGATTCTGATAGAACAGGTAGGTGCTATCTGTCTCTTCTTTGGTCGTCAAACCATCTATACCCACGTCTTGCTTAGCTCTTGCGTTGGCTTCGTTGGCAAAAGCAACGACGGTGCTAGTCGTTTTAGGAGAACGACCCCAAATGGTATAGTCCACCATGGTCTCGTCTTCGTTTAGAGGTAGACCATGCTCGAATGATTTCTTACCATCGCGCAAGATATCCTCGCTGATGTCACCAAGGTCAATATAGAGATCACCGCCTTCGAAGTTGGCATCAGGGTTAGTTAGGAACGGATCCATCAACCAGAATTCGATGTATTCGATATTAGCTTTCTCAAAATCGGTATTATCGAGTTTGCGCATGATACCTCCCCAACGAGATTTAGGGTTGGTGAGTTTGCCATCTCTACCAATCTCGTCTGCTGAAATGTTGTACTGGCCGCGTTCGTCTGGATAGTAACTCAAGTTCATGACTGCTAGTTTCGAATCCGAATTAGGTAGTACCTCCTTGTTAGGATATACCTCTTGTTCGTAGACGATACGCGTACGATGGTCGGACATCATGTCTAGGTCGTCCTTGATATGTCTAGGGGTGTTACTTTGTGGATAACCGAAAATAGGATCTACTACATACCAAGCCAAGTGGGCACGATTCTTGTTGTACGCCACATCGTTGCTTGATATAGCCTCGTCAAACCTATGTCCAGTTGGTGTAGAGGCAAGACGCCAGTAGTTAGGATAGTGAATATCAATGCTTGTTTTAGTGGACTCAAAATCATCGATGTATGCAGTTCCTACATTGCCAACCTCCTTGGTGTGTCCAGGTATGAGATGCGCAAACTCGGCATTGATTTGGAAAGTAGAAGGAGCAGTTGCTTCTATCCATGGCACTTTGTTTACGAGCAGTGTGAGCCATTGCAATTCTGTTTTCCAACTAGTGTTCAAACCCCATATGGTGTTGGCCAAAGGCTCGCTACCTGTATTCACCTTGGTGGTGAGAGGTTTTTCGCGAAGGTGCATGATTGTTCCACCTAATGTAAAGTCCTTGCTGAACTCGTATTCGACATGAGCACCAAAGAGAGATTTGCGCTGCATGGAGAATAGTGATTGGTTCTCAAGCTTGACATCGATATTGGTACCAGCATCAATGATGGATTGATTAAGAATGGTCACAGTACCCATGGTGTAGTCTACGGTGTAGTCTACGTTTTCTATCAGGGTTGCACCGCCTGCCGTTACTACAACACTTCCGCGTGGGATGTTCATGGCGTTGAGACGAATCTCGTTGCCGGAACTACCTTTGTATTTACCTTTGAGTACGAATTTATTTTTCTCTGTCATCTCCTGTGCGCTCACTAAGGTGGAGTCATACAGTTCTTGGAATGCGTATTTCTCCGCTATGCGTGCATCACCGATAGCTTGGGTCAAGTGACTACCGAATGGTTCGAGTACAGGGAAGATGATACGACCTGTAGAAGATGATGCTGTATAACCTTCTAGATAGTCAAAGCGACCATCGGGTGAGGTGTTGTTGCGAGAATCAAGGCGGTCAAGGTTCATCACGCGTAGCAATTGCTTGCCTTGGATGTCGCCCTCCATGAGGTATTGCATCTCTGTACCTACAGAGTCATTGCGATATTGGATGTACAACTCGAACTTGTCGCTAGATATCTGGTTGGCACCTAACGAGTAAATGTTCTTCATCATCAAGTCCCATGTACCTCTGCCTTTTTTGTTAGGAGCGTTATTGGTGCTCTTCAACAATTTGAGGATAAGTGTATTTGGTGCTTTGAGTGATTCGGATGCATCGGTAGAGAACTCACCGACTTGGTATACCTGACCAGCATAGGTGTATTCATATGCTACGGCAAGAACCTCGTCTTGGTTGAGCGCTGTTTTTAGAGAGATATATCCTAATGCAGCATTCAGCGTATATTCGCCATTGTTCAACAATCGAGCAGATTCAACTTTCTCATATGCTTCTCCCAGTTCCATGTTAAGCGATTGCATCTCTGAGCTAATCTGTTGGATATCGCGAATCATAGGATGGCCTTGAACCAATGTCTCGTATAGATTGTTTGCTTTGTTGTGAGGATTACGCGCACCAGGAACCGCAGACCAAGCAGGGTTGAGTATGTGGGAGTCGTCATTTTCACCCAGGTCGGCCAGAGCTACGATATTGCGTGATTGGTCGTAATTGCCACGTTTGTTGGTTACCCATACCTCGATACGGTTAATGGTAACACTACTAGTAATGTATGGCAATTGCGACATGGCTTGTTCATAGTTGTCACGGAAATAGTAACTAAGGAAGAAGTGTCTATTCTCGTCATAAGTATCAATCGGTACTTCAAAACTAGTAGTTTGTGCTCCACCTTTGCTAGAAACAGATTGGGTCTCGGATTTCTGTTGAGACATTAGGGCTTGAACTTTGAGTTTGCCGAACTTTAAGTCTGTTTTTACGCCAAAAAGGGCGCTACTTCCGCTAATGAGACTACTGTTTAGGTTCATGGATACATTACCTGCTTCGATGGACTGAATAATGTCATCCTCTTGTCCACGGTAATTCATTTTTAGATTGATTTGGTCAAAACTAAAAGATGCCTCCGTGTTGTATCCCATGTTGAAGTTCAGTTTGTCACCCACTTTACCGTTGACATTAACCTGAATCTTTTCGTCGAAGTCAAAAATATTGTTATTTCTAGAGCGCTCTGTAAGGGAAGGGTTGTCGATATACTGGTGTTTGAATCCGAATAGCAATTCAGCCGACCCTTGCATTTTGACTTGTACACCACCTGGGCCGAAGACTTTGTCTGCAGGACCAATATTGAACTTCATGTCAGTAATATCAAACTTACTCTCATTGTCGTGCTCGACTTCACTAATCTTGGTTTGCCAATACTGACCCATTTGCGCACGTTCGCTATATGCACGATATTCGTCCATCGTCATCATGTATGGGGTGGCGATGTCGATGTCTCCGATTCGTGTGCGTAGCACATAGCAACCTAGTTGTGCATCGTACTCTACGGTGGTTGTTACATTGTCAGGATTCTTCAGATCTAGGCTACTAGGGGTACGTGTTAGATCTTCGTATGTATCTGCCCCTACGGATTGCACCTGCAACGGCGCCATTACGACGCTGTCGTTATTTTGCCAAGATACTAGGGTGTCTAGTTCTTGTCCCATTGCCATTAGTCCATTGGCAACGATCAATAATATGAACAATATCTTCTTCACTCTACTAAAACTCAAAAACAATCAAAGCATTTTCAACGCTTGTCTAATCACTTGCTCTACTGTACTTGTTGGATCAGCTTTCAGGATCTTGTCAACCACTTTGCCACTTGCTGCTGCTGCGAAACCGAGCATGGTCAATGCGCTAACAGCTTCTTGTTTAACTGCACTATCCTCGCCTGGCATCTCTAAACTGTAGCCACTTGCGGCGTCCTCTAAACTACCTTGGTTAGCTTGCGAGCCAAGGTCTATTTTTAGCACTTTGTCCTTAAGGTCTACGATGATACGTTGTGCAGTCTTAGGACCAAGTCCTTTGACTTGTGACAATGCGCGCGCGTTGCCAGTAGCAATAATTTGGCGTATCTCAGAAGCAGAGTACGCGGACATAATCATACGAGCTGTGTTAGCACCAATACCACTAACGGTCATCAACATGACAAACAATTCGCGCTCGCCGCGGGTGAAAAATCCGTATAGGTCATGTACGTCCTCGCGAATGATTTCGGTGATAAACAATTTGCTTTCTAATCCCTCTTTGCCTACCAGTTCAGAATAGGTTGTTAGGGCTATATTAATAGCATATCCTACCCCAGCTGCTTCTATTACAACGTAGGTAGGATTAACGTCTGTCAAATGTCCTTTAATGTACTCTATCATAAATAAAACGTTTCAGCCGGCAAAGTTACAAAAAAAAACGCACATGCGCAAGAAAAATGCAGAAAGTTTTACTTTCTTCCAAAGTCCGCCGGAATCTCTCCCCATTTCTCTGTCTCCCACTTGTAAATGGTGGTCGTCCAGGTGTTATCTACTAGCCATTTTTCTGCTGCACGAACTGCTAGGAATAGGTCCTGATTGTTGGCGTTCCACTCCAACTGCGTCTTGCATTTCTTCTGTCTAATCCACGCAATAGCTGTCTTGCTGTCGGAATATAGTCCCCATGGCAAATTGTGCTTTTTTAGATAGGCTAAACCCAAAACAATCGCCAAGAATTCGCCGATATTGTTGGTTCCTCCTATGTATGGTCCACGATGAAAAACCTCTGTTCCAGTGTCTGCTATCACCCCTCTGAACTCCATTTTTCCAGGGTTACCTGAGCATGCTGCATCTACTGCTAAGGCGGGTAGGATAACGCCGTGTTGTTGCATTTCTGATGGAGATAAGTCTTTGAGGGATAGGCTGGTAGATTCTTGCTTTTTTGTGGCAGATTGTGGTGTGATATATTTCTCTGCACCTTCGGTTAGGGCTTTTTCTGCCTCGGCTCGAGTGGCAAATCCTTTGTATTTAGCGGCTACACCTTTGACTTGTTGTTCGCACGCAGCCCAGGACTCGAAAATACCTGTTTCGCGTCCTTGCCAAACTACATAAAAATTAGCTTTTGCTTTTGCCATTTCTCTTGCTTTTCGCCTATAACCTATAGCCTGCTCGCTCTGCGAGTTTGTGGTCTCATCGGGAATCGAACCCGAATCTAAGTCTTAGGAGGACCTTATTCTATCCATTGAACTATAAGACCTTGCCCTATCGGGCAGTTAAAAAGGTTTTAAAAGTTTTAGAAGTTTTAAGGGTACTTCTATCTCTAAAACAGCGAAGTGATAAAACGTTTAAAACTCCTTCAACGCAATTATTGTGCGCATTAATTGCTTACCGCCATCACATTGGCGAATACACCCGCTGCTGTTACGCTTGCACCGGCACCATAACCTCTAATCATCATAGGGTAATCATGGTAGCGCTCTGTGGTGATGAGTACGATATTGTTGGAACCCTCTAGTTGGTAGAACGGATGGTCCGCTGCTACGGTCTCTAAGCTGACTTTGGTTTTGCCTCGGTCCATACTAGCAACGAATCTCCAACGCAAACCTTTCTCTTCCAATACCTTGCGCTCTTTCTCGAACTCTGCATCCAACTCTGGCAACTTCTTCCAGAACTCCTCTTGCGAACCCTCGAAATAGGCATCAGGAACAAACA
>JAEIGA010016450.1_pt1 | contig 11258 bp, 7 predicted proteins | sample 9270691 | NCBI WGS metagenome assembly JAEIGA01 (sample SAMN17057246, study PRJNA624740) | gut metagenome | biome: biome; isolation source: fecal sample | host: Bos grunniens | place: China: Xizang | collected 2019
GTTCTCCTTACAACGACCGTCGCGCATCTTGCGAGCGAGTTGCTGCCGTGCTTGGCCAGGAGTTCCTCCGCGGTGCCACAATGGAGCAGCTTGAGGCTATCAAGGATAAGATATCAGAGGAAGACTACCTCCGCGCACGTTATGTGATCGGTGAGGAGAAGAGAGTGCTTGACGTCTGCGAGGCTCTTGAGAAAGGCGACTATGAGACCGTAGGAGCTCGCATGTATGAGACACATTGGGGCATGTCAAAGGACTATGAAGTGTCTTGCGAAGAGCTTGACTTCCTTGCTACAGTGGCTCAGGAGTGCGGCGTGACAGGTTCACGAATCATGGGAGGCGGCTTCGGTGGCTGCACAATCAACCTCGTGAAGGCTGAGCTCTATGATGACTTCATCGCAAAGGCCAAGGCTTCATTTGCAGAGAAATATGGTCATGAGCCAGTCGTGATTCCAGTTGTGATCAGCGACGGAGCGCGTAAGCTGGCATAACCTTGACCTGGTGATATTACAAAGTGCCCGAAGTGACAGATAATCTACATCACTTCGGGCACTTTAGTTGTTATGCCAGTACTGAATTAAGCCATTCGGCGTCGATTTTAGCAAATCCGTCGGCTGGCTTTATCTGCGGATTTCGCTCAAGGATACCGGCGCAGTCCTGGTAGACGTTCCAGCCTATGTTGACTCCAAGCATCTGGCCGTCGAGGCCATACATGAATGTCATGAGGCGCTCTTCACCCTCTCCTTCAGATTTGTAGAAATGGAAGGTGGCCGCCATGAACTCGTCCTTCTGCTCGGCTCCCACGCTCTTCTGAAGCATCTCGAGCTTAGTCACGTACTTGCACATCTCCAGCACTACATCGTCGAGTCCGGCCTCGTTTATAAGCACCTTCTCCATGAGTGAGCCCATGTCGTTCACGCGTCGCAGAGTGTAGCCGCCCATTGCCTTTGTATGCATGGTGATCGCCTGCATCTGTGTCTCGGAAATTTCACCTGACGGAATGAGCCATACCATAAGCTTTGCTGCAGGATCGTGATAGAGTGTCTCGTATTTGGCGAGGTTGACCTGCCCGCAGTGAGGACATTCCCAAAGGAAGAGCGAACCGTCCTTCACTTTGTCTTTAAGCTCAGGGTTCTCAGATATGTTGATGCTGCGATATACTGTTACCTTATTCTGCTGGCCGCATTTGCTGCATGGAGCCAGTGCTTCTGTAGTTATTGACATATTAGAATGATACGTTAAAGACAAAGCCGACATGGTGTGGATTCATGTCTATGCCAGTCTGTGATTTTACAAGGTTGAAGTCTGCCAGTCCGTTGTATGAATAGGTTGCTCCCACTGACGCAGGCCATCCGATCCAGATGATTCCGCTGAGGTCGAGTGTCAGTGCTGATCCCACGGACATGAGGTTTGTCTGGCCGGCGCGTGTGTAATCGACGTGCGGAGTCAGACGCAGTCTCTTTATATATATGAATCCACCGGCGATGGAGATATCACCTATATAGATAGGAATGGTATAGTCGGCCGTAACCTTTGTTACGGAAGGATTCTGGACGGATATATAGCTTACCAGCTCACTGTTATTTGAAAGTCCGCGAGGGAGCACGTCCACGAGCGGCATGCTGAATATGTCATCCTTGCAGAGCTTCTGCTGGTGCATCACCGACAGCTTAACACCCTGCTCGCGTGTAAATCCAGGGATATATCCATACATGTAGGCAAATCCCATAGGGGACAGGATGTTGCCGCCTTCAAGATTCACCGATGCTCCAACCTCTGCTCCGATACCCCATCTTGGGAAGGCTGCCGAATTTGGTGTGGAAAGGGTTGAATAAGCTCTTAGAGAACCTGTGAGCGAGTGTCTGAAACGGTTCTTTCCGTCAATGACTCCAACAAAAGGAGGATTGCCCGGATACATCTCACTCTCGTTCTGCTCCAGCAAGGTGATGGATGTGTTGAACATGTCATTGGTGATACGATAGCTAAGATTCGGGATAAAGCCTTTGCTCCATCCGCCTGAAGAGAAATTGAATGGTATGTAGGCCGAAAGCTTACCTTCTATATAAGGAGTGGAAAGTTCATTGGAATAAAGTCCTACTCCCATCATTTCTCCCTTTTTTACAGCTTTCACATTATACTGGCGCGCTGCTCTGTCGTTGATGTCGAACTTGGCTTCGATGACTGGATAGAGTCCTGAATATGTGAACTTGAAATGTCCGGAATGTCTCCATTTCGACTTATTGTATGGATCTTTGTGAGCTGAATATCCGAACTCTCCGACTCCTGTTGCCAGTCTGTTCTGCATTATTGCACTTGCACCAAGAGATGCCGCCTGGAAGATATGGTCGAACGACATGTTCATTATGTTGTTCACGCTGACATAGACCGGAGCCCATGAGTGAATGTTGAACATATGGGCCGCCTTTCTGTAGCGTTTTGGCTCGGATATATTGATATCCTCCATCTTCAGGTCGTTATCGACTGCAGACTTATATCCTGCTTTTTCCGCCAGCTCCTTTTCCTGCTCGGCAAGGCGGTCTGCAACGACATACTTGTATTTCTCAGTGTAGTCTGCCTTTCTGTCTATCAACGAGTCCACAGGCGTGCGGAATATCCTCATACCATTGATGGTCGGTGCGGAGTAATAGAGGTGTTTGCCATCTGCAGTGTATGCAAAATCCTTTGCACCATACTTTGTAACGGTCTTCTGCCTGAGATCTCCGGAAACAGGATCAAGATGGTACAGCTCATTGACTCCGGTCCTGTCGCATGTGAACATAAGCTCCCCGCCGTAAGACTTGAAGTCGGTGATCTTTACCGGCTGAGGTTCCAGAACGGTTGTCCATTTTTCTCCTGATTCATCAAATTCATAAACTCCGAAGCCGTTGTATGATATTGCTGTGGCATATACGGTGTTTCCGATCCATGCTGTCTCCACCAGCTGCAGGCTGTCAGGAGCCGGATATGAAGTTTCGCTCCATAATGCTGTTCCTCCTTCCGGAAGGTATTGTGCAGCTGCTATGCGGGAGTCTTCTGAAACCGAAGGGTTGTATATCGGTCCCTTGTCACTTTTATACAGGCTTGATCTTCTTGGAGTCTTCTTACCCGTCTTTGGGTTGATGCCTCTTATCCTTGAATCTGACTTCATGCTCCACCTTATGTCCGGAACTTCTTCGCTCCATATCAGGATAGTGTCGGCAGACACAAGGTCTGACATTTCATATGACATGCTTCTGATGACGGTTTCCTTACCGTTTTCGTCAATCTTTATGAGCGTAGGTGTGTGCTTGAATCCGCTTTTGACTGTGTAGATATCGTTGCCCAGTGCTACGGTGTGGTTGTAGTCGGTATATACAGATGATGGCTCTGATATTTCTTCAGCATAGATGAATGGAGCTCTTGCCTGTGCGTCCCTGGTCCACATCGCATGCATGGTGTCACACGCTTCCTTGAAGGTCTCCTTGTACTTCACTCCTGTCTTGTTCTTCTTGATCTGTGCCATTGCCGGAGAGAAATTGAACAGCTTGCGGGAAGCCATATCGTAGGTATCTTTCATCAGCTCCGGATAGTCATACAGATATCTTATGGTAGCGAAGGACAAGTAGCCCAGCGAGTAGTGGTCCGGTGTGTAGTGCTTATGAGATTTGAACAGCCATTTGTCCCATGGTCGGAAATCACCATGGTCGAATGCCACACGGTAGTAATTAAGAAAATCAGCGGTTCTACCTCTTCCGGAAGGAGTCAGGGCAGTCTCTGTCATCACTGCATCTCCCTCTATCAGGAACATGCCAGGATATAGCATTGACACGAGAATATTCCACATCTGTCCGAATGCATATCCGAAATATCGCTGATTATTGGTCATTCCGAACTGCATCTGGGTAACATGTCTGCCTTCATGGATGGCAAGCATGGTGGACCAAGGCACTGGTTCCGGTTCGTATGCAGTCGGAAGCGTGAAGAGATCCATTCTTTTAGGAGCCCATGCAACGGAGCCGTTGGCTCCATTGTATGCATGAAGTACAACCGGCATGAGCCTGCCGTCTCCATGTCCTGCCATGTATCCTGTTCCGCGTGACACAGGGATCTTGTATTTTTCAAGTTCGAATGCGTAGACTCTGGCAAGAGAATCTGCTCCTTGAGGATATATGACCTTGAAATTGTCGGTGTCGATGTAGTTCCATTTCAACTTTCCAGGGTCATCTCCCGTAACATAGAACTGAGCCTGTGCTACAGAAGGAATCAACAGGGCTATATAGACAATGATTTGTTTTAGAATTCTCATTTTTTATGATATAATGATGTCATTTGACTTTTATGGGCTCGCAAATCTAATATTTTTTTATATTTTTGTCGCATATTCGCCTAATTTGTGAGCAAATAAAAACAACAGAATCTTTATATGGATACAATTCTTAATGTGCTGTCGGTTCTTGGAGGACTTGCCATGTTCCTCTACGGTATGGCACTCATGAGTGAAGGTTTGCAGAAGTCTGCGGGTGACCGCTTGAGATCTTTCATGGCAAAGATGACTTCCAATGCACCTAAGCGCATCTTGACAGGAACTCTTGTCACAGCCCTTGTTCAGTCATCTTCGGCAACAACCATCATGGTGGTGAGCTTCGTGAATGCTGGACTTCTTTCCCTCGGTAACGCCATCGGTGTCATAATGGGAGCCAACATCGGTACCACCTTGACTGCTTGGGTCACTTCCCTTGGATTCTCAGTGAATATCGCATTGTTCGCAGTGCCTATGATGGCCTTCGGATTTGTTCTTCATTCGATGAAGAGGTCATCTTTCAAGAATATCGGTCAGTTCCTCATGGGTTTTGCAGTGATGTATGTAGGTCTGACCTTTATGAAGGACTGCGCGAATGCCATCATCGGACCTGAAGGAGCTTATGCTGAGCAGATGAAGGTGTTCTTCGGAAGCATCAATGGATACGGATTAGGATCAATCCTTCTCTTCCTTGTTGCCGGTGCCGTGCTTACAATCGTACTCCAGGCGTCCAGCGCTACAATGGCCATCACTATGCTCCTTGCAGCATCTGGTCTTATAGGATTTGAGCTTGCAGTTGCCATGGTCCTTGGAGAAAACATCGGTACTACAATTACAGCCAACATTGCTGCTGCGGTTGCCAATACATCAGCCAAACGAGCTGCGAGAGCGCACACGATATTCAATATAGTCGGAGTGATCTGGGTGCTTCTTCTCTTCTCTCCTATCGTTGCGCTTATCTGCAAGGTAATGACCTCTCTTGGATTTGCAGATCCAATGACTGTGGATATGGCAGGCCTAAACAGTGCTTTGCTTGAAGCAAAGGCTGCTGAGGGTGCTACTCCGGAGTCAATAGCAGTTGCTGAAGGTGCATTCCTTGAGGCTAAGAATGCAATGCTTTACGGTATTGCAATGCTTCATACCCTCTTTAATGTGACAAACACTCTCATCCTCATATGGTTTACTCCTCTTATCGAGAAGGCAGTATGCTGGCTTGTCAAGGAGCCTAAGGGCGAAACTGAGGTGTTCCGTCTCAAGTATATCTCTGGTGGTCCTCTCAGCACAGCAGAGCTTTCTCTCAATGAAGCGCAGCAGGAGATCGTGCATTATGCAGAGATCTGCCGCAATGGATTCGGATATATCCGCGAGGCAGTCAACGAGCAGGATGCTGATAAGTTTGACAAGATCAATGACAAGCTGATCAAGTATGAGGAGATTACAGATAGAATCGAATATGAAATCGCTTCATATCTGAACGAGGTTTCCAAGAATGAGATAAGCGAGGAGGCTAAGGAACGCATCAAGGCTATGTACAAGATTATCGGTGAGATGGAGTCTCTCGGTGACTCTGGCGAGTCTATCGGACGTATTCTCAAGAGAAAGAATGTGCATGGAAAGGCATTTGACAAGCCTCTGCTTGACCGTCTGAACAAGATGATGGATCTTGTACAGAAGGGTTATGACGCAATGGTGGATAACCTTAAGAAAGACAACCTCAAGGATATTACAAACGCAGAGAACTGTGAGTACAATATCAATGAGTGCAGAAACCACCTCAGAGAGGAGCACATTGTAAACATAGAGAACAACAGCTACAACTACCTCACAGGTGTTTATTATGTGGATGTTCTTTCTGAACTTGAGAAGATCGGTGATTTCCTCATCAATATCTCACAGGCGCAAAAGGTAAAGTATGACCATCAGAACTAAAATATTTTTCATTGCGGCTGCCGTAGTTCTTGCAGCAGCCTGCAATGGAGGAAATACTCAGAATACTGAGAATAAGAATGAAAAGGTAAAGGCGGAGCAATCGATGAAAGCTCTGCCTTTTCCTGATGTACAGGTGCCGTCAATGATCTCCAGCCAGCAGGAAGTCGTTGAATATCTGGCTCAGAACTATTGGAAAGGGATCACAGAGCAGTCTAGAGACTATCTCTGTGATTCAATGTATGTAAGCGGTGTTGATAAATCGATTGTTGAACAGAAGTTTACAGACTGGACATATATTCTGGGCAAAGCACCTCTGAATGTGGCGCTTAAATCTGTCGAGAAACTTTATGATGCTGCTCTTGCATGCGAAAAGCGAAACTCTGCCTCTAATGTATTCGAAACCTTCGTGACTCTTGTCGAGAAATACTTCTACAATGCAAATTCTCCTCTGAGAAACGAAGAATACTATCTTCCTTTCGTTGCACGATATGCAACCTACGAAGGTCTGATGGATGTTGAAAGGAAGAAGTATGAGAGAGAGGCAAGATTATGTGCTCTCAACCGAATAGGTACCAAAGCAGCGGATTTCCGCTTCTCAGACAAGTCGGGAAAGATCAGAAATCTTTATGATATTGATGCAGAGCTTACTCTTTTATTCTTCAGTAATCCCGGATGCGGTGCATGTCTGGAAATCATCAATGTCCTCAAGGAAGACGCTACCATATCTTCGCTCATAAGCAAAGGAGTATTGAAGGTTCTGAATATATATATTGATGAAGATATTCAGGCCTGGCGGTCATATATGCCCATATATCCTGATGAGTGGTATAATGGATTTGACCCGGATATGGTCATAAGGAACGAGGAAATCTACAATGTAAGGGCTATACCTTCCCTCTATCTTCTGGATAAAGAAAAGAACGTCCTGATGAAGGACGTTCCTGAGAATGTATTATTCAATTATCTTGTTTCCTTGTAGTTTTTCCTGTATTGGTATGGAGTCATGTCTGTGACTGTCTTGAACCATCTTGAAAAGTTGTAGCTCTGAGGTATTCCTACCTTTATTCCGACCTCTTCGATAGATAATTTCTCTCCGTTGGTGAGGATTTTCTTGCTCTCCTCAATGCGAAGTCTGTTGAGCCAGAGCTGGAAGGTCATGTTCATGTGTCTGTTAAGATAGCTGGAAAGGTAGCTCTGATTCGTTCCCATCTGCATCGACACGTCCTTGATGTTGAGATCGGCCTGGCAGAACATCTTTTCCTCTACCCATTTCTCAATCTTAGGTGCTATTTTATCACCAAGCTCCTTGAGTTTTTCTTTATTTTCCTTTTCCTCTGCATTTTTTTGCAGAGTGATGTTCTTGTGTCTGATCGTCTCGATCTTTTTAGGCATGAAATCCAGAACCCTGTATACTATGTACGAATAAATTATAGGGATGGAAATGTAATATGACAGAAGAACTGGGGCAGTGTGGATATAGAAAGATACGATAGTAACCACAGACATGAACAAAGACAGATATATCAGATTCCTTATCCACTTGATGTCTGTGTCTGAATCATAGTAGTTGTCCAGCTCTGACTGGCATTTACGATATTCCCTTATACATATAAGGAACATTCTCAGACACTTTATGCCGAAGATGCATCCGAAGATTATTGTCATCGTCTTCTGTATGTCCTCGAATATCAGTCCAAGCACACCGCAGATCACCATCACTCCTGCCGGAATCAGTCCATCAATGAAGAATCCCTTGTATTTATAATAAGGAACCTCCATCAGGAACAGGAGACATCCATATGTCGCCCATGAATGGATAAGCGTGAATGTGACAAGCAGCCAGAATTCCACATATGATGAGATGCTTTCTCCTATTATCAGCCTTATGATGCAATATACGGCAATTGCGCATAGGCCGGTACCAAGAGCTATGCGTGCATTTTTATAGTATTCGATGCCTTTCTCCTTCGGTATTGTGAGAAAAAGTGTGATCAGACCAAAAATGCCGAAGATTAAAGCATATCCGAACTCCAACAACAAAAAAGTGAGATTATTCATTTTTATAGGTCTATAACGCACAAAGTTATAAAAAAATGGATTTTAAAATGTTGTGTACGCTAAAAATTTATGTATACGCAAAATATAAAAGTTGCATTTATGTTAAATATAGACCTCCGAAAGTTGCATTTACGTTAAAAAATGTGTCTGAGAAAATAAAAATTGCATGTTGCGGTAAAGCGTCATGCAAAATTTGTGTCAGCTGTTGCACCAATCTAATTTTGTCATCGCTGAACGTCTCGAACCTGGATTCCCCAGGGAAACTACCATTACATTTATACGCGATGTTCAGCAGAGAAAAGTTATCATTTAACTGAGATTTGCTGATGAAACGCTTTTTAACACTTGCAATCATTTCACTTCTTGCTTTTGCAGGATCGGCTTCCGCACAGAAGGTGGCTGTGAAGACCAATTCTCTGTATTGGATGACTGCGACACCTAATATAGGTTTTGAGTTTGCACTTGCAGACCGCTGGACCTTCGAGGTGGCTGGAGGATATAATCCGTGGACTTTTAATAAGGAAGAGAATATAAAGGCGAAGCACTTTCTTGTCACTCCGGAGTTCAGATACTGGTTCTGTGAAAGTTTTCAGGGACATTTTATCGGTGTCAACGGTAATTACACTCAGTTCAATGCAAGTGGCATTCATGTTCCCGCAGTATTCTATAAGGTAGAAGCACACGAAGGTTTTCTGGCTGATCTCCAGCTTGCCCGCAGCGAGGGCTGGGCAGCAGGTGCCGGACTTACTTATGGCTATGCTACTCCGATTGGCCGCAGATGGAACATTGAGTTCACAATCGGACTGGGCTGGTGGTACACAGCATACGACAAGTTTGAGAGCCGTCCATGCGGACTTTTCAACGAAAGTGTCAGCAGACATGTCTTCGGACCTACAGATCTTGGTCTCTCATTCATTTACATGATAAAGTAAGGAGGAATATATATGAAAAAGATATTAGCGACAGCAGCGGTTTTATTTGGAATGGCAAACCTGGCACAGGCACAGACAGCTGTCACAAATGAGAAACTCACCCACGACGGTGCGATGGTCACAGTTTCATTTGATGTTGACACTGAGAACACAGATCTCCCGTCAAACCGCAAGGAAGTGATCATGCCTTATATATATAATGGTAAAGACACTCTTTGGATGGATGTTGCTGAGGTTTATGGAAAAGGCCGCTACAAGAGAGAAAGACAGATAAATCACATTGAAGGAGAGAAGGACTGGGAGCTCGGTGAGAATCAGGTGATGAAAGGCCAGAAGTTCTCATACACATCTCAGGTGCCTCTGAAAAGGTGGATGAAGTCGGCAAACCTCGGAATCCGCAGACAGATTGTAGGATGTGCTTGTGAGGAAGATCTCCAGGATGAGACAATTGCTCAGGGAGTTGCACTCTTCCAGGAGCCTCAGATGCCGGCAAGAAGAATCCCTGATTACACACTTGCAGATGCAAAGAAATTCTGGGACTTCGGACAGGACGAGCTTGAAATCAAATTCAAGGAATCCAAGATAGAGATAGACTCTTCAGTGTTCGACAACGAGCTTACATTCGGAAAGATCCTGGCAGCTGTAGACAAGATACACTCGGACCCGAACTACAGAATAGACAAGATTGAGGTTGCAGGATATGCTTCTCCGGAAGGAAAGCCGGGATTCAACAACTGGCTCGGTTACAACAGAGCTCTCGCGCTGATCAACTACATCATTGAGAAGCGTCCAGAATATAATCTGACACTGGACAATTTCAGGATTGTCAACGGAGACGAAAACTGGGAAGGATTGAAATGGGCTCTGAAAGACTATGACTTCGAGCATAAGGAAAGGGTTCTGCAGATAATCAATGACGAGTCGGTTCCGTCAGAGCTGAAGAAGAGCAAGATCAAATGGATCGACCACGGAAAGACCTGGAGGTTCATGCTTCATGAAATATTCCCACATCTGCGCTGCGCAAGATATCTGGCAATATACTATGACTCAGCGGATGACAAGGCGGTAGATACGATCAATCAATCGAATGCTCTTATCCGCGAAGGAAGATACCAGGAGGCCCTTAAACAGCTGAACACAGTGTCAGAGGACGCAAGAGCATTCAATCCGATCGGAGTAGCACTGATGATGCAGGGAAAGTTTGAAGAGGCGATGCCTTGGTTTGAAAAGGCCCTCGAGTATGATCACCCTGAGGCCCAGGCAAACATAAACGCAATCAACGCCGAATATGAGTACGAAAACGATCAGAGGGCGGCGATAGAAGAATACTTGAAGAAATTTTAACAATAAACCTTATAAAAAATAGCATTATGAAACTTACTAAATTGATGTTGTCTGCTTCTGTAGCAGCTTTGGCACTTGTTTCTTGTAACAAGCAGGACACTACCCCTGAGGCACCTAAGCGCCTTAAGACTGTCGAGGTTTCTCTCGAGAATGTAGCCCTTACAAAGGGTTTGGCTGGAAATAAGATCGAGTCTGGTGACGCTGTCATCCTCAACGACTTCAAGATCTTCCTTACCGACGGCTCAGGAAATGAATACACAGCTAAGGTGGCTGACGGTTCTGCTGAGGCAAAGACTTACTGGAACGCTGTAGACCTCACTTCAGGAGCAATCGAGGCATCATTCCACTATGTTGACCCTAACTGTACAAAGATTGTTGCTGTCGGAAATCTTGGTGATGACCTCACTTTTGCAGAGTATAAGGCTCTCGCCAACCTTAAGATCGAAGATCAGCAGAAGCAGGACGCTCTCGTGCTTTATGATGTGAAGGACCTCGTGAAGGCAACAGGTCAGCACACTGACACAAATGTCAACGGAACCACTTACGTATCAGATGTATATAAGGCAGACCTGGTGCTTACTCCACGTATCTCACGTTTCGAGGTGGACGGTTTCACAGTGAAGTTCAACGCTGATCCTGAATATGATGAGATCAAGATCTCTCAGATCGCATTCCAGAACTACTATCCTGAGACTTCGGTTACTACCGGTGCAGAGTCA
>JAEIGA010016451.1_pt1 | contig 11258 bp, 9 predicted proteins | sample 9270691 | NCBI WGS metagenome assembly JAEIGA01 (sample SAMN17057246, study PRJNA624740) | gut metagenome | biome: biome; isolation source: fecal sample | host: Bos grunniens | place: China: Xizang | collected 2019
CCGTTTTCAAAATAGGTTTGCGCATAGTGTCCTGTAGCAATCTTATCAAATTCGTAGCCGTATTTTTCTACAAAGCTGCCAAATTTAATCAGGCGGTTGCACATCACATCGGGGTTGGGAGTTAAACCTTTACGCACCGTTTTGAGGGCATAGTCTACTACCCTTTCCCAATATTCTTTTTGAAGCGAAACCACCTCCATTTTTAGCCCGTATTTTTTGGCCACAAATTGGGTAATTTCAATGTCTTCTTCGGCAGTACAACCCATGTAACCATTCTCATCTTCCATACCAATGCGTATGTAGAAAATGGTAGGATCATAACCCTGCTCTTTTAGTTGATGTACTACTACCGAGCTATCAACTCCGCCCGAAACCAAAGCCGCTATTTTCATTTTTTATTGGAAAAAGTTACGTTTTGCTGCATCTGTTGGACGATAAGTCGATGAATCTGCAGCCATTTTTTCAAACAATTCTTTATCGGCCGATGTTAACTTTTCTGGAATGTAAACCCCAATGTTTACCAACAAATCGCCATTGCCATAACCATTAAGCGAAGGTAAACCTTTGCCCCGTAGGCGCAACACTTTGCCTGGTTGGGTTCCTGCATCGATTTTAATTTTTACCTTACCATCGATGGTAGGAATTTCTACCGAGCCACCCAATACAGCGGTTGGCAAAGGCAACAACAAGTTGTATATGATATCGTTACCATCTCTAATTAAATCGGGATGACGTTCTTCTTCAATTAAAATAAGCAAATCACCACTTTGACCGCCGTTAGGAGCTGCGTTACCATAACCACGCATGGACAGTTGCATACCCTCTTGTACACCAGCAGGAATGTTCAGTGTAATGATTTCGTTCGAGTCAATCACACCCTCGCCATGGCATTTTTTACACTTTTGGGTGATGATTTTACCTTTACCACCGCAGTTAGGACAAACGGCTTCGGTTTGCATCATACCAAACAACGAATTGACGGTACGTACTACCCTGCCGGTACCTTTACAGTTAGGACAGGTTTCAAAATCCGATGCGCTTTCGGCGCCCGTACCGTTACAATCGGGGCAAACTACTTTTTTGCGTACTTTTATTTTCTTTTCTACGCCCGAAGCAACCTCTTGCAAGGTAAGTTTTACTTTTACGCGCAAGTTGGTACCACGTGGTGTTCCTGCCGAACGACTACGACCGCCGCCAAAGTGACCACCAAAAATGTCACCAAATTGCTCAAAGATGTCTTCCATAGAGAAGCCACCTCCGCCAAAGCCACCAAAGCCTCCAAAACCACCTGCACCAGATGCACCGCCCATGCCGGCATGACCAAATTGATCGTAGCGTTGGCGTTTTTGAGGATCGCTCAACACATCGTATGCCTCGGCCGCTTCTTTAAACATTTCTTCGGCCTTTTTATCACCTGGATTTTTATCGGGGTGATATTGAATGGCTTTTTTACGGTAAGCCTTTTTTATTTCGTCGGCAGTAGCTGTTTTGGCTACGCCAAGCACTTCGTAATAATCTCTTTTTTCTGCCATGGTTCTACTCTCCTATTCGGCTACCACTACTTTGGCATAACGAATCACTTTGTCGTGAAATGTATAACCTTTTTGGGTGCAATCTATGATTTTACCTTTTAAACTTTCGTCACCTGCAGGGAACATCGAGATAGCTTCGTGTAAATCCATGTCAAAGTTTTGATCTTTGGTTTCCATTTCTTTTACACCGTTGCTATTTAAGAAGTTCACAAACTTGTTGTGAATCATAATAATGCCTTCTTTCAAAGGCGAATCTTCTTCGGGTAGATGCGCCAATGCACGTTCAAAATCGTCAATAATGGGCAACATATCTACAAAAACACGCTCGCCGCTGTATTTAATAAGGTCGGCGCGTTCTTTTAAGGTACGTTTTTTATAGTTCTCAAACTCTGCCATTAAACGCAAGTGTTGGTCGTTCAATTTTAAAATTTTGTCCGCCAAATCTTCTGCTGCAGTTTGTTCTGCAGTTGTTTCTGTGGTTTCGGTTGCTTGAGTTTCTTCTGCTGTGTTTTCTACGTTCTTTACTTCTTGTTCTTCAGCAGGTTTGTTTTCTTTCTTCATGTCTATATTGAGTTGATTTATTCCGATACAATTACTGCAAAAACTGTGCCAAAAATAATTAAGAAGTTGACATGTCAACTTCTTAATTTGGTGAATCGGTTAGTCGACTAATCGACTAATCGGTGTTTTTGTATTTGATGAATCGTTTAGTCGTTGAATCGCACCACGGACGCACGAGCCGTGCGTCCCTACTTGCGACTTTATTCGCTTCGCTCATGAAGTCAGGCTTCGGTTCAGCATAGCCAAAATAAATTTTGTCTCTGCATTCACCTCGCACTGACTTTTGACCTTCGACTTTCGACTCTTGACCATCGCGTAGCGATTATCAACGTCTTTTTTGTTGTTGTTTCATCATTTCGCGTTGGCGCGCCAATTGTTCTTTTTGCATTTGTTCCAGACGTGCCATAAAACCCGATTTCTTTTGAGGTTTGGCCGCATTGGCTTTTAGTTTTTCCAATAATTTTTCGTCGTTTACACTCATGCGGAAAATAAAGGTTTGCAACAAAGTAAGCAAAGTAGAAATCAAATAATAGTAGCTTAAGCCCGATGCATAGTCGTTAAAGAAGAACAAGAACATGATTGGCATTAAGTACATCATCCATTTCATCATAGGCATTTGTTGTTGACCGGTATTTTGCGAATCCATGGTAATTTTGGTCGAAACAATATTGGCAATGGCCATCAGCAAACAGAACAAACTGATGTGGTTGCCATAATAGCTAGAAATAAATGGGATATGCGTATTCCAACTAACAATTGCATCGTACGACGAAAGGTCGTCTGCCCACAAGAAACCTTGTTGACGCAACTCGATAGCTGCAGGGAAGAACACAAACAAAGCAAACAAAATAGGCATTTGCAATAGCATTGGCAAACAACCACCCATTGGGCTCACCCCTACTTTACGATACAAGGCCATGGTAGCTTGTTGGCGTTCCAAAGGTTTATCTTCGGGTATTTTAGCATTGATTTTCTCTATTTCTGGACGTAAAACGCGCATTTTTGCGGTTGACATGTACGATTTGTAGGTAAATGGCAACAAAATAAGTTTTACAATCAAGGTTAATAAGAAGATAATCAAACCATAGTTATTGATAAAACTCCCCAAGAAATTAAAGATAGGAATAATTAGGTATTTGTTAACCCAACCAAAAATACCCCATCCTAGTGGAATAAGTTCTTCTAAATCCAATTGATCTTCGCTGTTTTCGATATCATCGTCCATCGATGCTAACAATTGGTAAGAGTTAGGACCAAAGAAGTATTTTAGTTTAGTAGGTTGTTTACCAGTTATATCAAATCCACACGAAGTGCTAATAGAACAATCTTTTAAGTAACCGTCGTTTTTGCTAACAAGCGATTCTACCTTAGGATTATTAAAGTAACTATCGGCAATAAGAATGCTAGAGAAGAATTGGTCTTTGCATGCAATCCATTTTACTCTACCCGATAACTCTTCGCGATCGTCTCCGTCGTTGCTTAAGTTATCTACATCATCGTCCCAGAATTTGTAGTAAACGCCCGAGTAACGTCCTTCAAATTTCTTGCTACGTTCTTGTTGACGTACACTCATTTGCCATGACAAATCTAACTCTGTCATATTTCTAGATAGGTATTGCTCCATACCATTGGCTTTTATGGTCATATCTACCATGTAACTGCCGTTGGTTAATGTATATGCAATGGTTAAATACGAATCATTATCCACAGGCAAATACATTTCTATCGCACTATCATTCAATTTTTTAGCATGAAAGAACAGTTCGTTAGATTCAACAATGCGATTGTCTGCTGTAATCAGTGTAAATTGTGTTTTGGCATCGTTTTGATCAAATAGTACAAGGGGAGTTTTATTGTATGTTGTATATCCCTTTAACTCTACCGATGAAATGATTCCACCCTTGTTGCTTAGGGTTAGTTTAATAGAATCATTCTCGATGGTGTAGAATTCTTCTTGACCTTTTGTCAATTCTGTAAATACACCATAATCAAGTTTTTGTTCTTGCTTAATAGAATCGGCGTATGCTTGTGCTTGCGATGCTTCCAAGGCTTGCACAGCAGCTTGTTCTGCTTGTACTTGTTGAATAGAATCATTGTAAGCTTGTTGTGCTTTAATTTGCTCTTCTGATGGTTGGGTATACCACGAATAGCCAACTAAAATGGCTACGATTAATATAAATCCTATGATTGTATTTTTATCCATGCTTATTTTTCAATTGCTGCTTTTACAAAGTTTACAAATAAGGGGTGAGGTTTCTCAATGCTGCTACGGTATTGTGGGTGGAATTGTACACCAATGTACCATTTTAGCGATGGAATTTCTAAAATTTCTGCCAAACCAGTTTCTGGATTTACGCCTGTAATGCGCATACCTGCTTTTTCAAAGGCATCTTTGTACGAATTGTTGAATTCGTAACGGTTACGATGACGTTCCGAAATAAGGGTTTTGCCGTAAATATCAGCTGCTTTGCTGTCTGCTAATAGTTCGCAGTCGTAAGCACCCGAGCGGATGTAACCGTCTTCTGACGAAACAACGGTTTGCGATTCAATAAGGTCGATAACGTTGTTCTTGGTTTGAGAATCCATTTCGGTAGAGTTGGCATCTTTCAATCCCAATACGTTGCGTGCAAATTCGATGGCCATGCATTGCATACCCAAAACAATACCCAAGGTAGGAATGTTGTTGTTGCGGCAGTATTCCAACGCAATAATTTTGCCTTCTACACCACGTGGACCCGAACCAGGAGCCACCAAAACAGCATCCATGCCTTTAAGGCTTTCTGCAATGTTTTCTTGGGTTAGTTGTTCGCTTTGGAACGATACCAATTTTAGCACGCGGTTGTTGTAAACAGCAGCTTGCAACAACGATTCGCTAATAGATTTGTATGCATCTTGCAATTCAACATATTTACCCACCAACGCTATTTTAACTTCTTCTTTTGCACTGTGTTTTTTGTCCAAGAAATTGTTCCATTTGGTCAAGTCAGAATTGGTTGCTTCTGGAGCAATGCCCAATTTACGTAAAATAACCGCATCCAATCCTTGTTTTTGCATACGTAGTGGCACTTCGTAAATGCAAGGAGCATCTTTACATTGAATAACAGCTTCTGGCGATACGTTGCAGAACAACGATACTTTTTTGCGCATGTCTTCTGTAATATCATGCTCGGTACGCAACACCAATACATCGGGTTGAATGCCTAGTTCTTGCAATTTCTTAACCGAATGTTGGGTTGGTTTGGTTTTCAATTCTTTCGCAGCAGCCAAATAAGGAACGTAGGTAAGGTGTACGTTGATGCAATCACCACCCAATTCCCATTTTAATTGACGCACGCTTTCCAAGAATGGCAACGATTCAATATCGCCTGCTACCCCACCAATTTCAGTAATCACGAAATCGTATTTCATTTTTTGTCCTAGCAACAAAATGTTGCGTTTAATTTCGTCGGTAATGTGAGGAATAATTTGCACGGTTTTACCCATGTATTCGCCTTTACGTTCTTTGTTAATCACATTTTGGTAAATACGACCACTGGTAAGACTGTTGTTGCGAGTTGTTTCGATCGAAGTAAAACGTTCGTAGTGACCCAAATCCAAGTCGGTAACGTGTCCGTCGGTGGTAATGTAGCATTCACCGTGTTCGTAAGGATTCAATGTACCTGGGTCTACATTCATGTAGGGGTCGAATTTTTGGTTGGTAACACTATAACCTCTTGATTGCAATAATTTGCCAATAGAGGCAGAGATAATTCCTTTTCCTAACGACGATGTTACACCGCCCGTTACGAAGATATACTTTGTTTTTCCCATTATATTGTTATTTAATTATTTAGTCTATTGGATTATTTTAGTAAGAACGAATCGACAATTTGTTGTAATTCTTCTTTGGTACGATACCCTTGTATGTATGATATTTTTTCTTTGTTGATAAAATAAAGGGTAGGCATTGCCTTGATGCCAAACAAGCGTGATAAGTCGTGCTCTTCGTCTACATTGATTTTGTATACCTTAAGTTTGCCTTTGTAGGCTTTTTGTAAGGCGGTTAGTTCTGGGTTTAACATACGGCATGGACCACACCATGACGCCCAAAAATCCAAAATAACAGGCACATCCGATTTCAACACCACTTTTTGGGTATTTTTCTCATAATCCCACACCTTTTCTAAAAATTGTGCTTTATTAATGCTCTCTTGTGCCCATAAAGAAGCAACTGAACATAAAAGTAACCCTCCTAATAAGGCGATTCTTCTGCAACTAATTTTTGCTTTATCCATGCTAATTTTTCTGTCAATTTATGATGTTCTTTTTTTAATTCTACGTATTGATTGATGTGATGGGCATATTGAACCGATTGAGCAAGAGCTTCGATACTCTTTTTACCTAACTGATAGGTATAATTCTTTTCGCCCATTAACGTAACATAGATAGGATGATTTTGGTATAATTCTATAAATCCAAGAATATCTCCTTGCGTGTTTTTATCAAAGGTTACTTTTTCCCATTGAACCCCCAAATCGGTAAACTGATAATTGTAGGCATTACCTACGGGAACTTCTTGTGTATCGGCAAAAGCATCATCAGAACTTACTTTAATAGCTACGTGATTTCTAGCTTTACCCGCATTCACACTAATGATGTTTATGTTGCCTTGCTCGGTTATCTCGCAAATTAAGGTGGTAGCAGGAGCTTGCTTGTCAAAATAAGTATGACGATATGTTTTTGGAGTTACATAAACGGTATCCAATAAAACATAATCTACCATCATGCTATCACATTGCTTTTTGGCAAGTGGAATAATGCTATCTAGGTAAGCCAAGTTACGAGCAGTCTCTTGGTATTCGATATTGTACATGAGGATGCGTGCTTGTTGACGCGTCTCAATATCGTGTTGAAATGTAGTGTGTATGCTGTCAATGAGGAGTTTTGCTGTATTGTATTCCCCTTTCGTATAGTGAGAGGTTGCTTTATCCAACAAAATTTTAGCTTTGTTGGAAACCGTGGGTGTGCATGCTATGCAACCACACATGATAAGAAGCATAAAAGCAATCCTAGTTCTCATATAATAACAACCTACAAAAGTAATATTTTTTTGTGATTTAACAGCAAATTAAGTACCTTTGTTCATTATTTTTTTTAAACAAAGACCGATATGCAATCGTACTTAAAGAATCCGTTGTTCAAAACCCTATCTACCTGTGCCGACGAATTGGGCATGGAATGTTACGTTATTGGCGGATTTGTACGTGATATATTCTTAAAAAGGCCATCGAACGATATTGATGTAGTTGTTGTAGGCAGTGGCATCACCATGGCAGAACAAGTAAAAAAAGCCTTGGGCAAGCAAGCTAATTTGGCCGTATTTAAAAACTTTGGAACCGCTCAAATCAAGTACAAAGATACCGAAATAGAATTGGTGGGTGCTCGCAGGGAATCGTATACCAGAGGTTCGCGCAAACCCATTGTAGAAGACGGCACTCTTCAAGACGACCAAAACCGTCGCGACTTTACCATCAATGCCTTGGCCATTTGCTTGAACCAAGACAGATACGGCGCTTTGTTAGATCCTTTTGGTGGAATTACCGATATTGAGAATAAAATAATTAGAACTCCGCTAGACCCCGATATTACCTTTAGCGACGACCCACTTCGGATGCTTCGATGCATACGCTTCGCAACTCAATTGCACTTTCATATAGAAGACAAAACCTACCAATCGCTTATTACCAACAAAGAGCGCATTAAGATTGTTTCTATAGAGCGTATTGTAGAAGAATTGAACAAAATTATAAAGTCGCCCAAACCTTCTATCGGGTTCATTTTACTTAAAAAAACAGGGTTGTTGGCGCTTATTTTACCCGAAATTGATGCGCTATCGGGCGTTGAAACCATCAACGGGAAAAGCCACAAAGATGTATTTTACCATACCCTAGAGGTGCTTGATAAATTAGCCACCAAAACCGATAATGTTTGGTTGCGTTGGGCTGCCCTATTCCACGATGTGGGTAAACCTGCTACCAAACGATTCGATAAAAAAATTGGTTGGACTTTCCACAATCACAACTACATTGGCGAACGCATGTTAACGCATATCTTTAAGCGATTAAAATTGCCCATGGGCGAGCAAATGCGTTACGTACAAAAAATAGTTACCTTGCACATGCGTCCCATTGCGTTGGTAGAAGAAGAAATTACCGATTCGGCTGTTCGTCGATTGTTGTTTGAAGCAGGCGATGATATAGACGATTTAATGATACTTTGCGAGGCAGATATTACTTCTAAAAACGAAGCCAAAGCACAAAGACACTTGCAAAACTTGCAAATTGTGCGTCAAAAACTCAAAGATATTGAGCAAAAAGACCACGTGCGCAATTTCCAACCACCCATTGATGGCAAAGAAATTATGGAGCTGTTTAACCTGCCTCCTTGTGCCGAAGTGGGAACCCTTAAAACAGCCATTAAAGACGCTATTCTAGACGGCATTATCCCTAACGAATACGATGCCGCCTACTCCTTTATGATGCAGAAAGCCAAAGAAATGGGACTCTCCTAATCGGTCCCTGAGCTTGTCGACGTGTTGTTGACCGATAGGGAAAAAGGGCCGATATAGTTAGGAGTTAGGAGTGAGGAGTTAGGAGTTTTGTTTAATCGCGAAATCGTTAAATTGCCTAAACGAATAATTTTGCACAAACCTTCAACGATTACACGATTCATCGTGAGCGCAGCGAACAAATCAACGATTACACGTGACAACTTATTCAAAATTAAAGGTAATGGACAGCACGCGCGAGGTAAGTTTCTCTACGGCTCGGGTGTAAGGTTCGTAGGCAGTTCCCTCTATTTCGGGGTGTGTCTGATTCAACTGATCCAATAAACCAAATCCAAATTTAATTTCTGGACACAACTTAAAGTATTCGGTATAAATGTTCATACCAATACCAAAAGAAATTTGAACGTCTACCGGATTCAGCAAAATAGGATCTTCGGGATTCAAATACACATTAAATTGTGGTCCACCCCCTACAATAATGTATGGACGCACATTTCCGTACCTTCTGGCACTGTATTTCAAGTAAAAAGGCACATCAATGGTAGTGGTTTGAATGGGAATGGTAGTTGTTTTTTCGGGAATCATTACACCATCTGGTGTATAGCAAGTATAGCTAACATTGCGTTGTCCCAACCCCAAAGTAGGTGTAAAACGCAAGTTTAGGTACTCTACCAAGCGTAAATCGACAATCATACCCACGGCAAATTCAGGAGCAAGACCAGCCGATGCAGAATACCAAGTATTTCCGTCCTTGTCTACCCAATTGGTATTGGGCGCAGTGGTAAAATCGGCTAGGTTCATACCCAATATAAAGCCAAAATGCCAACGTTTATTATCTACCTGTGGCAAACGTTGAATAATATTTTGCTCGTATTGAGCCATGGTGGGCAAAATGCTTGCCACCAACAATGTGAGTATGATAAAAAGTTTTTTCAAGGGAATGCGTTCTTTTGTATAGATAGAACGAAAAAACCGCTCAATTATTTTGCTTTTAATTTAATTTAGCAATTAAATCGGCCAATGAGCATTTTTCTTGGGTTCCTTCTTTCATGTTTTTGAGCGTTACCACATTTTCTTGCATTTCGCTCTCCCCTACAATGGCTACGTATGCAAAACCACGGTCGTTGGCATATTGCATTTGTTTTTTGAATTTAGCATTGTCTGGGTATATTTCGCTAGCAATACCTGCTTTGCGCAAGGCATTTACCCAAGGTAGCGCAAACATTTTTTCGTTTTCGCCAAAGTGCAAGAACATAATTTTGCTGCCTTGTGTGCTATCGGCAGGATACAAGTTCAATTGGTTTAGCACATCGTAAATACGGTCGGCACCAAACGAGATACCTACACCCGATACGCCGTCCATGCCAAACACACCGGTTAGGTTGTCGTAACGACCACCGCCTGTAATGCTACCAATTACTACATCCAAAGCTTTTACCTCAATAATGGTACCGGTATAGTAGTTCAAGCCACGTGCCAAGGTCAAATCCAATTCCAATTGTGCACGCAAAGCATCGTTTTTCAACAAGCCAAACAAGGTTTCAACCTCTTCTACCCCTTTCATACCAACTTCAGAGGCAGCTAGAATGGTTTTCAACGAAGCCAATTTTTCTTCGTTGTTGCCCGATAAAGCCAAAATAGGTTGCAATTTTTCAATGGCATCGGCCGACAAACCTTTATCTGCCAATTCGGCATTTACTTTTTCCAAACCAATTTTATCCAGCTTGTCAATGGCAACGGTAATGTCTACCATTCTTTCGGGTTCACCCACCACTTCTGCCATACCCGCCAAAATTTTGCGGTTGTTGATTTTGATGCAAACCCTAATGCCAAAGCGAGCAAACACCTCGTCGATAATTTGCACCAACTCCATTTCGTTGATAAGCGAATCGCTGCCTACAATATCGGCATCGCATTGATAAAATTCACGATAACGGCCTTTTTGAGGACGGTCGGCACGCCATACAGGTTGAATTTGGAAACGTTTAAAAGGGAATTTAATTTGATCGCGGTATTGTACCACAAAACGAGCAAAAGGTACGGTTAAGTCGTAACGCAATCCTTTTTCAGACAGGTGCGATACCGCTTTGTTGCTGTTTCGGTTGCTCCAATCCTCGTCGGTCATACCGCTCAAGAAATCGCCAGAATTCAATATCTTAAACAACAATTTATCGCCCTCGTCGCCGTATTTGCCCATTAAGGTAGATAAATTTTCCATGGCTGGGGTTTCAATTTGTCTGAAACCGTACAAAGCATACACGTCTTTAATTGTATTAAAGATGTAGTTGCGTTTAGCCATTTCTTCGGGCGAAAAGTCGCGCGTTCCTTTGGGTATAGAAGGTTTTGTTGCCATAAATAGAGAATTCGTTTATTAAGAGCGCAAAATTATAAAATTATCGGTACATTTGCAAAAGTTATTATGAATTGACTAATCGACTAATCGACTAATCGGTAATTAGATGTTTAGTCGTTGAGTCGTTTAGGCGTTTAGGCGATTCGATGAAAAGACATCGTGATTGAGCGGAGATACATTTTTGCGTATGACGAGCGTTAAGAAAATGCGTTAAGAAGCGAAGCGGACATCGCATTTTTAGCGAGGAAAAGCAAAAATGCCGCGA
>JAEIGA010016452.1_pt1 | contig 11257 bp, 5 predicted proteins | sample 9270691 | NCBI WGS metagenome assembly JAEIGA01 (sample SAMN17057246, study PRJNA624740) | gut metagenome | biome: biome; isolation source: fecal sample | host: Bos grunniens | place: China: Xizang | collected 2019
AACAATTAATTTTTGTTCTTCAACTTGATAAGTCATAATAGTATAAACACTACTATGTGAAAAGTAATTTCTAACATTACAATATAATTCATATTGATGTTCATCATCACCAATTTCATCTAAAAATTCTTTTATTTTTTCTTCTACATTAAAATTAAATCCTTCTTTAATTTTTTTGTAACCACTTAATATATTACCATCTTCAAAATCAGCTTCTGTTTGTAGAATAACTTGTTCTTTCTTAGCTTCTTCAACATTTTGAAGACTTTTCTCAAGTTCTTCTACTTCTTGTTCCAACTTTGCAAATGATTTCGTTTTTCTATCAATAGACCTATCTAACATGTCTATTTTCTTTTCTTTATCATCTATTAAATAATCATACTCTTGTAATTTATCTACAAAAGTTTTTTTCATAAGAACATTTACTCTTTTAACAGTGAAAGTAAATATAATTACTAGAAGGCTTAGTAAAATAAGAACTACACCTATAGCTAATAATATTTCGCCCATATTTATACAACAAATGGATTAAAGAATAATAACATAAAGCAAAATGCAAACATAAGCAACACAAAAATAGCTAAAATAATCATTAGCATCATTAAAGAACTAACAATTTCATTTTTAACTTCTGGGTTTCTACCAACCGCTTCTGCTATCTTCGAACCTAAAATCCCAATTCCTATTCCAAACCCAGCTAAAGTATAACCAACTATCATACCAACTGAATTCATAATTGAAACAATTACTTCGTTCATTCCTTCCATAACTATGCCTCCTTATTATCATATACAATTATATCACATAACATATTAAAAAATAAATAGTACTTTACTCATTAATGTTCAATGTTTGATAAGTAAATTTAGATTCAATACCTAAATTTACATCTTTGCCATTATAAAATGCATCCTCAATAACAACTGTAAATACACTTCCTTGTTCTAGTTTTAACTTAGCTTTAAAGCCATCTTTAGATAATGCTTGCTTAATATTAATATTAACAACATCGATTTCACGACTATCAGCATATAAAACTATTCTTCCACTTTGCAAAGCATATTTTTCGCTCATTTTAAATGTACAGTTTACATATCCAGGAGTAATTCTATCTACAGTAAGTGTAGAATCAACATCAGTAGTTCTTACTTTAATAACATCTTCAATATAATCATATAATTCTTTTTCCCCACTGTTATCAACAACTTCAACATATCCAAGACTAATTGAATATTCACTTTCAGGTTCAAGTCCAATTAATCTATATGTAGTATCATATTTATCTAATAATACTTTTTCAGTTGTATTCTCACCATCTCTAGAACCTGAAATAAGTAAATAAACAGCTTGATATTTATCTTCAGGGTCTGTAACAACATAAGTAACATCTATATATGTTGGATATGAGATGGAACCTCTTAAACTTACACGTTTATTTATATTTGTTTTATTATTAGCAGCATTTCCACTATTACCAGAGTTGCTACCATTTGTGATAATTGTATTATTAATAAATGAATTACCACCACTTGAATTAATAGTTGCATTATTTGCATATTGAGTAAAATCATTTACTAATTTATTATAAGCATCTATAAATTCTTTCATATCTACTTCCTCCATAGGCTTTTTATCCTTTGGAGTATATTGATTAGAACTTCCATTAATTAATTTTAAATCAATTACATTTTGTCCTACCTTTAATTTTTCATTAGCTACATCAAATTCATAATCAGCAAATGTAACTTTTAAAGGATTAATTGTTTTTACATTTGTAACATCATTTAAGAAAGATGCATTTCCTTGTTTATCAATATTTACTATTAAATATTTAGAAGCATAAATTGTTTTATCTTGAACATAAATATCCTTAGCAACTATTAAATAAACTCTATCATCTAACTTATAAAAACTAGCAGTATTTGTATTAGATATAGAAGTTTGATCAGAATTCTTTGTAACATTACCATTTTCAGAAATAAAATGATTATCTCCAAAAATGTATATTTCTTCTACAGCCTTTTCATAAACAACTGTTCTATCTCCTAAATCAAATGTTTTATCATCAAAACCTACATAATAATAAGAGTTATCCCAATTCTTTAATATATTTCCACCTTGCTTTGTATCTAACAAAACAGAATCTTCATTAAATACTACACTATTCGTAGAAATAGAATAAATTCCTGTAGTTTTATCAAATTTACCTGATAATTTCATAGAATAAACTAATATAACTACAATAACTATTATTATTAAGGAGAATAATAATATAAATAATTTGTTTTTATTATTTAATTTTCTCATTATTACCCTCCATAATAGTAACTTATCTCTTCTTGAACGATTAATTCATCTTTAGTATAGAAATCCATCGTAATTGTATATACATTTCCAGGAGCAAAGTTAGCATTTTCATCAACCCTCATTTGGTAAATATAAATATCACCATCTGGATTATAAGTTAATGAGAAATTTCCAGTTCCTGTCGAGAAATAAGATATTGTTGTTGAACTTACTGTATAAGAAATTTTATCTAATGCAGTTAACATATAAGAATCTGAGAAGATAATATCTAATACATAATCATCATTTTTATTTTTTGTAGCAGTAACTAAACCTAAGTTAACAGTATTACCAAATTTAATACTTCTTGATTTAGTAACAGTCTTAAGATTAGTTGCAGAGTTCTTATAGTCAACTTCATATTCTACAATAAACAGATAAGTTGAATTTGGCTCTAATCCATATTCATCTGCATCAAAATCAAATCTCTTATTAATTGTATTTGCAGAAATATTTGTAATTGTTTTAATTACTCTATAGTTAGCATCCATTAATTTAGCAGTATAAGTACCACCACTAATAATTTTTGATGTATCATCAACACTAACTCTGAAAAATATTGAAGTATCTGTTTTACCAGCAGAAATACCTACATATGGTTCAATATAATTTGGTAAAGTAAATACTTGTTCTTTAGTACCTAAATCAATTCGTTTTTCAACACCTTCTGATTCATAAGTACCTATTGGACTAATAACTATTTTATAAGTTTTATTATATGCAAATCCCCATTCATTTCCTGGGGTAGCATCTACACTAAATGACATTGAATTAAAGAAAATAACAGAATCTGGTATTTCAATATCTAACTTAACAAATTCAGCATCAACTAACTCATATAATGAATACTCAATAAAATCATAACCATAAATACTTTCTAATGAGTAAGAAAAATCTATCTTTTTATTTTCATAAGATTCAATATTGAAATCAGCTTTAATACCTTTAATTCCTACATCAGATAATGTATGGAAATTATAGTTAACTCCTAATGCTTTTTGATCTTCATCATATAAATAATATTTATCATAAGAATTAGTATATGAATTAAATAAATAAGCATAGAAATTAATATAGTAATTTGATTGAGGTAATAAATCTTCAATCATAAATGGACTATTAAATGTTTCTGGTGTAAAACTAATAGTTTTATAGAATACAGCATTAGTACCATTTTTATCAGTACTATATACATCTATATATATTAAATTATTTTGAAGCTCTATACCTTCTATAATTGTTAACTTAGCTTTAACTTCGACAGAAGTTAACAATGAAACAATATTTAATTTATTATTAGTAGTTAAAGAAATATTAGGTACAAGTAAATCGAATGTAGCTGTATCAATTGTACCATGTATATCTTGAGCAATTAATTCTTTAAATACAACAGTATTTTTATTATAAATAACACCACGTTCTTCAATAGAAATTGGGAATACTAAATTGTGTCCTCTCTTATTTGTAATATCCATCAATAAAGCAGCAGGATCAATACTAGCAGTAAACTCACTTCCAGTAATAACAGAGTTTTGAACTAATCTATTACTATCAATACTATAGTAACTTCCCATTCCATCTAATGAAACATTTTGAATTGCTTTAAATTGAGATGTAACATCAAAACCAGCATTTCCTGAATCAAAATAAACTTTAACACTTACTCTAAATTGTTGCTTAATTAAATCAGAAACTTCTAATAAATTTATATAAGCAACACCATTATCAAATAATACACTATTTAACACTTTAGGACTAATTCCTGCTCCAGGATTAGTTGGTGTAAGTGTTACATCAGCACTAGCAATAGAATCAACTAATGCAGCATTATTTTCATAGTCATCAATTCTAATAATTAATGTATTAGCATCAACCTCTACACTATAACTTAAATTTAAAGAAGTTCTTAAAGAATGTAAATATTGACTTGATAAAGTAGCATATTTAGAATCTTTACTCTTAATTGTTCTTTCAGCAGCTTTAATTGAATAGAATGAATCAGCAACTAAATTACCAAAAGGAACACTATTATAATTATCTAATCCTACAATTATTGAAGAAGTAGTTCTAGGAGCTTCTTCATTTCCAACAAATGCATATAAATGATTAGAATTTAAACATGAATCAATATCAGATATTTTATAATTCCATGTTGCAGAATTATTATTTGAGTTTGATGGATACATATGATATTTAGGCTTTTGTTTATCTGGGAATTGTGAATCACTTCTTAATATAACATTTTCATCTACAATCTTAGGATAAATACTATCAGCAGTACCATCACCATCAATGTCTAAATAAACTTCATAAGAGAAGTAATATTCATTACCACGTTTTAAACCATTACTATCAAAAACACTATTTGCAGTACCATATCCTACTGGGAATACAACACTTGTAACATTTCCTTCTTCATCATAAGGTATTTCATGGTCCATAATAATTTCATATGTGTTTGTTAATTGATTATAAACCCAAACATGATATACCATCTTCTTAGCATTTTTGGCTTCATTAGCATAATTTGAAATAACATTATATCCAACAATAGTATTTGGATCTAAATTTTCATCATAAGTTAATCCAAATGATTCAGCATTTTTATTAACTATCTTAGTTACATTAATTGGTTTAGCATCTTCATCTGGTAAATCAGGAACATAACTATTAGATGAGAATGTAAAGGTATTATTTTCAATAATAATTTCATTTTTGTATTGAGTATAATCATATACCTTACTTACTTCTAATGTATAAGACTTCTCTGAAAAATCTTCATTACTTGCATCGAAAAATGAAGGATTAATTAATGCTTGAGCATCATAGAATGCTTGCTTAATTGTACTAATATAATCTGCTTCATTAACATCAACAACTTTTCTTGAAACTTCAACAGCACCATTTGTGCTTGAACCTTGATATAAAGTTAAAGTCATTTCACTTATAGTACTAGCTTCAAGTTGAGCATCTTGTCCATTTATATTAGCAAGTCTCATATTAACTGAAAAGGCAGTATTATAATTTGTTGTTGAACTAAAAATAGCTTGCATATTTTGAGGTTTTTTAGTTTTAACAATAACACTACCAATATAAGCTTCATCAATAGTATCATTACCATCTTTTAAATTTATATTAGTATATACTTGGAAAGTATATGTTTCGTTTGCTCTTAAATCATTAATAGCAATAGGAATTGTCTCTTCACTTGTAGAAGAAATAATAGTGTTAGTTGTATAAACATCAACAGAATTCTTATATACAACTCTATATGTATCACCAACTATTGTATTATTTGGATCATCTACAATTATTGTTCCATTAATTTGTTCCCAAGTTACATAACTTTCATCAAATCTGATTGTTGGGAATGAAACACCATCCATTTGCATTGTTTCACCAAGTTCTTTTACGTATTCAATAACTTTATCATTATCATTAAAAACAACAATTAAACGATACGTATATGTAGAACCTCTTAATAATTTAACTTCATCAACATTAACACTAACTGTTTCTAAAGTATCTACTTCCATTGAAACAAGAGGTGCCTCTGTATTCATATCTTGTCTTACATCAAATATTTCATATCTATACCCAACTATACCATAATCAGGATCTTTTACATCTTTAACACTTAATTCAAACTTAGATGCTCTTTTATTAATTTGGAATTGTAATTTTCCAACAGTAGGAGCACCTTTTAATGTATACATGTCTTTTTCTTCTGAGTAACCATCTTCTACAACTACTCCACCACATAATACATCATGCATAACTAAAGTATATTTAGTATTTTTATCAAGACCAGCGAATACGATTTCTTTACTATTAGAATCAGAGAAATCTACTCCCTTATAATCTAATCTTGCACCTTTCTTATCATATAATGATATAACAACAGAACTTACATCAGAATAACCTTTTCTGTCTACATTAATAACTATACTATTAGTAGTTGCATAACTCTTTTCAAATACAACTCCTAATGCCTCTGTTCTAAATATTTTATTAACAAATGATTTTGTATATTCTAATTCATCAACTTTATAAGTTGCTTTTGCATAAATTGTATATTCTGTATCAGGTGATAAACCAGCTGCTGATATAAATGCAGATGTATCTCCAGCAGGAACAACTGTATCATACACAGTTCTTAAAGTTGAATTATCAACAATTGATACTTGAGTTGGTGATGCTATTAAAGAATCTTCATCAACTATTTCTATTTCTGCATCAATTTTAATAGCAGTTACTTCCATTTTAACAACTTTATATTGTGGAATTTTAGCTTTCTTACTAGGATCTTCAGCAACTTCTTCATTTACATTATTATCTCCGCTACCAGCAGTTCCTCCACCGCCAACATCTCCACCTTGGTTTGTATCTCCTCCAGCACTTCCTCCTGGACTAGAATCAACATTTGGTTTGTTAATTGTTGGAGCTTTTTCTACTTCCTCTGGTATTAAATCAATATTAGAATTGCTATCAAGAACTAAATTACTTAAAGTAATATACTTTTTACCTTCTTTAGAAATTGATTTATCTTTCATATTAATTGTTAAGTTACCACTTACAATAGATAAATCATTTCCAATAGTTTGATAACTCTTAGAATTATTATAAATTCCTACAACAGAACCATCACTATATTCAATATAAACATAATTACCAAAATCAACAACTTCATCTTTACCAATAGTAGCTCTTATACTATCTGATAAAAATAAATATTTATTTTCATTAATTCTTAGTAATAAATTATCAAAATTAATTTTTTCACCACTAGCAGTAGTGATTACATATACACCATTTTCATAATTAATATTAGCATTTTTGAAAATGTTATAGTAAAGAATAATTTCATTATCAATATTTTTTAAATTTAAACCAACAACATTTTTTAAAACCAATAAAGAATTATCTGTATAATGAATTACTGTAGAATCAGTAACATTAACATTACCCTTTTCATTAGAATCAAGACTTATCTTTCCATTAGTCTTTTTAAAACTATATGTTGATCCGTTTGTAAAAGAATAACTATCAGTTTTATAATTATCTTTCTCACTTACAAACAATGCATATCCATCTTTATTAAACGTATATGTCTCAGCATTTACATTATTAAACACATAAAAAACACAATAGCCAACTGCAGCTAAAGCAACTACAAGAAATGCAATAAATAAACCATAATTCTTACCATTATTTTTCATATATATTTACCCTACTTATATTTTATCATTTTATATATACCAATTATATCATAGAAAGCTAGATTTTCAAACAAAATTTCTCTACTTTAAATAGTTTTCATTTACACTTTTATCTATTTCTTCTCCTAAACTTTCTTCATCTATAATAACATCATACTCATCTTCATTAGTTGATACAGGAATTCTTATCTTAGTATCACCTAAAATCTCTATACCAAGTTCCTTACTTATCGTATATTTAATAGTTTTATCAATATTATTAACATCTATACATGTAGGATTCTTAAGACTTCTAATAATTATTTCAGTATTATCATTTATTTCAGAATTTTCTTTTATTCTAACTCTAACCCTTTCCTCATAAAACATCTTACTACTAACTACATCAGTTTTAGTATTATTATCATAACTATACCAAATATTAATATCATAACTTCCAAGTATCTTAATATATTCCCCATCCTTAATACCCTTTAAATCATGATTAATTACCCAACACCCAAGAACAGTATCAATATCTTTCTCACAAACAACCTCATATTCATTCTTAAATACTTTTTTACCCTTACCAATAATAGCCTTAGTAACTATCTCTTTATAATTATTAAACATATTTCACCTCTACTTTAGGATATGAAAAAACACACTAAATAGACACAAAAAAACCTGTATAAAACAGGTTATTTTTTAAATGGAATATGTATAACAGTATCAAGAGGTAATTCAGCATTTTTATCAAGTCTAGCATTTATTCTTTCAAATAACGCTTTATCAGAAATACACCCTATACCAAGTAAATCACCATCACTAACACATTCACTATTTTCATAATATCCGAATCTATTAAATGCTTTTCTTATTCTTTCAAATCCTTCTGAATAATTAAGTACAACAGAATACTTATCTGAAATATTATCTTCTCTTATATATTTTTTAGCAGTATTATCTGGAATAACATGTCTATTGTGACCAACCATCTCAGTACTCTTAACAATCAAATAAACATTTTCAAATCCAGAAACATTCTTATCATAATACAACGATGTTAATACAGTACCAAGAGCTTCATGATCATCATTATCATCTAAATTAGTAAACGCAAAATGAGTTACATCATCAAATTTAGAAGAATAAGAAACTATAAAATTTTTTAAAGCTATTAAATTACCATTATAAAACTTAGTACCTTTAATAAAAGCCCCTTCATTAAATCTATTATTACCAAATGTTTCAATAACATGAATATTTTCAACACCCATCTCAATTAATGCACGCCTATATTCATTATCACGAGCACCTGAAAAAGACAGTTTCTTTTCATTAACACTATTATAATTATTTAAACCATTTTTTATAAATTCATTATTTTTAGCATTAGAACCATTTCCATCAGTTAACAATACAACATAAACATTTTCTTTTCCTAAAACATCAACAGCAGCAGTAATTGTTTGTCCATAATATAATGTTTCATCATCTTGATGAGGAACATAAAACACAGCCTTTTTTGTACCTAACAATAAATTTAAAGTACTATCTTCACAAGAACTTATATTCTTTTTCTTAACAGAAAATAACAACTCTTTAAATCCTTGATAATTATCATAATAATAAATATTTTCAATTTCATTGCCATTTAATAAAGATAAATGTCCATCATCTATAACATTTTTTGTATAAAACAATACATTACCACTCTTAGCAGCTAATAAAGAAGCACTTATAGCATCAACATTATTATCAACCAATACAATATTTTTAAATTCACTGTTAAACTTAGTAATTCCAGTCACATTAGATTCATACCTATCTTTACCATTAATTACTTCAACATGTCTACCAAGAGTATTAATTTCATTAATAAAACTCTGATTAAAAGAATCACCAACTAAATAAATATTATTAACATTTTTATTAGACTTAATGTATTCTTTTACATCCTTATTAACAACTCTAATATCACTATAAAAAATAGGCATTTTCATCTTAGCAGAAATACTTGCTAACGCAACAGCATCTACACCATTACTCGTATTTGGTACTATTACAACAGAACTAAAATTATCCATCTCTTTAGCAATCTCAATACCATTAATATACCTATTATTTCCACCTATTCTTTTAACATCAATATTAAATTTAGTTTTAATAACAGTATCTACTTTGTTACTAATAATATCATAACCACCAATAACATAAATATTAGAAGCTTTAAGTCTTTCAATTTCACTCAATACTTCATTAGTTACACCATCATATTTAACCATTAATATTGGAGCATTCAAACTATTAGCAAAAGGAATAGCTAAATAACCATCAAGCATATCTGTATAACTTATCAACACAACATTTTTAGTACCATTTGGATACATCTTCTTAGATGTATTAATACCACTAATAAATTTATCTAAACCAGATAAAGATTCATATTTAACTTTAGTATAATCACACTTTTTAAAACCAGTTTCATCATTTACAGAATAAATAGAAGAAACATCATTTATATTTTCTAAATTAATTTTACTAAAATTGTCTATTTCAGTCTTAGTTGCATCAACAACCTCAGTAATAATTCTACTATCTTTCTTATTTATAATAGATTTAATTTTATCAATATGCATTCTAATAACACTAGCATTATTAGATATAACAGTAAGTTCAGCTTTTCTCTCATCAGATAACAAATAATTATTCTCTTTAGCTACCTCTATCGCAACCTCAACAGCTTCATCACGATTCAAACCCTTAAACATACTAGAATTATAAATTTTCATAGCTCTATCATTTAAAGGTAAATAATAAACAACATTGTTATTTCCATTAACAACAAATCCAAGTTCAGCGTCTATATTAATTTTTAAAAAAGATAAACTCTTATTACCCATATATAAATCAAAAGTATAAAAGCCTACAAATGAAACAAACAAAACAAAAATAATACAAGCAAAAAATTTACCAAGTTTTTCTCTTGATTCACCAACACTTAAAGACTTAATAATATTTTTATTATTATCATTCATAGTAACACTCCTATTATAAATAATATCATAAAATCAATAATCAAACAATAAATACATAACACAAAAAAATAAATCCATAATATATATATGATAAATAAATTTAAAAAAGCAAAGAAAAATCATATGCCAGATCTCCAAATAAAAGAAATAATAAAAAATAAACTTTATGTTATAAATATTCAAACACTTTCTTCTTCACAATTATCAAATAAATATGTTCTAGAATACATTTCACAAAGAGACTTATTAAAAACAGATATAACTCTTAAAGAAGATATTCAAAAACATATACCATCTATTAGTTTTGTAGAACTTCCTTATAATGAAGATAAAATATATGAATATCTGTTTAATGGATTCACGATATTAATTTATAAAAAAGAAGTAATCGCTTTCGAAACAAGAGCTACTCTAGATAGAGGTGTTAATCCACCTACTTCAGAACCAACAATCAAAGGACCAAAAGACTCATTTAATGAAAACTATAACACAAACCTAGGTCTTGTTAGAAAACGTTTAAAAGATAAAAACTTATACATAAAAGAATTAACTCTAGGAACAAAAACAAACACAAAAATATGCATATTCTATATGAACAACTTAGTAGATCAAGAACTACTAAATTACACAATAGAAAAAATACAAAACATAAAAACAGATAAAATATTAGAT
>JAEIGA010016453.1_pt1 | contig 11257 bp, 9 predicted proteins | sample 9270691 | NCBI WGS metagenome assembly JAEIGA01 (sample SAMN17057246, study PRJNA624740) | gut metagenome | biome: biome; isolation source: fecal sample | host: Bos grunniens | place: China: Xizang | collected 2019
ATGCACCTCGTCTATCATAAGGATTATGTTACCGCAAGCCTTAACTTCCTTTATGAGAGAAAGAATACGCGACTCGAACTGACCGCGGAACTGTGTTCCTGCAACGAGAGCTGTCATATCGAGCATCCATATTTCGTAACCGATAAGAGCCTCGGGAACCTTTTCATCAACTATTCTTTGAGCAAGCTCCTCTACTATGGCTGTTTTTCCGACACCCGGCTCACCGATAAGACATGGATTATTCTTCTGCCTTCTTGCAAGAATTTGAATAATTCTTTCTATTTCTCTGTCACGTCCGACAATTCGGTCAATTTTCCCTTCTTTTGCCTTTTGGTTAAGGTTTGAGCAATAAGCGTTAAGAGCCTTTTTTTCCGGTGCTCTCTTGTCATCTCCCTTGCTCTTATCTCCTCTTTGCGCTTTACCGGGCCTCATTGGCATACCGAAAAGCTCGCCGAGATTGAGAGTCGGAACTCTCGGATCATCGGTCTGTCCGTCGGAGATCGGCTCAAGCGCCGTGGGATCAACCGAGCCCATAAGCTCGTTTATTTCCTCCGACATGCTTCGGATAGCATCCTCGTCTATTCCCATTTTGCTAAGCATATCGTTAACGGGCTTTATTCCAAGCTCGCTTGCGCACTGAAGGCAGATGCCTTCATTTATGCTTTTATCATTTTCAATTCGCGTGATAAATACCATTGCGGGACGCTTTTTGCATCTCGCACAAATCTGCAATTTCATAGTTTATACCAAAATACCTTTATTAGAAACTGAGCAAAAGCTCTATCGGGTTATATTCGTTAAGGAACTTATACACAAATCCACCCTCAAAATCCGACGCCCACTTTGCTGTGCTGACGGACGGCATATTAATAACAAGCTCGAAAACTACGGCAAGTCCCCAAGATATTATAAAGAAAAATGCAAGTCCGAATACGATACCGAGCGTTTTATTAAACACACCGAGAATTCCCTTTTTGAAAAGCGCTTTTATAAAAGCAAGAGCAATCGCCAAAGCGATATTGGCAATTATCAGAAGCGCGATAAACGAAATTACCACCGAAACCGTGCTTATTACGGGAAGCGTAAGCTTGTCCGCTATCGCATCTATGACGGTGCCGCTTGCATTTTCAGCAACGTGCGAAATATCAATATCGAACATTGCGGCGGCAATCTTCATTACGGTCGGAAGCTCGTCCGCGGCAGTTTGCGCGGTTATACCCGAGCAATTTCGGTAAAGAAATTCTTTAACGTAGTTAGTTGCCGGAGCTTCTATTAAAGGAAGAACAACCGCTTCGGAGAAGGCTCTCGAAAAGCCGAAAGCAATTCCAAGAGAAGCCGCAAATTTTACAGGTCTTGCAACTATACCGACAAATCCGCGGCGCCAGCCGAGAATAATTCCGATAAGCACAACCGCAACAAGAATTAAATCAACGATGATTTGTAACATATCTTATTCCTCTCATTATTTTATTATACAACATATTTCTAAGTTATGTCAACCGCTAAAGTGCGTTTTAAAGATAATTTAACACCTATTTTAAAACCACGTTTCCGTTTCCGAAAATATCCGTGAGCTTTTCGAGAGCTTTTTCGGTTGCAGAAACGGTTGCATCCTTCATAACGGAGTATTTTCTTGTTCCCTCATCAAAAAGAACTATTTGAACGTCACCCTTATTAAAAGCGGCAACTCTGTAAATCAACTTTACTTTTTCATCGGAAAGCGATGGAACTTTGATGTAAAAGCGCTTTTGAGCGCTTGCGGTGCCTGATGCCTCTTGTTTTTGTTCAGCGGCAATTCCGTTAGGAGAAAGAGGCTTAACGTCGGACAAAAGAATTCTCGGTGCTTCGTTATCCTCTTGAGATATGCTTCCGCCGATAACTACCGCGTTTTCCTCAAAAATCTCCTCTGCAAAATTAGCATACTGCCTTGCAAAAACTATAACCTCAATTTCACTGACACGGTCCTCGAGCTTGATAAATGCCATCGTATCGCCGTTTTTTGTGACCTTCGTTCGCTTTTCCGAAATAATTCCGGCTATTTTTACCTGCATTCTATCCTTATATTTAGGAGAAGGAGATTGCGAGTTTTCATCGAGGTCGTTTATTATTTCGGAAATTTTATCGGGCCTTATCTGCTCTATCGCTTTTGAGTAGCCGTCAATCATATGTCCCGAAAAATACATTCCCGAGCATTCCTTTTCAAACAGCAACAGCTCCTTTAATGAAAGCTCTTCGATTTTCGGATAATTGTAAGATACGTATGCGGCACTTGCGTCAGAAAGACCGAAAAGGTCCATTTGCCCGGATACGTTATTACGGTGCCTTTCGCTTTCCGAATCCATAATAGACTCATAGCAGGCAAGAAGCGAGCTTCTCGACACTCCGAGAGAGTCAAACACTCCGCATTTTACAAGCGATTCCACGGTTCTTTTATTGATTTCCGTGCCAACCATTCTTGAAACGAACTCGTCAAAGGACTTAAAGGGCTTATTTTCTCTTTCTCTTACAACCGCATCGGCAAACAGCCTTCCAACGTTTCTTATGGCAAGAAGTCCAAAGCGTATAGAGCCGCCGTTTACCGAAAAATAAGGCTCGCTTGAATTTATATCGGGGGGCAAAACGGAAACGCCGTATTTCTGCGCATCAGCGATATATTCTCTTACCTTTTGGGAATTGTCGAGAACGCTTGTAAGGAGCGCTGCAAAATATTCCGCAGGATAATGAGCTTTTAGATAAGCAGTTCTGAATGAGAGCACACCGTAAGCCGTTGCGTGGCTCTTATTGAATGCGTATTTTGCAAATCCGACCATATCGTCGAATATGCTCTCCGCTATCTCACGCCCTATACCGCGCTCAAGGCATCCGTCAACAAAGCTTTTCTGTTCCGCAAGCATTGCGTCGGTCTTTTTCTTCGACATTGCACGGCGGACTATATCTGCTCTTGCGTAAGAATATCCCGCAAGAGTTCGGCATATCTGCATTACCTGCTCCTGATAGACAATACAACCGTAGGTTACGTCGAGAATTTCGGCAAGCTCGGGAGTTTTGTACTCAATTTTAGCTCTTCCGTTCTTTCTCTCGATAAAATCGTCAATAGAGTCCATAGGTCCGGGCCTATAAAGCGCAATACAAGCAATTATATCCTCTATACTTGACGGTCGGAGCTTGGTAAGCACCTGCTTCATTCCGCCCGATTCAAGCTGAAAAACGCCGTCGGTTCTCGCATCGGAAAGCAACCTGAACGTTTTTTCGTCACCGAAATCAACCTTTTGTATATCAAAATCGGGTATTCTTTTCCGTATCATTTTCTCCGCATCATCGATAACGGTAAGATAGCGAAGCCCAAGAAAATCAAACTTGACAAGACCGAGCTTTGCATCGGTATTCATATCGAACTGCGTTACGACACCCGTGCCGCTATACGAAAGAGGGACGTATTCATACGTCGGAAGCTCGGTAATTACGACGCCTGCGGCGTGTGTTGATGCGTGGCGCGGCATTCCTTCGAGCTTTATGCTCGTATCAAGAAGCCGTCTTACCTCACTGTCGTTTAAATACAGCTCCCTTAACTCCTTTGTATGCAAAGCTCCCTCAAGCTTCACTGTATAATCGTGCGGAATTAGCTTTGCGACCGCATCGACTCTGCTATACGGCATACCGAGAGCACGACCGACGTCTCTTACCGCGGCTCTTGCCGCAAGAGTTCCAAAGGTAACTATCTGCGCGACCTTATCGTCGCCGTATTTCCTTTTTACGTAATCTATGACCTCTTCACGGCGAGTATAACAAAAATCAATATCAAAATCAGGCATTGAAACTCGCTCGGAGTTTAAAAATCGCTCGAAAAGAAGCCCGAAGCTTATTGGATCAACGTCGGTTATTCCGATACAAAATGCAACGAGGCTACCGGCACCCGAACCTCTTCCCGGTCCTACGGGTATACCGCTTCTCTTTGCATAAGCAACGAAATCAGCTACTATTAAGAAATATGCGTTAAAGCCCATCTTGTCTATGACAGAGAGCTCGTACTCTATTCTTTCGGTATACTCCTGTTCGGTGTGATTAACAAAATCAAACCGATTTTTAGCCTTACGCGCTTCAAAGCCGAGATACGCATCTTCTCTCAGCTTGTCCTTGTGGGTAAGTCCGCCCTCCGGCTTAAAATCGGGCAAATGCAGTTTATCAAATTCGAAATCAAAATTACATTTATCGGCAATTTTGACCGTGTTTTCAATAGCACCCGAAAACGTACCGAAAAGCGCGCGCATCTGTGCCTCGGTTTTAAAATAAAATTCATCAGTTTCAAACCCGAAGGGGCGGCCGTCCGTTATTACGTTGTTGGTTTGTATGCACATCAGCGTTGCCTGAATATCGGCATCGGACTTTTCAAGATAATGCACGTCGTTTGTCGCAACCATCGGTATTCCGAGCTTTTCCGAAATAAGCTTCAAGCCGTATGCTACTCGCCTTTCATCATCAAGCCCGTGATTTTGAATTTCAAGGTAAAAATCCTCACCGAAAATATCACGCATTTCGATAGCGGCAGCCTCTGCATCCGACATGCTTCCTGCAAGAATATAAGACGGTATTTTACCTGCGATACACCCGGAAAGCGCTATAAGCCCCTCGTGGTGATTGCGCAAAAGATCCATATCTATTCTCGGTTTAGAATAAAATCCGTCGATAAAGCTCATAGAAACCATATAACATAGGTTCCTGTATCCGACAGCATTCTTGCAAAGCAAAATCAAATGATTTCCCGACGAATCAAGCTTCCCCTCCTTCAGAGTTCTCGAACGCGCCGCAACGTAAACCTCGCATCCGATAATAGGCTTGACACCTTTTTCCTTAAGTGCGTTATAAAACTCAACGCAACCGTACATAACACCGTGGTCGGTGATTGCGACGGCACGCTGTCCGTCCGAAAGAGCCTTATCGGCAATCTCGGATATTTTGGCGGCACCGTCAAGCAAGCTGTATTCGGTGTGTAAGTGTAAATGAACGAAATCGCCCATAATGCTCTCCTCTCAAATATATTTTTTATGTAGCTTTTGCTCTGCTATCTCAAGTATTTTGTTTAGCCTGTGCGAAAGCCCCGATTTGGTGATTGCGGGAACGGAAACGTTTGCAAGCTGTGAAAGGGACAAATCGGTATACTGAATTCTGAGCCTTGCCGTTCTTTCAAGCTCCTCGGGAAGCGACGACAATAGGTTGGCACGGTCAAGGTCGCGAATTGCGTTAATATGCTTTTGGGAAGCATTTACCGATTTTCCGATATTGTTCGTTTCGCAGTTGGCTATTCGGTTTGCCGTGTTTCTGAGTTCTCTGTTTATTTTTGCGTTGATGACGGAAAAAACCGCGCTGTGCATACCGGCGAAAGCAAAAAAATCCTCAATAGCATCGGCTGTTTTAAAGTATACGACTCGCTCGCCTTTTCTATCTGCCATACGCCCCTCAAGACCTATTTGGGATAACAGCTTCAAAAACAAACCTGCTCTTTCACCGAAAGAAAACTCAAGACTGTATTGCTTCTCGGGTTCGGAGGCTCTTCCGCAGGCAATAAAAACTCCTTGCCAGAAAGCGGACTTGCAGCCGGCACATTTCGATTTAAAAAGGTATTGAAAATCCGTATCATTGTTAATATTCGCCACAAATTTCAAGGCAGAAGGAGCAGAAAGCTTTAAGATTTTACATCTACCGCCTTTGGGTGGGGACTCTGTATAAGGTGATTTTGAATAAATTTCTTCCAGACTGTCGGATATGAAGCTGCGAATTTCATCTACATCGAGCGCAAGACTAACGTTACGACCGTCGATTTTGCCCTTGGACGCAAGCACCCCGGAAATCATAGCACGCTTGCAGCAGGCGCTTTTTTCGGGCTGTTCGATTAAATTAAGCTTTTGCATTTTAGAAAACGACATTGTTTAATCCAGCACCTCAACTTCCATATCAAGCAAAATTCCAAATTCCTTATAAACCAAATCCGAAACTCGCTCGGCAAGACTGATATAATCGTTTGCCGTTGCATTTTCTCTGTTTATTATAAATCCTGCGTGCTTACGCGACACCTCGGCACCGCCGATACAAAGCCCCTTCAATCCAAGCCTGTCAATATACTCGGCGGCATATCCGACACTCGGCTTTTTAAAAACGCTTCCGAGCGAGGGGTATTCTATCGGCTGTGACTCACGGCGGCGCTTTGAGCAATCACGCACCGCTTTCAGTATATTTTCACCCTTATCGTTAATTCTCAAAAAATCAGCCGATAAAAGAATTAAATTTCTGTTTTCACGAAGCAAGCTGTGTCTGTGAGCAAGCTTCATTTCATTATTGCTTACACGATATATTTTTCCTTTTTCGGTATCATATATCCTTGCGCTCAAAAAAACATCCGAGCATTCAGAGCCGAATGCTCCCGCATTATTATATACAAGCCCGCCAACGCTTCCGGGAATACCGTAAAACGGATTAAAAGATGCGATTTGCTCTCTTGTAAACACCGAGAGCAGCTTGCCGAGGCGGACACCGCAAGAAAGCGTTACCGAATTTTCCGAAATTTCGTGATAGCATATACCGTCTGTAAAAAATGCAATTCCGCGGTATCCGTCATCCGACACAAGAGTATTAGAGAGCCTGCCGAGTATGCAGTAAGGGAGCCCAAGCTCCTTGCATTTTTCGACCGATGCTATCAGCTTATTTTCATTATCTGCAAAAACTGCTACGTCTGCCATACCCCCGATTTTCACCGTGCTTTTAACGGAAAGACAGCAGTCAGTTTTATATTTAACGTCGTTATTTTTAAAGAAATCCAAGATTTCTCCGTACATAACGCTCCTTATTTGTACTGTTCTTTTTCCTCTATCATATCAAACGCCGCGCTTCTTTGCGAATCGGTTACGTCAATACCGCCGAGTATTCTTGATATTTCGTCAATTCTTCCGTCTTTATCAAGCTCCTTGACGTAGGTTTGAGTTGTTCCGTCAACGTCGCGCTTTCCGATAAGAAAATGCGAATCCGCGAGCGACGCTATCTGCGCAGAATGAGTAACGCAGAATATTTGAGTGCTTTTCGAAAGCGACAGCATCTTTATGCCTATTTTTCTTGCGGTTTTTCCGGAAACACCGGCATCAACCTCATCAAATATTAACGTTCCGATACCGTCCTTGTCGGATATAACGCTTTTTATGGCAAGCATAATTCTCGCAAGCTCTCCGCCCGAGGCTATTTTCGATATAGGCTGAGGCTCTGCACCGCGGTTTGCACTTATGAAAAATTCAACGAAATCTATGCCGTTACTGAGAAGAAGCTTCTTATCGGCGGAATATTTTTCCTGAATTGAGGCAAAAAATACCACCTTCGGCATATCAAGAAATTCGAGAGTTTCTTTAATTTTACACTCAAGCGTATCTGCCGCCGCGCGCCGTATCTCGTGAAGCTTTTCTGCTATAGCAAGAGCTCTGTCGTAAGCCTCGGATTCCTTTACGGCAAGTTGTTTTAAGACACCGTCGGAGTTTTCAAGCGTTTCAAGCTCCGCCCTTGCGCGCTTTGCGAATGCTATTATATCTTTAACGGTAAGTCCGTATTTTCTCTTCAGTTTAGCTATTTTGTCAAGCCGCTCTTCGATTTCGTTAAGGGCTTCCGTAGGATTTGAATCCATATCGGATATTGTATCGGAAACCTCCTCTGCAATATCCTCGACCTTATAGAGTATTTCCCTGAGCTCATCGGCATATCCGCCGTATTCCGGTATTACTCCCGAGAGCTGTGAAAGTGCAGAAATGCTTCTGTCTATAAGATATGAAACACCGCCCTTTTCGCTACCCTTGAGCGCTTTATATACGAATTCTGAATTTTTTACTATCTTTTCACTGTTGCGTATCTTGATTTTTTTATCTACGAGCTCTTCTTCCTCACCGTCGTGAAGCTGAGCAGACTCGATATCCTTAATCTGATACTCGAGAATTTCCTTAAGTCTTTCGCTCTCCCTTGTCTTTTCGACAATTTCGGCAATTTGCTTTCTTACAGCGTCATACTCCGCATAAGCGTCCTTGTAGCTCAAAAGAAGCTCCGCGTTGCCTGCGTAGGTGTCAATTATAGAGAGATGATTTGCAGGATTTAAAAGCGCGCCGGTATCGTTTTGTCCGTGTATTCCGACAAGCGCCGCCGTAACGCCCTTCAAAACCGAAAGATTAACGGTTCTTCCGTTAATTTTTATCTGCGAGCGTCCGTCGTTACTTATAGTCCTTTGCACGAGAATATTTCCCTCTTCGTCAACACCGACACCGTTTTCCGAAAGAGCCTCCCCGTCTTTACTTGAGAGGTTGCCGAAAAGACCGCTTACCATAGCAGTCCCCTCGCCGTTTCTTATAAGCTCCTTATCGGCTTTAGCACCGAGCAGCAGCCCTATACTGTCTATAATTATCGATTTACCTGCGCCCGTTTCACCGGTCATTGCGGTAAAGCCGTTTGCAAAATCAATATCTACGCATTTTATTACTGCGATATTTTCAATATGTAACGATAATAGCACACCGTTCTCCTTTGTACCGATTTACCTGAACCGTTTTTGTTAACAGAGCAAATTATATTCCGAATGCAGCCTTAAGCTCAAATTCAAGCCTTTTTGCCGAGTCACTGTCGGAAACGACAATCAAGACCGTGTCGTCGCCTGCAACAGCGCCTACTATTCTTGTAAGAGAGAGCGATTCAATACAAACAGCGGCGGCGTTAGCCATTCCCGCAAAGGTTTTTACGACTACTATGTTCTGTGCCGCCTCAACGTCAACCACCGCCTCGACAATAGAAGACGTGGGAACGGTAGGATTTTCTTCTTTTTTCGACTTTGGAGCAACGTATTTATAAGTGCCCATGCCGGTAGTTCCTTTTACGAGCTTCAACTGCTTAATATCGCGCGAAACTGTAGTTTGCGTAACGTTAAAGCCCTCTTCACCGAGCTTTTTTATAAGTGTTTCCTGTGTATCGACGTCGTACTTTTCTATAATTTCGAGAATTTTTCTCTGTCTGTCGTTTTTCATTATTTAATATCCTCCAAAATACGCATTTTGCGGAAAAGAGTTGAAAACATATTATCCTTGGAAAACGTCACCATTTTGAGTCTTTTGCGCGCGGCAAAAATCTTGCAGCTATCATTTTTCTTAATTATTGAAAAGCATCTGCCGTCAATGCTTATATTTAGGTCGGATTCTCCGACATTCGTAATCTTCAAGCATTCCTCCGCACCGAAAATTATCGAGCGGTTAAAAAAGGAGTGAGGGCATACAGGGGTAACTATCACACATTCAAGATTATGGGAAATTATAGGTCCGCCTGCGGAAAGAGAGTAGGCTGTTGAACCTGCCGGGGTTGCTACCACAAGACCGTCCGCTCTGTATTTTACAAAATCACCGTGAGAGTTTTCAGCCGTAAAATCCGCTATACCCAAAAATTCATTGTGGGAAACAACAACGTCGTTTACAGCAAAGCGCTCTGACTGGTGCGTACAGCCGCCGTTGTTACTTTCAACCGACAAAAGCATCTTTTCTTCTATTCTGTATTCACCGGTTACAAGTCCATCGAGAACATCAATATTATCGGGCTCAACCTCGCTTAAGTATCCTACCTTTCCGAGATTTATTCCGAGAAGAGGTATATCGTATTCGATAGCAAAGCGAGATGCCTCGATAACCGAACCGTCGCCGCCAACCACCATTATAAGATCTGCATCATAAGGAAAATCCTCGTAAATAACAACCTTTGAGGGAAGCAAACCCGAAAAAGAAGCATCGGCATAAACCGAAAAACCGAGTGCTATAAGCTTATCGGCAAGCTTGGAGCTTATGTACAAGTTTCTGTCCTTGCTTGGATTGGGTATTACGACTACGTTTTTCATAATCAAACCTCTTTTCTGAAATGTGCAAGAAATTCTATATTTCCGTCCTTGCCGGTGATGGGGGATTTTATAGCTCCCAAGAAGCAAAATCCGCACCTTTCGGCAAACTCTATAACCTCGGCTACAGCCCTGTTTCTAAGCTTTTCGTCTTTTACTATTCCGCCTTTTCCTATTCCCTCGCGCCCGACCTCAAACTGGGGCTTTATAAGGCAAACGTAGTCGCCGCCGGGAGCAAGGCACTCGTAAACGCGGGGTATTATCAGCTTTGCGGAGATGAATGACACGTCCATAACCGCTATTTCGGGAACAAACGGCAAATCCGAGGGCTGCATAAAACGGGCATTGAACTTTTCTATTGACACAACGCGCTCGTCGTTACGCAAAAAATCTGCGAGCTGACCGATGCCCGAATCCACTGCCACAACACGTAGCGCTCCGCGCTTTAAAAGGCAATCGGTAAATCCGCCGCTCGATGCTCCGACGTCAAGTGCGAGCTTGCCGGTTGGGCGGACGTTAAAAGCATCAAGTGCCGCCTCGAGCTTAAGCCCGCCGCGGCTGGCGTACTTTTTCATATCCGTATCTATACTGATACTGTCGTTTTCACATACGTCGAACGCAGGCTTGCTTACAGCTTTTCCGTTTACGATAACGGCACCGCCGCAAATAAGAGCCTTCGCTTCGCTTCTTGTCGACGCAAGTCCGTTTTCACTCAAAAATACGTCAAGTCGCATCGCTAATCTCAAACGGTATATCGGTTACCGAGCCGTCTGCGGCTTCGGTCAAAAGTCTTATTCTCTGCTCTGCCGACTCGAGCTTTTCGTTACATAGGCGCACAAGCCCCATAGCCTTCTCGAATGCGGCTATCGACTCATCAAGAGAGAGCGTTCCGCACTCCAATTTTTTCACTATATCCTCAAGCTCAAGAATTGAGCTTTCAAAATCGTTATTTTTCATAATTAACCTCACTTACTGTTGCAAGAGCCTCGCCATCGGCAAAGCGAAGCGAAATATCTGCGTTTTTCTTAAGCTCTCTGGCGCTTTTTACAACGACACCCTCAGTATGCACGACGGAATATCCTCTTGAAAGCACCGAAAGCGGACTTAAGGCGTTGAGCTTTCCCGCAAGCACTGAAAAGGCGGATTTTTGTCTTTCAACTGCACGTACAGTCAAATCAACGGCTTTCTTATAAAGCTCCGAAAGTGTGTTTTTGGCACCGTCAAGTATAGCCTCGGGAGATTTGAGCACTGTACTGTCAATTACTTTGGATAGCCTGTCGCGCTTTCTTTCGAGGGACACGGTCAAGGCAGACGAAGCCCTGTCGAGCATACCGTCAAGCTGAAGCGCGAGAGTACGCGAGTCGGGCACGG
>JAEIGA010016454.1_pt1 | contig 11256 bp, 5 predicted proteins | sample 9270691 | NCBI WGS metagenome assembly JAEIGA01 (sample SAMN17057246, study PRJNA624740) | gut metagenome | biome: biome; isolation source: fecal sample | host: Bos grunniens | place: China: Xizang | collected 2019
CAGGTATGAAAGTAAAAGAACATATTGAATGGTATCTGTTAATGTTAAAATCCTGTAGGTTAGGCTCTGTGTGTTTGCTTTTTTCGATAATTATGTGTAACTTTGCGGCTTGGAATTTTGACGCATCGCGCGGCGCGCGTAATGTGATAGGATTTTTTGCTTAAAAGGCTGGAAAATAAAACTTTACAAATACATAATGAGAAAAAGACTATTGATGGCTGTCTTCGGACTAATGGTGACCTTCGGTACGATGCTCGCACAGAGCTTTACCGTGAAGGGAACAGTTATCTCCAAAGAGGATGGCGAACCGCTGATTGGTGTGGCTATCCGCCAATTGGAAAATCTAAACAACGGAACGGTTACAGATTTTGACGGCAACTACGCTATTGAGGTCTCAGGTAAGGAGGCTACATTGAGCTTTACCTACCTTGGCATGCAGGAGCAGCAACACAAGGTGACTGCCAAGACTGCAAAACTTGACATCGAGATGCTCTCTGATGCACAGATGATGGAGGAGGTCGTAGTAGTAGCCTACGGTACGAGAAAGAAGGGAACAATCGCTGGTTCGGTGGCAACGGTGAAGGCCGATAAGATTGCCGAGGTACCTGCGGCAGGTTTTGACCAAGCGCTGCAAGGACAGAGCCCGGGCTTGATGGTGCTCTCTAACTCGGGTGAGCCCTCAAAGGCAGCGACTTTCCAGATTCGTGGTACAAACTCTATTAACTCAGGTACAGCACCGCTCTTCATTCTTGATGGTGTGCCCATCTCAAGTGCAGACTTCAACACCATCAGCCCGAACGACATCGAGTCGGTATCGGTGCTCAAGGACGCGTCGTCTACCTCCATTTACGGTGCTCGTGCGGCCAATGGCGTGGTGGTGATTACGACCAAGCGTGGTACGCAGATGGAGAAACCCAAGGTGACGTTGCGCGCACAAGGCGGATTCTCGCAGTTGGCTAGCTCGAAGGAGTGGATGCTGATGAATACCGAGGAGCGCATCCAGTTTGAGAAGGAGTTGGGGCTTGATGCAGGGCAAGACTATGATTTCTTGCGTCAAACCGATATCAACTGGCAAGAGGCCATCTTTAACAACCGTGCGATGTTGCAGAACTATGACTTCTCGGTGAGCCGCGCTACGGAACGCATGAACTACTTTGTATCGGGTAACTTCTACGATCAAGATGGTATTGCTATGGGCTCTACCTTCCGCCGCTACTCGTTACGCAGCAATGCTGACGTGAAGACGGGCGAATGGCTCAAGATGGGTACCAATACGATGCTGACCTATGAGGAGGTGCAGCAGGCAGAAGAGGGACAGTATACACTCTATACCCCCATCTCGGCAAGCCGCTTCATGCTCCCCTATTGGAATCCCTACAAGAAGGATGGAAGCATTGCCTCGTCAAAGGACGGCTCATGGGCCGGTACCACACAGAACCCCATCGAGTGGATGGAAACCAATCCGCAGGAGATGAAGAAATACAAGATGTTGAGCACCATATATGCTGAGGTTACTCCGATGAAGAATCTCACCTTGCGCTCACAACTCGGTGTGGACTTCTCGCTCTCGACAACCGATGTGAAGTCAATGCCCAGCTTCCCTGGCAACAATGGTATCGGTACTGCGGGTAATGCCATGAGCGATGCGCTGCAGCTCACGGCCACTAACACGGCAAACTATAAGTTTAAGCTCGACCATGTGCACGACTTTAACTTCATGCTCGGTCAGGAGGGTGTGAACTATCGCTCCGAGAGCTTCCAGGTGGTGACACGCGGGCAGAACAATGACTACCTCACTAACCTCTCTACTGGTACGATGGCTACCTCGTGGGGTAAGAGCTACTCGAGCTATAGCTACCTCTCATTCTTCGGACGTGGTGAGTACAACTACATGGACAAGTATTATGCCGACTTCTCGTTGCGTACCGATGCCTCTTCGCGTTTTGGTAAGAACGGCCGCTGGGCCAGCTTTTGGTCGGTGGGCTTGATGTGGAATGCGCTGAAGGAGAAGTTTATTCGTCCCTATACTTGGTTGACCACAGCCCAGGTGGCGCTCAGCACTGGTACATCGGGTAACTCATCTATCCCCAACTACGACCACTTGGAACTTGTAGGCGGCGGCTATATATATAATGGTGAGTCGGGTATCGCTCCATCGAGTGAAGGTAACCCCAACCTCAGTTGGGAGCAGCTGTGGAGTAGCAACCTTGCGTTGCACCTTGGCTTCTGGCATCGTCTCAATGTCGATGTGGAACTCTACAACAAGAAGACTACCGATATGTTGATGCTTGTGCCCCAATCGTATGCCAACAATGGCTTTGGCCAGCGTTGGGACAATGTGGGTGCCATGGTGAACCGTGGTGTCGAGATGGCTGTCAACTATGATGTAATCCGTACCGAGAAGTTCGTGTGGAATATCAACGGAAATGCTTCATACAACCACAACGAGATTACCGAACTCTACAATGGACTGGACGAGTATGAGATGTCGGGCACATCGACCAAACTGAAGGTAGGTCACCCTGTAGGTGAATTCTTTATCAACCGCTATGCCGGTGTGAATCCTGCCAATGGTGATGCACTTTGGTACGACATAGATGGTAATATCACTACCGAGTTCCGTGAGTCGGACAAGGTGCTCGTGGGTAAGACCTATATGGCTCCGTGGCAAGGTGGTTTCGGTACCTCTGTGACTTGGAGAGGATTCGGCGTGAGCACGCAGTTTGCTTGGGTGGCCGATCGCTGGATGTTTAATAACGACCGCTTCTTTGAGGAAAGTAATGGTCTCTATACCGTATACAACCAGTCGAAGCGTCTCCTCTACGATCGTTGGAAGAATCCCGGTGATATCACCGACATTCCCCGTTATGGTGTGACACCGCAGATGGACTCACGTTTCCTTGAGGATGCCTCGTTCTTGCGTATGAAGAACTTGATGTTTAGTTACACCTTCCAGCCTAAGACTTTGGCCAAGATGAAGGGCATCGGTGGCGCACGCCTCTATGTGCAGGGCACGAACCTCTTTACCTTTACCAAGTTCAGCGGTATCGACCCCGAGTCGACCAGTAATGTATATGCGGCACAATACCCCATGTCGCGCCAGTTCTCGCTCGGTATGGAGTTAACATTCTAAAGCCTACGAATTATGAAGAAACTCAAATCATATCTACTTATCGCATGCTGTGCGTGTGTGATGACATCTTGCCTCGACAAGTATCCGCAAGATGAAATCCCCGCAGCAAATGCTATCGAAAGTATCGATGATGCAGATCAAGCTGTTATCGGTATTTACAATGCTTGGATGAGTGGCGCGCTCTATAGCGGCTACCTGACCTTGCTCCCCGACTTGCAGACCGACCTCGTCTATGCAGTCAATGGTTACACCAACACTTATGGTGATATTTGGCGTTGGAAGGATATCCTTGCTACGAACTCACAGATTACCTCCGTATATGGAGCACTCTACAATGTCATTGGCCGATGCAACTTCTTGCTCGACAATGTAGACAAGGTGCGTGAGAGTATCCATGATGATGAGGGCTTTGACCGTTTGGAGCAATACCGCGGTGAGGCTCACTTTGCTCGTGCATTGGCCTACTCTGAACTCATCAAACTCTTCTGCGAGGCTTACGATAGCGACGAGATTGCCGAGGAGGCGCACGGTGTAGTGTTGCGCACGAAGTATTATAGCGACGAACCTTTGGTGCGTGCTTCACTCAAGGATTCTTATGCCTTTGTGATCAAAGACCTAGAGGAGGCCGAGGATTGCTTGCAACTTACCAAGGAGGAGGAGAACGATGCAACACTAACTTTCTATGGCAGTCCCTACTTTAGTATATACACGGTATACGCGTTGCGTGCGCGCGTGGCTCTCTATATGAAGGATTATGAGAATGCGATTAAGTACTCTACTTTGCTCATCGAGAGTGGTCAGTTCTTGTTGTCAAGTGCAAGTTCTGTTTATACTACCATGCCCGATATTTTGACCTATACAAATAAGGAGGTTAGTTACTACGAATATATGTGGCGTTATAACCTCTCTACCGAGACTATTTGGGAGGTTGGCTTTACCACCACTTCGTATGGTGGCGCATTGGGCTCTATCTTCTTCAATTGGGATTTTGCTTCGTATAAACCCGACTATGTGCCGGCGCAGTGGGTGCTTGAGCTCTATGCAAGCAACGACTTGCGCTATGGCGCCACTTTTGCTACGGTGACTACAGGACATAGCCACGGACTCACTTGGCCTTTGCTCTCAAAGTATTGGGGAAATCAAGAGTTGTTTGACGCAGCGAAGCTGCTTCATGTGAGCGAACCACAGGTGTTCCGTCTGTCGGAGCAATATCTTATCCGCGCTGAGGCGTACGCACAACAAAAGAACTATTCAAAAGCTTCGAAGGATATTGCCGATTTGCGCGCAGCTCGCTATAGTTCTGGCGCATCTGCCTCGCTCACTGCAGATAACGCAATGGAGGTGATTGAGGAAGAGCGTGTGAAGGAACTCTATATGGAGGGTTTCCGTCTGCAAGACCTTAAGCGTTGGCATAAGGGTTTCGAACGCACGCCACAGGAGCAGTCGCTCGCCAATGGTAGTAGCCTCAAGGTAGAGGCCGATGACCCCATGTTTGTATGGCCTATACCTCAGCATGAGTTGGAGTCGCCGGGTGCCAATATCTTACCGAATAAAAGTAATAAGTAATAGGAGGAAGAACGAATGAATAAGAATATATTGCTCGGAACATTCATGTCGCTTGTAATGCTCGTTGGCTTTACAGGTTGTCAAGAGGAGCGCACTGTGTATAGCGGTAAGCAGTATGTTATGTTTGCTGATACCCTCTCGGTATTGGGTGTAGAGAATGATACGGCCTATTTTGATGTCTATATCTCTGGCACCAAAGCGATGGAACAGGACCTGACCTTCGCAGTGGAGGTCCTCGAGGAGGAGAGTAGCGCAATCGAAGGTCTACATTACACCATCGAGTCGAATACTGTAACCATCAAGGCTGGACAGGTGGCGACTAGCGTTCGTATCCGTGGTTTTCACAAGAATTTGACCATTGAGGAGGTGCCTGAAATCAAACTCCGCTTGATTTCGCCCGAAGAAACCCATTGGGACCTCTATGAGGACAAGGGCTTGGAAACTAAGGTGATGTTGCAGAAGATAACTCCCTTCGATATCAATGACTTCACGGGGTATGCTTGGATTACCTCTACCTATCTTTACAATTATGTGGGAGATTATAACCGCTTGATCAAGACAGAGGTAGATCCGGAAGAGGAAAATACCATCATCATGCGTGACTTCTATTACGATGGTTACGATGTGAAGTTGCGTTTTACTACGGACGATCCGCTCAATCCGCTCGTTGAGATGGATGACCAACCTTTGGTGACCACGGGTGAGGCTTTCGGTACTAAATACGGTGATGGTATGCTTCATCTCTACCAGCCCAGCAACTATGTCAGTTACTATAGCTCGGCCGAGAAGTTTGTTTACCAATATATTACTCTTTGGGTGCCTGGTATGGCCGCTGGAACCAATACTGTGGGTACTTTTGTCCACGTCATCAAGTGGATTAGCGACGATGAGGCTCGCGTAAAACAGAATCAGGGATACTAATAAGGATATAAGACTATGAAGATAAGAAAAAATAAGACTAATATCTTGCTTTCGTGCTTGGTGGCATTGGCTGCTTGGTGTTTCACGGCTTGTGATGACACCATGGGAGGAGTGACAACGCCCACATTGGTGTTCCCCGCTGATACCACGTTCTATGCTGAGCCAGGGGATACCGTTCTCGTACCTTTCAAGGCAGTTTGTAAATGGAATATCAAGTCAGATAAGGGCTGGTGCCGAATTGATGGCGAGAAGATGGGCGAAGGCGGAAAGGCCGGTGAGTACACCTTGGCATTCGTAGTTGGTGACGAGGGTGATTTGTTTGTCGACAACGTAGCTACCATCACACTCTACATGGAGGGACAAAGTCGTGATTTTGCTTTCATTGTACGCAGTGCTTCAAAAAAGTATACAGTGAATGTGTCTTGTGCAGAGGATGTCTTTACTGCGGATAGCACTATCGTTTTTGGTACCTCAGGTAAGGTGGTGCTTGATGTGGCTCCTAACTTCAATATCGATAAATTGAACTATGAGTACCCCGAATGGATTGAGTTGAATCGTGTGGGCAAGGTTCTTACATTGAATGTAAAGGAAGATTCATTGAAGTATGCTATTGACAATGTTGGCGACTCGTTACGCCTGTTCAAGGACAGTACATACAACCGTTGTTTCCATGTGGAATATGTGGGTATGGACCCCAGAGAGATATTCATAAAGTCTCAGTTGGAAGAACCTCTGATTGTGTCTCGTGATGCAAAGCGCGCACATATTGGAGATACAAAGTCTCAAATGCCTGTGTCGTTTTCCGTTACGGCTTTCAACGATGAGTACGAGATTATCGCTCTAAATAGCGTTAAGAATGTAGGAGATAGCATTCTGGTGGACTCTGCTAGATGGTTCGTGATTGATGATGATCATTGCGGAAAGATAGCGCTTTCTGTGACTCAGGAGAATAATGGTAAGGACCGTACTGCAGATATCTTTGCTCTTCCTCAACCGATTGCTGACGAGTTGAATGCTGCGGGAGAAGAAAGTGTTATAGACTTCTTTTATGACAGCACGGAAGGCTTGGCAGGAATCAAGGAGGAGGCTAAGAAGTATTTCCTGGCTCAAGTGATACAAGATGGAGAGTATGATATCACCATCACTCCCGGAGCACAATGGGGCTTGAAGGTTGCGGTAGATGGTAGAACCTATATGACTCCTACCTCGACCAGTGCCGGAGTATCTCTTGATGCACCTGTAACGGCAACAATTGAGACCTACCGTGGCTATCATCTGTTACATGTTAGCTACGACAGTGAGGCGGGTTGTGCCATCATCCCCGAAGACAATAGTTGGCTTGACGTTGTTGACGATGGACAGGGCAATGTTGAAGTTAGATTTGCTCGAAATACGGGTAATATGCGTACGGCTTATCTTTTGGCTTTGCCTATTGCGTTGTACGAGAATACCGAAGACCTTGCAGCGGAGTTGTTCGAAGTGTCAGAGGAATCGGGTACGGGAGTTTTGGAACTTAAGATGGATGCCGAGCTGTATGTAGTGGCTCAGTTTATCCAAGATGCGGACGAGGAAAGCTCAATGAAGGTTATTGATGCTAGAAAAGGCTGGAAATACCTCACCGTTGTGAATGAAACCGACTCGAAGTGGCTTGATATGGCTGCAGGTAAGGGGATAGGTCCGAGAAAGGTCTTTAGAGCAGACTTGGAGAGTGGCTCTTCGTTCCTCCTCAATCCCTTGCTCGATGGAGAGGTGTGGAACCCTGGTGATAGTGAGCGCAATGACCGAGTAGAGGTGTATGGAGAGAGTGGTACGAAGTACGAACAAGGTGTTCACTTCTCGGCTGAACCCACCATGATGGAGGAAGAAGAGGGTGAGTACATGCTTGTACAGTTCAAGGCTTTCTACGAAATTGAGGAAGAGTATTATATCGTCTATTTCGTTACTGGTGGTAATACTTACCTGAAAGCTCTGGTGGTGTGGAACTATTGGGAATAAACAGAACTAATAAACTGATATTTAAGATCTATGAGATATACATTATTCAGTAAGACCGCTGTAGCCTTGGTGGTTGCCGTATGTACATTGGTGACCTTTACGGGCTGTACGGAAAAGGAGGAAGAACTGAAAGCTGCATATGGTTACGTGCAGTTTAGACTCTTCAAGAATGATACCGCTCCCAAGCAGGAGGCTACTCGTGCAGGAGAGGATGGAGCACTGGAGTATCTGTCTGAGGCTTGCAAAGTGGGCGTGACGTTGGAGCGTCCCGATGGTTCTGTGATAGAACAGACGCTTGTGATTCGCTCCTACAGCGCAGAGAATGCGGCCTATGGTGTTCGCAGTGACAAACTACAGTTGCTGGAAGGTGATTATAAGGTTGTTAACTATTGTCTGTATGGCAAGTTGGACGAATTGATTGCTTCGGTGGATTTGTCTTCTTCATTTACAATTATTGCTAATGGACTTGTTTATCACGATTTCTCGGTAGATGTAACGCCCCGTGGTAAGGCTTCGTTCCGTTTGGTGAAGCCCGAGAGCTTCTTGCAACCTCAAACTCGTGCGGGCAAGGAGGGAGCCTATCCGTTCAGTGACATCAAGGCGGTTAGCTTTACTTTGCAGTCAGACTCTTACGAGAATGTCGAGATCAAGAATGTTCCTGTAAGTCTTGAAGAGGGATTCCAAAATGGCTCTGTGGATGGTTCAAACTTTAATGCCCAGACCACTTCGTTCGTTGTGGATACCGTGGTATGGATTAAGGCAGGTAACTATAAGGTAGTGAGCTACACCACTTATTCGGATAAGAAAGCGAAAAGGGAATTGGAAACAGCAATTGTGAAGGATGCTGCTCCGTTTACCATACGCGACAATGAGCATAACGACTCGGTGGAGATTACCATTCAGTTGAACGAAACAGCCGAATATATCAAGGATTACCGTGCATTGAAAGAGATTTGGGAAGCCCTTGATGGCCCCAATTGGAGTTACTATGGCGAGGCCGAGGTCCCTGGATGTAACTGGGATTTCAATAAAGATCTTGACTTATGGGGCAAGCAGCCGGGTGTGGGCATTGGTGCTGATGGACGTGTCGTGACTCTGTCGCTGGCAGGTATGGGTGCCAAGGGTTTTGTACCCGATGCTATCGGTCAGCTGACCGAGTTGGAGGTGCTCTCTTTGGGAACGCACGACGAGCTCTTGGGAGGACACCTCTTCGAAGAGGCTGGAGAGAATATGACTTTCGAACAGAAGCAGGCTATCCGTATGGATTATCATGATAAGTTCTTGGCTCGCGATGTACGTGAAAGACTGTCCGACATCCTGCAAGAGCAAGTCAACCGCGATGGTAAGCAGCCTGCTATCCGTCCTAACGGCCGTATCAATCTGAAGGATGTACAGTTTGGTAAGAAGACCAACCAAATCAAGGGTATCTCACGTGCGATGAAGCGCCTCACCAAATTGCAGCAGTTCTATATCGCCAACTCACCCATTACCGTTGATAGCTTCTTTGTGGATGTGAAGGAGGATTCGCCCTTCTACGATGAGCAAGAGGAGTGGAGTTGGAGTGACTTGGAGTCGCTTCTTGATGTAGAGATTTACAATTGTGCCGAGTTGACCAGACTTCCCATGGAGATGTTCGATGAGGATGGTTTGCCCGAATTGCAGTCGCTCAATATTGCTTGTAACAGCGGAATCAGCGCAGAGCAACTCAAGGAGGACTGGATTGGCATCATCGAAGGTAATAGTGGTGACCGTTTGCAGTTGCTCTACATGGGCTACAACAATTTGAAGGAGTTCCCCGAGCATAAGTATTTGAGCAAGATGGTCAAGTTGGCACTGCTCGACTGTACGAACAACAAGATCGAGACCCTCCATCCCTTCGGTAAGAATGTGAATCTTACCAAGTTCTATCTCGATAACAACAAGATTCGCCGAATCCCTGGCTATGAAGAGGCTGATGGCTACAAGTATTTCTTTGGCTATTACGATGTAGAGCTCTTCTCATGCACAAACAACTTGTTGGATTCAGTGCCCGATGTGTTCAATGCCAAGTCTGTCAACATCATGGCATCGGTAGACTTCTCCTATAATAATATCGTAGGTTTTGAGAATGATTCGCTGCATCATGGTATCAATGCCGTATCCGTTTCGCTCTCTTATAATAAGTTGGAGACCATGCCTGCCGTGCTCTTCAAGACTGGTTCGCCTATGACTACACTTGTGCTTTCAGGCAATGGTATGAAGAGTATTCCCGAAGGCTCGATGTCGGGTAAGTATTCGTACTATTTGCAGACTCTCGACTTAAGTTATAATAAGTTGACCGATTTGCCCAAGGATTTATGGTCGAACAATATCCCCTACCTCTATGGTATCGACTTGAGTTACAACTGCTTTAAGGAATTCCCTTACGAACCGCTCGATGGTGCTTATCTCACCACTTTTGGTCTTCGTCATCAGCGCGACGAACAGGGTAACCGCACACTTTCTACATGGCCTACGGGTCTCTACACTTGTCCTAGCCTTATGGCTTTCTATGTAGGCTCTAACGACTTGCGTAAGGTTGAGGATACGATCTCGCCCTATCTCCGCTATTTTGAGATTAAGGATAACCCCAATATCTCTATTGACCTTACGGATGTGTGCGACTACTATCGCCTGGGCTATAACCTCCTTATCTATGATAAGACACAGGATATCCGTGGATGCGATTATTTGCTTGACTAAACAAAACAGATGAATATGAAAAAGATAACGATATTATTTGCCCTTGCAGCAGTGCTCTTTGCCTCTTGCGACGAGAAGGGCATCAATGCTCCCGGTTTTTCAATAGATAAACTGGAGGAGGGTATCTTTGCCGCTCCCGAGGGAGGAACCGAGTATCTTCAGGTGACCTCTACGGTGGAGTGGGTGGCTAGTGCCAACCAACCTTGGTTGAGCGTCTCGCCTGCCAATGGTTTTGGTAACACCAAGTGTAGTGTTCTTGTGGATTCGACATTGGAGAATGGTGTGCGTGAAGCCATATTGGCCTTTGAAACAATTGAGGGCGAACGATATGAGGTAACTGTAGAGCAGGGAGGTTTTGGTAAGTTTATCAGCCTCAAAGACTCTGTAAAGACCATTAAGTCGGCCACCAATAATGTTGCAGACCGCTATTTTGAGGTGGAGGTAAGCACCAATGTGGACTTTAAGATCAATGTCGTAGATAGCCTTGGCCAATCTATCCAATGGGTTACCCCCAAGCAAACTGAGGTTACTCCTAACTTTGACCGTCCTTCGCGTCCCCGCTCTACAAAGGTGCGATTCGATTGGAAGATTAACTCTGATACGACTGAGCGTGTTGCTATCATCAATTTCTTGCCCCTTAACGAAGAGGATAAATTGGAGAAGTCTGCCCTCCTCACACTGACACAGGATGCTGCTCCCATCATCACCGACGACCGTGCTGGCGACTCATTGGCTGTAGTTACCATTATCAACCGCTTGCAGTTGTTGAGCCCCTGGAATACGAGCGAGAACATGCAGTACTGGAACAATGTAACCCTTTGGGAGGGTACAGACAAGGAAATCGTTCGTGGCGAAGTGCCTCGTGAGGCTATCGGCCGTGTGCGCAAGGCTAGTTTCATGATGAGTAATACCAAGGAGAG
>JAEIGA010016455.1_pt1 | contig 11256 bp, 4 predicted proteins | sample 9270691 | NCBI WGS metagenome assembly JAEIGA01 (sample SAMN17057246, study PRJNA624740) | gut metagenome | biome: biome; isolation source: fecal sample | host: Bos grunniens | place: China: Xizang | collected 2019
CCACACGAAGCCATCACCGACAACGACAATGCGACGGGTGAGATGGGAACTTACGAAGAATATACCCCCGAAGACTTCAGTTGGCAAACAGCCCCCGAGTCTGCATTTGCCTATCCCGGTAAAACACTGAACGACACCGTTCTGCCCTTTCGACTCGGCTCTGCCCGAATGATCAGCACCACGCACCGACGCAACCGTTTGGCCACAGCCACTTGGACTCCGGACATTCCCAAAAGCGGACGCTATGCCGTTTACGTGAGCTACGTCTCCCGTCCCAACAGCGTGAATGATGCTCGCTACACAGTGTATCACAAAGGCGGCCGAACGCAATTGAGCGTCAACCAACAGATGGGCGGCGGCACGTGGGTGTATCTCGGCACTTACGAATTTGATGCCGGAAGCAGGAAAAACGGACGAGTGGTGCTGAGCAACCGCAGCGATTATCGGGGTGTGGTAACAGCCGACGCTGTACGCTTCGGCGGCGGCATGGCACAAAGTCCGCGTGGCACAGCCGGCACAAGCGGTTTGCCGCGAACGTTCGAGGCTGCCCGATATTACACACAATGGGCAGGTCTGCCCGACACTCTGTTTTCTTCATCCGGCGGAAAGAACGATTATGGCGACGACATACGCTGTCGCTCGTACCTGCTGAATTATCTGGCAGGCGGCAGCGTTTACCTGCCCGGGCAGACCGGTTTGAGCGTACCCATCGAGGCTTGTGTGGCCATCCACAGCGATGCCGGCATCCGCAAGGACGGAAGCGTTTATGGCACATTGGGCATCTGCACCACCACCGACGGTTCCGGCAACCGACACTATGTTTCCGGCCTCTCAAGGAAAGCATCTTCAGACTTGGCTAACATCCTATTAACCAACGTTACGAAAGACCTCACATCAAGTTTTGATGTAAGTTGGACGCGCCGCGAAGTTTGGGATCGGAACTACGGAGAAACACGCATGCCGGGCGTACCATCGGCCATACTGGAAATGCTCTCGCATCAGCACTACACCGATATGAAATACGGCCACGACCCGAACTTCAAGTTCGTCATGGCACGTTCCATCTACAAATCATTGTTGCGCTTCGTCAATCATGAACATGGCATCAAGCATTATGCTGTGCAACCGCTGCCCGTTCATGCTTTTGCTGCCCTGCTGACCCGAAATGGTCAGGCTGTTCGACTGACATGGCAACCCACTGTCGACAGTCTCGAAAGCAGTGCCGCTCCCACCGGATATGTTGTATATCACCGACAGGGCGATGGTGGTTTTGACAACGGCACAGTGGTTGAAAACAAAACCGACATCACACTGGCCATCACCCCGGGTGTGCGCCACGACTTCAAAGTTACGGCCATCAATCAAGGCGGCGAAAGTTTTCCCTCACCCATCCTGAGCGTATATTGTGCTCCCGGAGAACCCAAGGGAGAAGTGTTGGTGGTTGATGGCTTCGAGCGACTCAGCGGTCCGGCACGTATTGAGACAGCCGACAGCCTGGGCTTTGATTTGGACAGCGACATCGGCGTAGCCTATATGAACACCCGATGCTGGGTCGGCCGACAAATCGGTTTCTCTCCGCAACAAGCAGGACGCGAAGGCGTGGGCAGTTTGGGATATTGCGGCGACGAACTGACCGGAAAGACCATAGCAGGAAACACATTTGATGGAGCAGTTGTTCACGGCGAAGCCATCATTGCTGCCACAGGCTATTCTTATTCATCATGCACCAAGCAAGCCTTGACAAAAGGGGATATCGGCATGACTGGATACTGCGCTGTGGATTATGTGGCGGGACTGGAGCGCGACGCACCGCACAACCTTTTGCCCTACAAGAGTTTCAGCCCACGCATACAGCAACTTCTCACTCAATATCTGCAAGGCGGAGGACGCCTCATGGTCAGCGGTGCTTATATCGGCTCAGACATGACATCGCCCACCGACTCGACATTCACAGCCAATGTGTTGAAATATCGCTCTGCAGGGACTGCTGCCACCGAAAGCGACACCCTGCAAGGACTGAACCGAACATTCAGCATTTATCGCACTCCTTGCGAAGAGCATTATGCCGCCCAACACCCCGATATAATCGTTCCCACAGACGAATCAGCCTTTTCGGCTTTTGCTTATGCAGACGGTATGAGTGCCGGCACCGCTTATCGTGGAGAGCAATACCGAGTGTTGGCTATGGGCTTCCCCTTTGAATGTATCCGCAACATTACGATGCGCAACGAAGCCATGGAAGCCATCCTGCGATTCCTTTGTGAATAAAACGGAAGACCGAAAAGAGAAGACGAAATTGTCCGGCCAAAGATATGAGATCATCTTTCGAATTTCTGCCTACCATGTTCATCTTTGGCAGAAGTCCAAGATAAGCTGCGGCTCGGCAAGAAAAGAAAAACAAGTTTTCCTTTTGTCTTGCTCTCGCCTTGCACACTTTGGCTCACGCCCAAGATAGGCTGCGGCTCGGCAAGAAAAAGAAAAACAAGTTTTCCTTTTGTCTTGCTCTCGCCTTGCACTATCTTTGTCCTCGCAATGAAAAGAATCAGAATAACCTTTGGAATTATCGCCGTATTGTTGTGTTCGATTAACACTTCGGCACAAAACATATTAACCCCTCAGAATGAGAGACAAGTCTCTTGGGCAGATAATGACTCTACGGAGAAAGAAGATGTGCCCACGGGTTTCTACATGTGGAACATCGATGAGCGTTTTGGAGATATCCGTCCCACTACACCCGATACACTGCTGCATGGTTTTCAAAACAGCAATTTCACTGAAGGAAGCACTTTCAGATATAACACCCTTGGCAACTTAGGTTCGCCACGTCAGAGCCGCATCTTTTATGACCGATGGGAACAAGGTGGAGGCAACCAATTCATTTTTGAACGTCCCTACGATTTTTTCATCAAACAACCCTCAGGACTTGTGTTCACAAACACGAAATCGCCCATCACCAACATCACATATCAAAAGTGCGGAAACAAAACCAATGGTGAGGACCGCATCAATGCACTCTTTGCCGTAAATGCCGGAAAAAAACTCGGCATGGGTTTCCGATTGGATTATCTTTATGGTCGTGGCTATTACCCCAACCAAAGCACATCACAATTTGGTGGAACTGTGTTCGGTTCGTATCTCGGTGAGCGCTACAAAATGCATATCGCCTATTCGGCCAATCACTTAAAGACAGCCGAAAACGGCGGACTGGAGAGCGATCTCTACATCACCGACCCTCAAAGTTTTCCGGAGAAATATGGCACAGCCGATATGCCGACGCGCCTAAGCAAAACCTGGAACAGGCTGAACGTGAACTATCTCTATCTCACCCACCGATACGACGTTGGCTTTCTTCGCTACACCGACAGCGAAGGAAATGTGGTGAAACGAGAAAGCAAAAACAAGTTGAACCTGCCCGGAGTGGAGATGAATGCAGACAGTACCACGGCCCAAACGGATAGCATCGCCACTGACACGCTCGTTCTGAAATCCACATTTGTGCCGGTGGCAGGATTTCTGCACACATTGCATGTGGATCACAACAACCGCCGACTGGTAAGTAATGCCTTGCTTGATAATTATTACGCCGACTATTATCTGCCCGGAGACTCGGCCAATGATTTCACCAAAAACATTTACGTGACCAACACGTTGGCCTTTGAACTGCGCGAAGGATTCAACCGCTGGGTGAAATCCGGAATGAGACTTTTCGCGCGGCATGAGTTCAATCGTTTCACCCTACCTGACGAAAGCAAAAAGGCCACTACATATAACTATAATTACTTCACCATAGGTGCCCAACTGATGAAAGAACAAGGAAAGATATTCCACTATAATGTGCTGGGCGAGTTACGAACCACAGGCACCGACTGGAGAGAATTTAATGTGGAAGGAAATCTCAGTTTCAACATTCCGTTGCGTCGGGACTCACTGCAAATAAAAGCCGAAGGATATATTCGCAACGAGTCTCCCCTCTTCTATTACAACCATTATCACGGACGAAATGCATGGTGGGACAATGATTTCAAAAAAGTGATGCGCTCACGCATCGGAGGCACGCTGCGCTATCGAGACACTCGTCTGTGTGTATTCATGGAGACACTGCAAAACTATCTCTACTTTCAAGAACAACAGTCGCCCTATACATCATCAGCCGGAACACCATTGGCACATTTCGGTGTTACACCCCAACAACACAATAAGAACATTCAACTCCTTGGAGCCACATTGCGACAGGATTTCCACTGGGGAATTTTTAATTGGGAGAACGAGTTAACCTACCAAGCCACCTCCGACAAAGATGTGCTTCCCTTACCGGCTTTCAATGCCTACACAAACGTCTATTTAAGCTTCAAGGTGGCCAAAGTGCTTACCACGGAAATTGGTGCAGACATGCGCTATTTCACTCGTTACTATGCTCCGACCTATTCGCCCATCATCGGACAATTCTGTGTGCAAGATTCCGAAGAACGCGTAAAGATTGGCAATTATCCATTTATAAATGTATATGCCAATTTGCACCTGCGCAACTTCCGCTTCTACGTGATGGGCTCACACGTTAACCGTAGCAGTAAAGGAGGCAACTATTTCATCACGCCCCACTACCCTGCCAATGGATTGGTGATCCGTCTCGGACTTTCATGGAACTTCTATAATTAAGTTCCACTCCACCATATCACAATGACTGCACATTGAGTACTTTGCTGTCTCAATCGGCAACTTGCAAAACCCCAAAAGACTATGCACGACTTCATACACATACACGTTCACTCCCAATACTCCATCCTTGACGGACAGGCCTCCATCCCCAAACTCGTGGATAAAGCCTTGCGCGACGGAATGTGCGGCATGGCACTGACCGACCACGGAAATATGATGGGTATCAAGGAATTCTTCAACTATACCAATAAGATTAAAGGCAGTGCAAAGAAGGCTGTAAAAAAGTTGAATGAAAAACTGCAAGCCATCAACGACGGCAGTTATGAGCCGGACAAAGAAAAGGAAGCGAACAAAAGTATTGAAGATATTGCTGCCACCACTCGCAAAGAGTTGGCTGAACAGCAACGCATCGTAGATTTTAAGCCCATCTTCGGCTGCGAAATGTATGTAGCACGCCGTGGAAAACACTTGAAAGAGGGGCGACAAGACCAATCAGGCTGGCACCTCGTGGTACTTGCTAAGAACGAAAAAGGCTACCACAACCTGATTAAGCTCGTATCGCGAGCTTGGGTGGACGGATACTATATGCGTCCACGTACAGACCATGCTGATCTGGAAAAATATCATGAAGGACTTATCGTCAGCTCGGCCTGTTTGGGTGGCGAAGTCCCGAAGAAAATTTTGGCAGATGATATCGAAGCCGCCGAACAGACTATTCAATGGTTTAAGAACCTGTTTGGCGATGACTATTACCTTGAACTGCAACGCCACGGCGTGAAAGATCCTTCTCAACGTGCCAATCACGAAACTTTCGCATTGCAAGAGCGTTGCAATAAGGTGATTATTGAATTAGCCAAAAAGCACAGCGTAAAACTTATCTGCACAAACGACGTTCACTTCGTTGATGAAGAAAATGCCGAAGCGCACGACCGACTTATCTGCCTTTCGACTGGAAAAGACTTGAACGATCCCAACCGCATGCTTTACACCAAGCAGGAATGGTTCAAGACTAAAGCTGAGATGAATGAAATCTTTGCCGACGTTCCGGAAGCCCTTTCCAACACCTGCGAAATTGCGGATAAAGTGGAAACCTACAGCATTGATCATGGTCCCATCATGCCCAACTTCGATATACCCGAAGACTTCGGCACAGAAGAGACTTACCGACAACGTTTGAGCGAAGAAGATCTTTTTAATGAGTTTACACGTGACGAAAATGGCAATGTGGTACTATCAGAAGAGGATGCGCATGACAAGATAAAGAAGTTAGGAGGTTATGATAAGCTATACCGCATCAAGCTCGAGGCCGACTATTTGTCTAAACTCGCTTACGAAGGCGCTGAACGTAGATACGGAAATCCGCTAAGCGAAGAAGTGAAAGAGCGCATCAACTTTGAATTGCACATCATGAAGACTATGGGTTTCCCCGGATACTTTCTCATTGTGCAAGACTACATTAACATTGCCAGAAAGGAACTCGACGTATCCGTAGGTCCCGGCCGTGGTTCTGCAGCCGGCAGTGCCGTGGCCTACTGTTTGGGAATTACACAAATCGACCCCATCAAATACGACTTGCTGTTCGAGCGTTTCTTAAATCCCGACCGTATCTCACTACCCGATATTGATGTTGACTTCGACGATGACGGCCGTGGCCGAGTGCTCAATTGGGTGACTCAAAAGTACGGAGCAGAGAAAGTGGCCCACATCATTACTTACGGAACAATGGCCACCAAGATGGCACTCAAGGATGTGGCACGTGTTCAAAAACTCCCCTTGGACATCAGCAACAGACTCTGCAAACTCATTCCCGACAAACTGCCTGAAGGAAAAGACGGAAAGGTTCCCAAAATGAACCTTACCAATGCCATAGCCGCGATTCCCGAACTGCAAGCAGCCGAATCGAGTTCAGATCCTTTGCTTCACGACACCATCCGCTATGCAAAAATGCTGGAAGGAAATGTGCGTAACACCGGTGTTCATGCCTGCGGCACTATCATCTGTCGTGATGATATCTCCGATTGGGTGCCCATCTCAACTGCAGACGATAAAGCTACGGGAGAAAAACTGCGGTGTACCCAATATGAAGGAAGTGTGATTGAAGAAACCGGACTTATCAAGATGGACTTTCTGGGACTGAAGACCCTATCCATTATCCGTGAGGCCGTGGAAAACATCAGGCTTTCCTTGGGTATCGAACTTGATATTGACGAAATCAGCATTGAGGACGAAGCCACCTATCAGCTTTATTGTGATGGCAAAACCATTGGCACATTCCAATTCGAGTCTCCCGGAATGCAACGCTACCTGCGGGAGCTTCAGCCCTCAACGTTTGAGGATCTCATCGCCATGAATGCGCTATATCGCCCGGGACCGATGCAATACATTCCTCAATTCATTGCACGCAAACATGGCCACGAGGAAATTACATACGACCTTCCTTGCATGGAGAAATACCTCAAGGATACTTACGGCATCACTGTGTATCAAGAGCAAGTCATGTTGCTTTCGCGCGTCATTGCCAATTTCACTCGCGGAGAGAGCGATGCCTTGCGAAAAGCCATGGGTAAGAAACTCATCGACAAACTTAACCAAATGTACCCCAAGTTCATCAATGGAGGTACAGCCAATGGACATGACCCGAAAGTGCTGGAAAAAGTTTGGAACGACTGGCGTGCTTTTGCCTCATACGCTTTCAACAAGAGCCATGCCACCTGCTATTCCTGGGTGGCCTACCAAACAGCTTACCTCAAAGCCAATTTCCCTGCACAATACATGGCGGCAGACATGAGCCGCAACAAGAACAACATCACCGAAATTTCAAAACTCATGGACGAATGTCGCGCAATGGACATCCTGACTTTAGGACCTTGCGTCAACGAGAGTTTCAGAAAATTCGGTGTTAACCATGTGGGCAACATCCGTTTCGGATTGAGTGCCGTGAAGAACGTATCCGACACTGCCGTAGATGCAATTTTGGAAGAGCGCAATGCAAACGGTCCGTTCAAGAGCATCTACAACTTCATGGAACGCATCAATCTGACTGCTTGTAACAAAAAAAGCATAGAAAGCCTTGCCATGGCAGGAGCACTCGATTGTTTCACCGAAGTGAAGCGCGACCAATATGCTGCCACGAATGAAAAAGGAGAAACATTCCTTGATGTTCTCATGAAATACGGTACGCGTTTTCAGTTGGACAAACAATCATCCGTCAACACCCTGTTCGGAGATTTGGATTGTGTGGAAATAGTAAAGCCACAACCACCCACAGAATACGTACCTTGGACGGAACTTGAACGCCTTAACAAGGAGCGTGAGCTTATCGGCATCTATATTTCCGGTCATCCCTTGGACGAGTATGAAGTTATCATTAAATATGTTTGCAACGCCAGTATGCCGGCTGTAGGCGACCGAGACAATCTTCAGCCTCTGCTGGGACGTCCTCTCAATTTTGGCGGAATTGTAACCGGAATTCGTGTAGGACAGTCAAAAAACGGCAAAGCATACGGTATAGTAAAGATTGAAGATTACGACGGGCCCGGAGAAATCGCATTCTTTGGAGAAGACTGGGCCAAATGGAGCGGCTACATGCATGAAGGCAATTTTCTTTTCTTTACCGGAGCTGTACAACCGGGAAGATGGAATGCTGACGATTTGCGACTGTCCATTCAAAATGTGGAATTCTTGGCAGACATCAAAGACAAGAAAATCGAAAAAATCAGTATCGAATGCCCCATCGAAAATCTTGATGAATCATTCTGCTACGATCTCTGCGAAATCATAGAACACCACCCCGGAAATACATGTCTCAGTTTGCAAATTCTCGACACCGAGAGCGGCAGCACCATCAACCTTGATGCACATGGTCCCAAAGTCAATGTAAATAAAGAATTCATGAGTTTGGTGATGAACCATCCCAAGATGAGTGTTTACATCAACGAGAAGAAAATCAGCGAAGCCACAACAGAAAACATGAATGAGGAGGAGACGGAAAAGTTGAGCGAGAACGAAAACACATAAACAACTTTTCATAAAGAAATATCCCTGTTTGTAGAACCGAAAGAGCACCTATGACTTGCCTATTGCAATAATAGACGGCTCGGGAATTAAAACAAAAGCTTCGCAATTTGTTTTGTATTCCGCTCGCCTTGCACTATCTTTGCTTCGGAAACATCTTTCATAAGAAACCATACACACTAACAAAACACACAACGAAACATGGAAAAAATCGTAACAGACCAAAATTTTGAAGCTTGGGCAGCCGAAGGGCTACCCCTCGTGCTCGACTTCTCTGCTACATGGTGCGGCCCCTGCAAAAAGATTGCGCCCATCATCGAAGAGCTTGCCACCGAATATGCCGGCAAAGTGAACATCGGCAAATGCGATGTTGATGACAACGACGACCTCACCAGCAAATACGGCATCCGCAACGTGCCCACCGTTCTCTTTATCAAAAACGGAGAAGTGGTTGACAAGCACGTAGGAGCAGCCACTAAAAATGTCTTCGTTGAGAAAATCGAAGCACTGCTCGCTTAAAAATTGCACCACACACAAACAGCAATGCCGCCATCCCCATTCCCGATAAAGGGAAACCGGTGGCGGCATTTCTGTTCTTATTTCTGAAAAACATCAACCTAAACACATTTCACCCCATGGCATCATTTGAAGAAGAACTCCTGCAAGACGCAGCCGAAGACGCACGCATCGTTGAATACATCAAAACGCACCTTCCTTCAGAGTTACAGGAGAAAATTACAGAAGAAGAGCTCTACTATTTCCTCGACCTCATCGTAGACTACTATGCCGAGAGCGGTATTTTGGATGCCACTCCCGACAAAGACGGCTTCGTGGAAATCGACACCGAAGCCATTGCCAACCACCTGTCGGCCAAGGCTGCAAAAGAAGGTGTGGGCAAATTTTCTCCCGAAGACCTCCTCTTCGTTGTGCAAGCCGAACTCGATTACGGACTTGAGCAGGAAGAAAATTAAGAAGCACTCCTCCCATTCCCACAACGGGCAGACACTTGCCAAGAAGTGCTTCGCTGCACGTGAGCAGCCCAAAGGGCATGATAGAACCCACCGGCACATGACATAGGCATTAGGTGCACAGATATATACTCGGCGTTTAGAGAAATCTAATCGCCGAGTATTTTATTTAACATGGCGTGCAAGTCGTCCCTGAAAGCACTTCAACACCTGCCGAAATGCCTTGCCGATGAATTATCATGCGCATGAGAAGAAATTATCATCCGCATGATAAGAACGTCTCATCAGCATGAGAAGAACGTTTCATGCGCATGATAATTCATCCAAAGTGCTTGTCGAAAGCCCTCGGATGAGGTTTTGAGTGCCATAAAATGGCATTTCACCATCATTCTCTGCGCAGCTGTGCGCTCACATACCGCCTGCTATGAAAGCCAACAAGGTCGACGACTTTTCTAAAAAATCTCTAAAAATTCCCCTCTCCATGTAACAAAACGCTGCCTCATGTGTTAATACATAATGAAGGCCGTCCCTTATTGTCGGATTCCCTTGAACAACTTCGGTTCTTGCATTCCCCCAAATGAAGAATGTCCTTAGAATTAACATATATTATGATTGGGGGGGTAAAAACCACACAAAGAGAATATCTTTGCGACATATATCAAAACACATCCTAATTTGAATGTTTACTACGCACTCATGAAACAATAAGAAGCATAACAAAACACACCACAATGAAAGCAAAAATCTTCACACTCCTTTTTTCACTTCTTGCATTGGTCGCACAGGCACAAACACCCAACGAAATTTGGGAGAAACCGGTAAGCGGTTACAATTCGCACAGCCACGTGTTCAGCATAGCCCAAGTGGCATTGGGCAACGACCGCACGGAGGTTACTTTCCATGTCAGCTTTCGGCCCAACCATTGGATCAGGATGGCATCGACGTCCTATCTGCAAGTGGGCGACCGGCGTTTTGCCATGCGAAAGGAGATGCCTCAGTGGCCGGCTGAGGGCAGCACACTCATCATGCCCGATGAGCAGTTCATCTTGCCCGAGAGCGGAGAAGTGAAATTCACGATGGTGTTCGAAGCACTGCCGAGAGAAACCACGCACTTCGACTTGATAGAACCCGCCGGTTGGCAGATTTTTAATATCCGTCCCGGCAACGTTCTGCCCCAAGGACTCACAGACACCTATTGGCGCAACGAAGCAACGGGCGACTGGTTCATCGGATTTGCCGAACACCATATTATATATAATAATTGTGTGTGGGACATTCTTTCGCAGACGGAGAAGAAAGACAGCTATACCTTCGTGGCTAGCAAGGGTAAGGAAAAACTCTCCGTGAGCGTAGGTAAGATGAAGAAAGGCATGCGCAAAATCGGCATTGGGGAGAACAGAGCCATTGCATGCAGCCCCATCACCACCGGCACACTGCCCGATTATCCCTCACGCGACTTGCGCCGCGACTTCAAGGACAACGGCTATCAAGCCGGCGACAGCGCTACTATCATGGGCTGGATTAAAGACATTCCTGCATCGGTAAAAGGAAACGGAGGCAACAATTCCCTCGAGGTATTCATCGAAAACTTCATCTCCGACGAGCAGGAAACCTTCAA
>JAEIGA010016456.1_pt1 | contig 11256 bp, 10 predicted proteins | sample 9270691 | NCBI WGS metagenome assembly JAEIGA01 (sample SAMN17057246, study PRJNA624740) | gut metagenome | biome: biome; isolation source: fecal sample | host: Bos grunniens | place: China: Xizang | collected 2019
CCCTTCGGTGCTTTCGCTGAGGTTATGCCCGGCGTTGATGGCCTGATCCACATTTCTCAGATCGCTGACCGCCGCATCGGTAAGCCCGAGGAAGTCCTGTCCGTTGGTCAGGAAGTCGAAGCTAAGATCACCGGTATTGACGAAGAGAAGCAGAAGATCTCTCTGTCCATCCGTGCTCTGCTGGGCGCTGCTGAAGCTGAAGTTGAAGCTGAATAATTCAATTTCAAAACACCCGGACTTTTTGTCCGGGTGTTTTTATTTTCCAAATTACATACTGAAAGAGGAGGTACTACAATTTCATATTTTTATAAATCAATATGCAATTATACAAAAGAAATATTTTGTATAATTGGGAGGGGTTGAAATGCTTGAATTTGCTTGTTTTTGAGTTTTGAATATATTTCTATCTGCAGATGCAATCTAAATATGTAATGTCGGCTAATCCCTTAGTCGACATTTCTGTTCCGTTATTATTCGGGTTTCAAAATCATAATTGGATCTTTTTTTGAAACTTTAATTGCCGGTATGATTCCAAATATCACACCGCAAGAAATTGCAATTCCTATTCCAAATATAATTTGTATCGTTTCTACTTGAATGATCGCGCCGATTTTTTGTTGCAATAATATAAACAAACTGACGTAGATGCCAGATCCAAGCAAACCGCCTAACGCACAGGTTATACAAGTTTCTAAGAAAAAGTTTTTAATCAAATCGCTTTTCCGGGCTCCTAAGGCTATATAAACACCGATTTCATGTGTTCTTGTGTCTATTGCTGAAAGCATCGTATTCATTACACCAATACCTGCTACAATCGCTGAAATCGCTGCTACGCCAGTTGCAAACAACGCTACCGTATTTGAAATTGATAAAAAACTATCCTCATAATGATCCAGATTCTGATATCGTACACGCGCTCCTTCGTTAGTATTTTCACAAAGCAATTCCGATATCTGCGACCTTACTGACTCTGTTGCAGTATTTTTAAATGAAACTGCAAACATTGTAGAGGAATTCACTTTCATTTCATTCATCGCCGTATGCGGAATATAGCAAATACTCGGCATCGTTTGTCCCAATAAAGATTCAAGTCCGCCTTGTTGTGCTTCAATAATACCGATTACAGTGAACTGATCAGACACATTTCCGATCGTTACTTCCAGCGTCTTCCCTACTATATTTTCTCTGCCATAAGCTTTTTTCGCAGTATCCGCATCCAAAACAATATGCCTGCGCTTCTCCGTAACATCTGCTGCGGAAATTCCTCGGCCATATAATATCTTTAATGAAAATACTTCTGCGATTTTGGAATTAACCCCACATATTCCGCTGGCAAATCGATGCTCTCTCACATGCAGATTACCCGCCCGAACAACAAATGGGCTGACGGCTCGTACATCCAAACATTGCGTTAGGGCTTCCTCTGCCTGATCTGTAAAATAACCGGGACCATCAATATAGAACGTGGTGCCTTTTACACCAATGACACTAAGCTCTCGCGAAATCAAGCTGGTCGCACAAGAGCCAAATCCTCGAATAATGCAAACAGAAGCAATTCCAATTGAAATGGCTAGAATGCAAAGAAAGGTTTGCCACTTCGCCAAACGCAAGTTTTGCAATGCAAATAAAAAGCTGTCACGAAGCCTCATAGAGCACCGTATCCTCCGTAAAGCTAAATTGGTTTACATTTCTTATTACTCTTTGCTTTTCAGACAATCCAACTACAACCTGCACATAATCCTCGACTTCTTTTCCCGTGATAATCTCTTGTCGGTATGCCTGACTGCCGGTCCATACCATAACATATTCAGTTCCATTTTCATCTTGCGCAATCACATCGATTGGTACTAATAACGCGTTCTTTTGTTGTCCAATATCAACTTTTACATTCGCTTGGTATCCCGGCCGAAGTGTATTGCCATGGTTATTTACCGTTGCGATCACTTCTGTTACATATGTTCCGCCGCCGGTTAAAACGCCTGTTTCATGCGCATACGGAGCAATATGAGAAAGCTCACCCATATACATTTTATCTCCCAATGCCGGAACTGAAATATTGCAGCGGCTGCCAAGTTTAAGCTGCCGCAATATAGATTCTGTGGCTTCGCTCCGGATAGACAACTTATCCAAATCTGTAACCGTTACAGTTGGAAAATAAGCTGTAACAAGGCTTCCGGTCTTTTCGGCAAGGCTGATAATCATTCCATCAATTGGACTGTAAAGTATATATTCTTCACACTCGTTTTCAACATCCTGCAAAGTTTCACTTACAAGGAATCTGTTAAGCACCGACTGAACCTCTGTTTTTGCCAAATTTTCATCGATCAAAGCAGTTTGATACAGTTTATTTGTCCAGGCTGCAACATCTTCATAGGGTTCTACAAAATCCATGTCCGATGTGATTGGCTGCAATTTTAATAGTGGATCTCCGGCTTTTACAATCTCGCCAACGGTTACGTAAACCTCTTCTATATATGCGTTTCCCTTTGCATATAATCTTTCTCGCCCTTCTTCCTGGACTGTTCCATATAAGGTTACGGTTTCTACAATGTTCTTCCTAAACGGTGTTGCCAATGTGATTGCATGTCTATTCGATGCAAGTTGCTGGCTTTTTAACTCAGCAAACCCAAATATAAGAAACATCGCAAGGACTATTACAACAAGATTTCTCAGAACAACCCCTCCTTCCTTGATATTTTGTCTTTTCTCGAGCAGAATATCAAAAAAAGTAAGGAGTTTTTTTATGCACATTCCATGTAATGAACGAGCTTGTCAGTACTATGAAAACGGAGAATGTAAGTTACGCCATGCCGGAGTTGGCGGAAACAACTACGGGCTTTGCCAGTGTTTCTATTTTTCCAAACGTACAAATACGTAATGTTTTCAAAATTATTCATTCTATGTAATCACTGCATATGCACTCATTTCATAAACATTCATCGCCGGATTACACATTGTAAAGCACAATTATCCCACTCCCCTTTTCATTTGTTCACTTCTTTGTTATAATATATCTATAGAGGTTCTTTTCAATCGAGGTGATTTCATGAACGACTATTTGCAAACCTCTCCCGAAGTATTAAAAGAGTTCCTTGTTTATATGGAGACCATCATGGGACGATCCAAAAACACGGTTCACGCATATTATCTGGATTTGAGAATGTTCTTTCGCTTCCTCCTTCAGAAGCGGAACATTGTGTCTCCCGATATACCATTTGATGAGATTGCTCTGGACGCTGTAGATTTACAACTCGTTCGCTCTGTAACGCGAGGCGAGGTTTTGGATTTTTTGATCTATGCCTCTCGCGAGCGACCTAAGTTCCACAAGAGCCCGGAGACCTCTTACGGCAACGATACCCGCGCACGTGCGCGTAAAATCTCTGCACTGCGCAGCTTTTATCGATATTACTGCGATAAATTGCAGCTTATAGAAGAAAATCCAACCAAAAGCCTAGATGCACCAAAAGCGCGAAAAGAACTTCCCAAATTTTTGACTCTTCAAGAAAGCTTAGATCTATTAAACAGCATTGAAGGCCCCAATTATCAACGCGACTATTGCATTATCACATTATTCCTCAACTGTGGTATGCGTGTTTCCGAACTGGTGGGAATCAACATTGCGGATATCGCAGACGATCGATTAAGATTGTTGGGAAAAGGAAACAAGGAACGCATGGTATACTTGAACAAAGCGTGTATCGATGCCATCGAAGCCTATCTCCCCCACCGAATCTCGCCTAAAACCGGTCATAAAAACGCCCTGTTCATCAGCAAGCAAGGCAAGCGAATGAGTGTGCAAACCGTTAAGCAGTTGGTAAACAAGTACCTGATGCTGGCCGGACTTGGCCAAAAGCATTGCTCTGTACATAAGCTTCGCCACACAGCTGCTACTTTGATGTATCAGAACGGCGTAGATGTTCGTACACTCAAAGAGGTGTTAGGGCACGAAAATCTGGATACCACTATGATCTACACCCACATTGTAGACGAAAACCTTCGTGATGCGGCAGCAAGAAACCCCTTGAGCGGACAGAAACCTAAAAAATAAAAAACACCGAACAGAGAAGCTTTTTCTCCGTTCGGCGTTTTTACTTAAATCATTTTTCTACAGAACCCTGCAAGCAAGCCTTAATCGCCTCTTGAATGTTTCGCACAGGGATCAAGCGCATCGCAGTTCGTTTTTCAGCCATTTGGCCCATACAATCAGCCGGAAGCAGACACGCATCAAAACCAAGGCGTTCCAACTCAGCAATGCGCTGCTCCGCGCCGGAAACCGCACGGACTTCACCCGCAAGGCCTACCTCGCCGAAAGCCGCAAGCTGCAACGGGATAGGTCGTTCCAAATAGCTGGATGCAATCGCCAGCACAACCGCCAAGTCCACAGCAGGCTCATCAAGATTCATACCACCCACAACATTGACATACGCGTCATATGCTCCAAGCAAAAAACCGGCTCGTTTTTCTAAAATTGCCAGCAAAAGCACCGCACGACTGTGATCAATTCCTGCAGCCGTCCGCCGCGCAGAACCATACGCAGACTTTGTAACCAAGCCTTGAACCTCAGTAAGCAGCGGCCGAGTTCCCTCCAAGGCCGCAACGACACAACTGCCATTGGCGTCCGCAGGACGCCCAGCCAGCAACGCCGCAGAGGGATTCGGAACTTCCAGCAAACCGCTCCCAGTCATTTCAAACATACCAATTTCATTGGTGGATCCATAGCGGTTTTTCACCGCCCGAAGCATCCTGTAAGATAAATGGCGCTCACCCTCAAAGTTCAGCACCGCATCTACCATATGCTCCAAAATTTTAGGACCGGCAATATTTCCATCCTTATTCACATGGCCCACCAGAACAACCGAAACGCCTTTTGTTTTTGCATATTGCATTAAGCGCATCGTACATTCACGAATCTGTGTGATACTACCAGGCGTAGATTGCACGTCCTCGCTAAACATTGTTTGAATCGAATCCACAATCATTACCTGCGGTTGTGTTTGATCCGCTGCCGTTAACACCTGATCCATTCTGGTTTCCGCATACACCAAAAGTTGGTCACCTGTCACCGAAAGCCGGTCTGCACGCAATTTTATCTGCGCCGCCGATTCCTCACCAGTGACATACAACACCTTGTTATGCACAGCCAGGTACTTTCCGGCTTGCAGCAATAAAGTGGACTTTCCGATGCCGGGTTCACCGGAAATTAATGTAAGCGATCCTTTCACCATACCTCCACCAAGCACTCTGTCCAACTCTGCGATCCCCGTAGCGAAGCGAATATCCTGATACTCCGCAGACAGATTAGAAATTGCAACCGGTGCAGTTTCCGCATGAAACACAGCCCCAGGAGTCGGAGTGATGTTCTGGCTTACATTGATCTCTTTCATTGTATTCCATTCCCCACAAGAGGGACATTTTCCGAACCATTTCGGCGAATCATATCCACATTCCGTGCAAACAAAGGCCGTTTTTCGTTTTGTTGCCATAATTCAACATCCTTTTTGATAATTCAAATATCCGGACAATACCGCAATCGCAATTTTCACTTGATAAGCATCACTTTTCAGCAAAGCTTCTTCCCGTGGATTTGACAAGAACCCACATTCCAGCGTAACTGCAGGATTCTTTACGTGTTCCATCAGATACACCGTTCCAGGAATACGCTTCGCTTTTCGCTCATTTTTAGGATCAAGCAGCCGCACCATTTCCCCTTGCAATGCTTCAGCCAAGGCTTTGGAGGACGGATTACAAACACCGTAAAAAGTCTGCGCGCCGTAATATTTCTCCTGCGCAAAACGGTTTAAATGCACGCTGATAAACACACTGTTCGAGTATTGCTCAGCAATTTTCAACCGCTTCTTCAAATCCATATTTTTATTTTCTCTAACGCCTGCAGAAAGGTTGTATCCCAAGGATTGGTCCGTCTCGCGCGTCAGAATTGAAGGAATCCCCACAAACCCAAGCAAGGCCTGTGATTTTCGGCTGATCTCCAATGTAATCGGAGCTTCCATAGTTCCTTGTTTGGATACCGCCCCACCATCCAAGCCACCATGTCCCGCATCTAAAATCACAGAAATATTAAACATTGTATTTCCCGCAACATGATGTTCCGGAACTTGGCTGTGCGTTCGTATCATCATTATTATAATCGCTAATATGGCGAATGTCAAAATAAGATAGAACGCCAATGTCTTTTTCCTGAACGGAAGATTCTCTTTCATCTTCGTACCATTCCGGAAATTATCGCACCTAAAATCGAACCAACCCCAACCAGCACACATAGTACAAGAACACGCCCTGCAGAAACAGTGCCACCAAGAAAAGCACCGCCCACTCCGGCAAGCAACAGAAATACAAGATTCGCCAAAAAGCTTCTCACTATACGCCGATCACCACTTCCTGCCGCAAAAAAGGCAATCAGCAAAACTGTAGTCAGTACACTTACATAAACAGAAACCTGCGCGAAATTCTCCGGCAAAATTTCCCGTTCCAGCAAAACTGCCACAATCAAAAGCAGCCCGCAGCAAATCAAATATCCAAAGCTTCCCATGCACAAACTTCGCAGCAATGATGTCCAACTTGTGCTCGCATTTTCTTCCCGCATAAAAAACCTCCCGCACATCATTTGTTCAATGATATGCGGGAGGTTATCTGTTATGAATTATTCAGCGTCCTTCTTAGCTTCTTCAGCAGACTGACGAGACTGAATTGCCCACTTCTTGACGGTCATCTTGGTTCTGTCAGAACCGGTCTCAAAGGTGACCTCATCATCCTTAACGGACAGAACACGGCCAACAAAACCACCAATGGTAATGATATGATCACCGGCAGCCAGTGCATTGCGCATCATACGATCAGACTTTTCCTTCTTCTTCTGAGGACGAATCAGCAGGAAGTAGAAAATGGCAATCATAATGACCAGCCAGATCATGGTGAAATAAGTAGAATCTGCAGCAAAAACGCTCATGGGAAACCTCCATATAATATAAATGTAATAGTATTATAAACAATCTGTGATGGAAATACAAGGTAAAATTGTAAATTTTAGATTCGTTTTCCCAGCTTTTCCACGTTTTCAGCACGGAACTGTTCAAATGTTCCCTGATCCAGCGCATCTCGAATTTGCTGCATCAGGTTATTATAGAAATACAAATTGTGCATGACCGCAAATCGCATACCCAGCATTTCGCCAGACTTTAACAAGTGGCGAATATATCCTCTGGAGTATTTCTGACAAACCGGACAGTTGCAAGCTTCATCGATGGGGCGCGCATCCGTAATATACTTCGCGTTATTCAAATTAATGATGCCCTGAGATGTAAACAAGTGACCATGGCGGGCATTACGTGCAGGCATCACGCAATCAAAGAAATCAACACCCCGATATACCGCTTCAATGATATTAACCGGCGTACCGACACCCATCAAATATCTGGGCTTATCCTTGGGCATATAAGGCTCGACCGCATCAATAATTTCATACATCACAGGCGCGGGCTCGCCTACAGCAAGACCACCGATAGCATAACCGGGCAGGTCCAAAGCAGCAATCTCTTTCATGTGCTGCACACGCAGATCAGGATAAGTACCGCCCTGATTAATACCCCACAACATCTGTCCGGGGTTCACAGTGTCCTCCCGCTGCTTCAGTCGTTCAAGTTCCTTCTTGCAGCGCTCCAACCAACGAACCGTTCTGGCGCAAGAACGCGCTACATACTCACGAGGAGAGGGATTTTCAATACACTCATCAAATGCCATCGCAATATCAGAGCCCAAAGCCCATTGAATTTGCATGCTTTCCTCAGGGCCCATAAAAATGGCATGTCCATCGGTGTGCGCATTAAAGTGAACGCCCTCTTCTTTGATCTTACGGAGTTTTGCCAGTGAGAACACCTGAAAACCGCCACTATCCGTCAGAATCGGGCCGTCCCACTGCATAAACTTATGCAAGCCACCCAATTCTTTTACAACATTTTCACCCGGACGGACATGCAGATGATATGTATTGGACAGTTCAACCTGACATCCAATATTCTTCAAATCAGTGGCAGACAGTGCGCCTTTAATGGCAGCCTGCGTGCCAACGTTCATAAAAACAGGGGTCTGAACAGTTCCATGTGCCGTCGTAAACTCACCACGTCTTGCGCGACCTTCCTGCTTTAACAGTTTATACATACGGTTCCTCCAATTCTGCAACCTCAACCTGATTCGTGCCACCCTCTGCTGCAGGAAGCGCCTGCACATTACGCAGCGCTCGCTGAATTTGTCGAGTTCGCACACCCACCAGTTTATCCAATTCACTGTTAGCCTGTGTCAAGCGGCGCTGTGTTGCATCCAACACATCCGCAAACGTATCAAACTCACCCTTCACTTTACCCAGAACCTGCCAAACTTCATTCGATCGCTTTTGAATTGCCAGCGTTCTGAATCCCATCTGCAGGCTATTCAGCAATGCGCCCATAGTGGTAGGTCCGGCAATATTGACCTTAGACTCAGCCTGTAAGAGCTCTACCATGCCGCAACGCACAAGCTCGGCATATAGACCCTCTGTGGGTAAAAACATAATACCAAACTCTGTGGTATAGGGAGGTTCAATATACTTATTTCGAATATCCTTAGCAAAATTGCGTACGCGCTGTTTCAATTCACGCAATGCAACCTCAACCTGCTCCTGATCCGCCATTTCGTAAGCATCCAGTAATTTTTGGTACGCATCCAAAGGAAACTTCGAATCCACCGGCAGCCACACAGGCTCACCGCCCTCACCGGGCAACTTGATGGCATACTCTACATTGTCTCTGCTACCGGGCTTTGTGGCCACATTGCAAGCATACTGCTCAGGAGACAGAATCTGCTCCAGAATCGCACCAAGTTGAATCTCACCCAATACACCACGCGTCTTTACATTAGACAAAACTTTCTTCAAATCACCGACACCGTTTGCAAGCTGCTGCATTTCTCCCAGGCCTTTATAAACCTGTTCCAATCGCTCACTTACAAGCTGGAAAGAATCGTTTAATTTCTTATCTAAGGTGTCCTGCAATTTTTCATCCACAGTCTTTCGGATGTTTTCCAACTGTCGGCTATTGCCTTCTTGCATCTGCTGCATATTCTGCATCAAGGTTTCGCGCATATCAGCCATCTGCTTAGCGCTACTGTCACGAAGATTTCCCAGATTTTCATGCAGCGCTTGTCGAACGCCCTCCAGCTTTTGTTCTGTCTGCATCGATTCATCGGACAGTTGCTGCTGGAACTTAGACATTGCATTCTCATAGGATTGAACCAAAATATCCTGCTTTGCCAACAACACAGCGTTTTCCTGTCGAACAGTTTCAATTTGCCGTGTAAGATCCTGCATGCGTTCCTGCTCAAGGCATTGATTTTGGACTGCTTTATCCACCTTTTTTCCCGCAAGCACCATCATAGGGATCAAGACAACAAGAATCACAACTGCAGTCAGGATATATCCCACGTACTCCATTGGTACTCCCTTCTCAATAAATAAACATTGCATCGCCAAAACTGAAGAAGCGATAACGCTTTTCTACTGCCTGGCGATAAGCTTCCAACACGTGTTCACGGGAAGCAAACGCAGAAATCAACATGATCAACGTACTTTCCGGCAGATGGAAGTTCGTGATGATTGCATCCACACCATGAAACGTATAACCGGGATAAATGAAAATACTGGTGCTTCCGGTTCCCGCATGGGTCACGCCCTGTTCATCGGTCATTGTTTCCAATGTGCGACAAGACGTCGTTCCCACGCCAATCACGCGACCGCCACGCGCACGAGCCGCATTGATACGAGCTGCAGCTTCTTCCGTAATATGATACTGTTCACTATGCATCACATGATCTTCGATGTCATCGGCCTTTACAGGTCGGAATGTACCGAGGCCTACATGCAACGTAATACGAACAATTTCCACGCCTTTGGCTTCGATCTTTTCCATCAATTCTTTTGTAAAATGCAAACCGGCTGTAGGCGCCGCTGCGGAACCATTTTCACGGGAATATACCGTTTGATAGCGTTCACGATCTTCCAGCTGCTCTTTGATATAGTGCGGCAAAGGCATCGTGCCCAGCGCTTCCAAACGCTCTAAAAAGATACCCTCATAGAAAAATTCCATTATGCGATTACCGGTTTCAAGCACTTCGCGTACGACTGCACGCAAACTTCCGTCGCCGAAGACCACTTCTGCACCCTCACGCAATTTCTTGCCGGGATATACAATACATTCCCACAAGTCACCCTGGATGTTTTTTAACAACAGAACTTCTACTGCCGCACCGGTACCCGCTTTGTTTCCATACAAACGAGCGGGCAAAACACGGGTATCATTAATAACCAGACAATCACCTGCACGAAGATGGTCCAAGATATCGTAAAAATGCAAATCCTGCGTTTCTCCGGTAGACCGATTCAATGTCATCAAACGAGAATGATCACGCTGCTCCAGCGGCGTTTGCGCAATCAACTCCTCGGGTAAATCATAATAAAAATCAGTTTTTTTCATAGTTCAAACCCTCTCGGTAAATACTTGCATATTTAATGTATTATAGCACAATCGGCACCGTTTCTCAATAAGAAAAGAGTCTTGAAATCAAGATTTCAAGACTCTTTTGCAATTCTATGAAATTACTTTACTTCAACCTTATGGAAGGTCTTCTTGCCCTTCTTCAGGATGAACTCGGAAGCACACAGTTCTTCCTTCGTGTACTGCTTCGCAAAGTCGACAATCTTTGCATCATTCACACTGACACCACCCTGTTGGATCTGGCGACGGGCTTCACTCTTAGAAGCAACCAGGCCACACTTGACCATCAGATCCATCAAGCCAATTGCACCGTCCACAAAATCATCATCGGTCAATTCAGTCTTGGGCATATTCTCATTGGATGCACCGGCGCCAAACAGAGCCTTTGCTGCTGCTTCGGCCTTCTGAGCCTCCTCCTCACCGTGTACCAGCTTAGTCAGTTCATAAGCCAGAATCTCCTTGGCGCGATTCAGCTCACTGCCTTCCCACTTATCCATCTCATCAATCTGCTCCAGAGGCAGGAAGGTCAGCATGCGGATACACTTCAGTACATCTGCGTCAGCAACATTTCTCCAGTACTGGTAGAAATCGAAGGGGCTGGTCTTGTTGGGATCCAGCCATACAGCGTTACCGGCAGTTTTGCCCATCTTCTTACCCTCAGAGTTGAGCAGCAGGGTAATGGTCATGGCGTGTGCGTCCTTCTCCAGCTTACGGCGAA